>ERZ808240.4760-NODE-4760-length-11659-cov-7.073854_pt1 | contig 11659 bp, 12 predicted proteins | sample MGYA00521084_ERZ808240 | MGnify/ENA primary metagenome ERZ808240 (study PRJEB31516, sample SAMN03275571) | gut metagenome | biome: mammalia-associated habitat; material: feces | host: Papio cynocephalus | place: Kenya | collected 2012-08-06 ... | reverse complement strand
AAAAAAGAAATAATCCTCTTTTCTCCCAAATTTTCCTAAGTTCTTTGACCTTTCGATTCCTATGAACAGAAGCATTATCCAAGACCACAACAGTTTTCTTCGTTACCTCGAAAGAGACTTTGTCAAGATAATCCACAACCTTGTCCGCATTTATCGGTTCTTGTGTTGTGAAACCTTTATATTGGTTCTTTTTTGTAATCATGCCAAAGATGTTAAGCCGTGCAGCTTTCTCAGATGAAATATACACATTCTCATCTTTGAATTGCCAACCATATGGTACATATCCATTTGTACATACATGGCTTTCATCGGCATAGTACAATACAATGTCTCCTTTGTAATCAAGGGTTTCAAGTTCTTGCAACTTCTCTTTTTTGTATGTGTAGAGCTGCGGTGAGGGTTTACTCCTTGGGTAAGCAGTCAAATTAGGGCTATTATAACCATTAAATATCTTTGCGGCTGAACAAAAACTTATCATTATGTACAGCAACGAAGATTTAGAACGCTTTTATTTCAAGTACCAATCCGAGGCTTTACCTCATGGTCAATCGCTTCAGTCATTTTGTATGAACAATAATGTACCTTACAATATATTTTCAAAATGGTACAAAGATACTCGCCGCAAGGTAGTATCAGTTCAAGTGGATGGCCGCCCCTCAGAAGAGAGTACGGAAAAAACGGTAGAATCAACTCAGGATGTAAACACCCCTCTCAAACGATTAGAGGAATGTTCTTTATCAGAAGACAAAGTTCATGAATCAACTATTCGTATATGGTTGGAGTTGCGTATGAGCAATGGACTATATCTCTCAAAGAAAAATTTAAGCTATCAAGAGCTACGCAGCATGATAGAGAAGTTGGAGGGCTTATGCTAAATGTATCTGGCCTTAACAACTTCTACTATATCCGTAACTTTACTGATATGAGATGCAAATACGATCGTGTTTTATTCATAGTCCGCGAACAACTCCATCGTGAACCAGAGAAAGGTGATGTGTTTATCATGATGTCAAAGAATCGTCGTTTGGTTCGTATGTTTATGTACGATAAGGTTGGCAGTATGCTTTTTGAAAAGAAGTTTCGTGCAGGCTATCAGTTTATGAAAGTAGTAAGAAAAGGCAATGAAGAAATGTATCGGATTAGCTGGAAAGATGTAGTTTTACTATTAGAAAATCCAGTAGTAAAATCATTGAAAATCATATGATTTAATTGTGTTGTAAATACGTCTATGTCAATTATTTTTCGTAACTTTACTATGTAAAACGAAGGCATAATGACAGACGATTTGCAGCACATAATATCCTCCAAACGAGAGTTGTTGGCACGAGGTGAAAACCCGCGCCCAGCTGTGAATTATACAGAAGGTATGTCAAGTGATCAGAAAGATCGTTTTATAGAATATCTCATTGAACAGAACGAAAGTCAGAAGTTGGACTTGCGAGCGATGCAGGCAGTTCTCGTAGATATGAAAGAAGAATTGGCAAAGTCGAATGAGTCTTTGAATGAACTGACAAAGTTACGTTCTGAAATATCTTCTTTGCGTTCTGAACTTCAGCAAGAACGCAAGGAACGTAAAGCGTTGGAACGCAAGAATGCTCGTCTTCAAGAGAAATTAGAATTTGCGAATAAGAATCGTTTTGGTTCAAAGAGTCAGAAATCGAAGAAGTCAGTAACAGAATCAGAGGCTCAAGATAGTGCAGACAGAAGCAAAGAGGAGGACAATTTCGATGGTACATCGGGTAGTATAGAAAAAGAAGTTAATGTACAATCCCATGAAACGAAACATGTCGCAAAAGAGCGTGACTTGTCGAATTGACCGAACAACTATTCAACGATGGAAGTCAGAAATGGTAATGTGGAGATTCATATGACGGATCGCTCCAAAGTACCAGGCCATATTATAAGTTCTGATGATAGTAAGATGATAAAGGTTTTTAGCTTAAAAATGTGTTTGGTAGAACATCGCTTTGAACTTGTACATTATGCAGAGAAAGGGAAAAAGCCCAAGTGGGGGTATTTCCCTCAGAAAGATCATCCAAAATTGGTTACAAAATTAGATGGAACCAAGGCCACTCCAGAGTTCATGCAGGCCATAGCTTATGAGGTTTATGTAAAGAACGTAACGTTTGGTTTGCTTCATCAATGGCTGTCAGATATGGGAATGTCTATATCTCGCAACACATTGCATAACTGGCTGAAGAAAGGTAAAACCTATTTTGATGAATTGGTGAAAGTGCTGAAAGATGTAGCATTAGAAAAGGATAGCATCGTGAACTGCGATGAAACTTGGTGTAAAGTCCGCAAGTACGACCATTACAAGAAATGCTATATGTGGGTATTGGTGAACAAGGTCGAAAAAGTAGCCATATTCTTCTACGACAATGGCTCACGTGGTCGTGAAGTATTGACCGATTTTATTGGTGATGCGGAACTTAAGGCTCTAATGTCTGATGGTTACAATGCTTATACGTTTATCGGTAACGAACTAAAGAGTGAGAATTTAAAGGACACGATACATTTGGTTTGTTTGGCACATCTTAGGGCTAAGTTTCAAAAAGCCTTAGACCAAGGCAAGGATGAAAATGCACGAGTCCTCTTAGACATCATAAACCGTTTGTATGCTCTTGAACGTATTTATGATGCGGAAGGCATAACCATTGAAGAACGAACGTTGCGTCGTAGTAGCCTTGAGACCAAGTCTCTTTTGATAGATTTGCGCCAACATTTAGATTTGGAATTGGCAAAACCCGAAGAACAGCGTAGTGGTTATCTGACAGAAGCTCTCAACTATCTGAACCATTTTGGAGAGAGTTGACCGCTTATACGCAGGATGGAGCTTTCCCCATAGACAATAATGTGGTTGAACGAACTGTGCGTTGTTTGACCACAGCGCGCAACAACTCTTTTCACTTTGGAAGTGATTTGGGTGCTCAAATGGCAGCAACTTACCATAGTATTATTAGTACCGTTAAACTTCATGGCAGTTCTGTATGGAGCTACCTTGGTAAATTTTTCACAAAAATATTTGAGGGTTGTAGGGATTATTCCTCATTGTTACCCTCTTGTATTGGACTTGAGTAGTCCATAATGTTAAATAACAATCAAAATTTTAACAAAGTCAGTATAGGTAGGCACTGAAAAGTGCCTACTCTCTAGGGTATGCCCTAATTTGACTGCTTACTACAATTCTATGACAAATTTAGAACTTATTTGTCTAAAAAAAAATTGTCCACTTACTTATGTATAAACATTTTTTTAAGCGTTTCTTTGATTTTTGGATTGCGCTTGTGGCATTAGTCTTCATCAGTCCAATCCTTATTGTCGTAACCATTTGGTTGCATTTTGCCAATAAAGGGGCAGGTGCTTTCTTCTTTCAAGAGCGACCTGGCAAGGACGGCAAAATATTCAAGGTGATAAAGTTCAAGACTATGACTGACGAAAGGGATGCGGAAGGTAATTTGTTGCCTGATGCAGACCGTCTGACTAAGGTTGGCAGTTTTGTACGCTCTACTTCAATTGATGAATTGCCACAACTAATAAATGTACTAAAAGGAGATATGGCGTTGATAGGGCCACGTCCACTATTGGTGCAGTACCTGCCACTATATAGCAAGGAACAAGCTCGCCGACATGATGTGAGACCGGGAATAAGCGGTTGGGCGCAGTGTCATGGGCGCAATGCAATATCGTGGACAGAGAAGTTCAAACTTGATGTGTGGTATGTAGATCATTGCTCGCTGATGACAGACATGAAGGTTATATTCATTACGATAAAGAAAGTACTTTGTCGTGAGGATATCAATACTACGACGGGAAAGTCTGCAACAATGGAATATTTTAACGGACACAATTAAAATAGGAGGGCATTTGATGTATTTATTCGGTGCAAGCGGTCACGGTAAGGTGATAAAAGAAATATTGAACGCCAATGGTGTGAAAGTAGAGGCTTTTGTGGATGACAATGCAAATATGAATGAGTGTGGAGGGCGTCCTGTATTACATGATGCAACGGGACTTTCTCCTATAATTGTGAGCATCGGGGTAAACAGAATTCGCAAGATGATTGTGGAGAGATTGAAGGCTAACAATTCCGCTATTGAGTTTGCTACGGCAATCCATCCTTCTGCTGTTATCTCGCCTTCTGCTAAAATAGGCGAAGGAACTGTAGTAATGGCTGGAGCAGTTATTAATGCCGATGCTATAATAGGCAATCATTGTATTGTAAATACAGGAGCAACAGTGGATCATGATTGTGTGGTTGAGGATTATTGCCATGTTGCCCCTGGTGTACATATCAGTGGTGGTACACATGTGGGCGAAGGAACATGGGTCGGTGTTGGTTCATCCGTTATACAATGCTTAAATATAGGCAAGAACTGTATGATTGGTGCAGGAAGTGTTGTAATAAAAGACATACCAGATAATGTGACGGCATTTGGCTGTCCGGCAAAAGTAGAATCAAATTTTAAAGAAGATAATATGAGTAGAACGAAAGAAAAAATTAATTCGGGGGGGTAATTTAATTGAGTGTCAGTATATTGTGTCGCATGAAAGGAGGACTGGATATGCAGCATAATATATTGATAACGTCGGCAGGCAAGCGTGTTGCGCTTACTAAGTACTTTAAGGAAACATTAAATAGCTTCTATCCCGAAGCAAAAGTTTTTACAACAGACATGAATCCAGAGATGGCTCCTGCTGGGTACGTGAGCGACGGGTGTTTCAAGGTTCAAAGAGTGACGGATGCCTCATATCCTGCTTTACTGCTAAAGATTTGCAAAGAGAATAATGTAGGTATGGTTATAGCTACCATTGACACTGAACTATTGTTTCTTGCAGATTTAAAGAAGGAGTTTGCGGACAAGGGTATCTATGTGATGGTAAGCGACAAGCCTTTTATAACAATGTGTCGTGACAAGCGCAATACTGGAGAATTCTTTGAAAGTCATGGTGTACGTGTGCCAAAGGCGGTAGATAAGTACAATCCAACATTCCCACTCTTTGCAAAGCCTTACGATGGTTCGCTTAGTACCAATTTGCACTACATAAAAACGGCAGAAGAATTGACAAAGGAGATTCTTGAAGACCCTAAGCTGTTGTTTATGGAATATATTGACAAGAGCGTGTATCGGGAGTATACCGTGGATATGTATTATGGACGCGATAACCATGTAAAGTGCATTGTTCCGCGAGAGCGTATAGAGATACGTGCTGGTGAAATAAACAAAGGACGTACGGCAAAGAACGAGATACTGACGTTCTTGAAAGAAAAGTTTGAATACATTGAGGGTTGTGTTGGTTGTATTTGTGTTCAATTGTTCTTCCATCCTGAGACCAAGGATATGGTGGGTATTGAGATTAATCCTCGTTTCGGTGGAGGCTTCCCTTTATCTTATATGTGTGGTGGTAACTTCCCTGAATTGCTCATTCGTGAATACTTTATGAATGAAAAGGTGGAGTATTTTGATACATGGAAGGACGGTATGTTGATGCTTAGATACGATGATGCCATTTATGTATGAAAGTAGTTTGTTTTGACCTTGACGATACGCTCTATAAGGAGATTGATTATTTGAAGTCGGCTTATAGGGAAATTGCTTCTTATGCTGCCGATTATTGCCGTGGTTGCTCTGATTCACCTATAATTCTTTCCGTAAAGGCTTATGAAGCAATGCTTCTTGCATATAAAGAAGGACAGAATGCTTTTGAACGGCTTAATGCTTTTCTCGGTATAAATTTGCCAATAAGCGAGTATTTGCAGATTTATAGAATGCATAAGCCTAACATTCGCTTGTCTGAATCCGCTGTGTCTGCATTAAACTCGTTAAAATCATCAGAATGTATTATAGGCTTGATAACTGATGGTCGTTCGGTTCAGCAACGTAATAAGGTGGAAGCATTGGGCTTAAACCAATGGATAATGGATGATGATCTTGTTATTAGTGAGGAGTTTGGTAGTGAGAAGCCTACTTCTGCTAACTACGAGTATTTTATGAAGCGTTATCCTGAATGTGATGAATTCATATATATAGGTGATAATATGAAGAAGGATTTTATAGCCCCTAATGCACTTGGATGGCAGACTGTATGCTTGAAAGATGATGGTAGGAATATACATAAGCAATATTTTACATCTGTATCTACGAAGACTATGCCGAAGATGATAATAGATGATGTAAAGAATTTGACTTTTTTATAAGAATGATTATCTGATATTGATAAAGTAATTTATGGATTAGCGGGTATGATTGAATGGGCTTGGGCCTGTGGAGCGAAACCACTACCTGCTACAGACTTTGTAAACATTTGAGTTATTAATGAAAATGTTTATCTCTTATATATTATATGTCTAAAACTTATGCTGTTTTTTATTCCTGGCAATCTGACACAAAAGATGGAAGTAGGAAGATTATTGAAAATGCTTTGTCAAACGCTAAGAAAAAGTTGAAAGAATATAATGGCATCTCTATAGAAATTGATCACTCAACTTTAGGGAAGAGTGGTATGCCGTCTATAGGTCAAACAATCCTTCGTAAGATAGATAATTGTGATATTTTCTTATGTGATCTTACTCCCGTTGTTAAGTATGAAAAGAAAGAGGGAAACGGGAAAATAATAACAAAACAAGTACCTAACCCCAATGTGCTTCTTGAATTGGGATATGCGATGAGTGCAGTAGGGGTGGATTATATTGTACCAGTCGCTCACCAGGGAACATGGTTGCCAGCAGAAATGCCTTTTGATATTAATCATCATTCAGTGTACTGTTTTAAAAAGGATGAATGTAATTTGACAGTTTCTATACTGGCCGTTATTGAGCATATAAAAAAGAATGGTCCTCATAGACATTTAGATGAACCATTCTTGTATCACAAATTATCTTTGATTTTTGCTAAGGTTAGAGAACGTGTTTTTACGAAACCGTATAATCCATATAAGGATGCAATAACTGAACATTCTACTGTTTTTTTCAAGAGAAGAATGTGTGCGGCATTTCCAGGTAAAAGAGGACTAATCGAATATACTGACCAAAAACAAATAAGAAGAGTACTTTCAAAGTTATTTAAAGATCCTCTTAAATTTAATAAAGCCATTGGACGTGATAGTTTAACAGATCCAATATGGTGGTTCAGAGGAGGAAGTGCTATGAATATCGATAAGTACAAATATTTAGGAAATGGACGGTATCTGTTAGCTTGGGATGAGGTAAAGATTAGCAGGTTAATTGCTTTTATAGATAGTGGTCGCTATTATAGTAATTATGTATATATTGAGTTTGATGGTGATAGACCTACAAATTTGTATAAGGACTATTATTCACCAGGTAAAATTAAAGAATTACAAAATTTCTTACCCCAAGTAACAGAAGAGTATGCAGTGTTTAAACCATGCTGCTTTTTTAGTAAGAGAATTACAAAACAAGAAGAAGATGATGGTTATACAACGATTCTTGGGAAGACTGTAAAATTAAAGAAGCGTTACGAATGTAGAATACGTTCATTAACTCCATATAATTATATTATAGCAGCAAAACAGTCTGCATTTAATAACCCTGAGTTTGATAGAACTTCTGGAAACATTCTCGATGGTATGTTAGATGGCTCGGTAACAAAAGAGCAGATGAATGAGTATATGATGAAATTCCCGAAACCATATATAGTATAGTTTCAATTGTAAAATCCGCTTTGTACATTAAGGGTGGTATTATTATCAAGGTAAGGTGTAAAAAGGAATTCTTTGGACGGACAATCTAAAACTAATGGTGATATTACAGAGTGTATCTATCAAGGCCATTGGTGGTGTTTTGAGGTTAAAAATTTAAATAACAATATAAAATGGAAGAAAGAAAAACAATTTATCTCTGCCTTGCCCACATGAGTGAGGCTGGTTTGGAACAAAAATATGTAAAGGAGGCTTTCGATACCAACTGGGTGGTACCAATGGGACCGAATGTGAATGCCTTCGAAAAGGATTTGGAGGCGTTTGCCAACAGCAAGAGCGATGGTACAGAGCCGCTTGACCGTAAGGTGGTGTGTCTGTCGGCTGGTACAGCGGCAGTACACTTGGCTTTGATTGGTTGCGGCGTGAAGGCTGGGGATGAAGTGCTTGTGCAGTCGTTTACATTCTGTGCTTCGAGTCATCCTATTACTTATCTTGGTGCAAAGCCAGTGTTCGTAGGTTCTGAGGGTGAGACATGGAACATGGATCCTGTTTTGCTGGAGAAGGCTATCATTGACCGTAAGGAGAAGACAGGCAAATATCCAAAAGCTATAGTGCCTGTAGCTCTGTATGGTATGCCTTACCGCATAGACGAGATTATGGCGATTGCCGACAAGTATGGTATTCCGGTTGTGGAGGATGCAGCCGAAGGTATGGGATCACGCTTTGATGGACAAGTGTTGGGCACATTCGGCAAGTATGGCGTGCTGTCGTTTAATGGCAATAAGATGATAACAACCTCTGGTGGTGGTGCATTGATTTGCCGTAATGCGGAGGATGCAAATAACATTATGTGGTATGCTACACAGGCTCGCGACGCTTATCCTTATTATCAGCATACAGCTATTGGCTACAACTATCGTATGAGTAATGTATGTGCAGGTATCGGTCGTGGTCAGATGACGGTACTCAATGACCATATTGCTCACCACAAACATGTGCAATCACTCTATGAGGAACTTTTGAAGGATGTACCAGGTGTACATATCCACAAGCAACCTGCCGACAAACGTTATGATGCTAACTTCTGGCTCTGCGCTGCTACATTGGATGCAGATGTGAAGATTCAAGGACAAGAGAATGCTTACAAGGAAGTTATCAAGACTGCTGTGGGCGGTGCAGCAGGTGTAATCCATGCAGTAGATTCTGCTGTTACAGATTGTCAACCGAATGAGAATGTGGAGGCTTTGCGTGTGTTCATGTTGGGCAAGAAGATAGAGTGCCGTCCTGTTTGGAAACCTATGCACAAACAACCGGTATATGCCGATGCACCTGTTTATACCAATGGCATAGAGGAAGACTTGTTTAAGGTTGGCTTCTGTCTGCCAGCAGGCCCATACGTAACAGATGATGATGTATGTTATATCGTGGAAAGTATTAAAGAAGCGATTGTAAAGTAAAAAGCAAATGGGCAACTAGTGGATGTCGTGTATTGAACATTAATATTCATTAATTGCCCATTAAATTTCCATTAATACTCAATGCAATGAAACAAATCGTTGTTGCTATTTGGAAATTCTGTTTCTATCTCTTTGTTCCTCGTAAAGCGAAAAGATTACCTAATGATTGAAAACTATGAAATTTGATAAAGACTTTTTAGGAAGACTTTTTGAGCAAGCGGTAGCAAATCCACGCCTGCGTCAGAACTATGACCTACGCACATCGCCAGCAGACAATAGCCAGCGTATGCTGAATGCCTTGTTACCAGGAACAGTTGTACCAATACATAGGCATCCCAATAGTACAGAAACGGTTATCTGTTTGTGTGGTAAATTAGATGAAGTTATTTATGAAAAATCAATTGTTTCTGAGGACAAAGAGGAATATCGTGAAGTGCAGCGCATCCACCTATGTCCAGCGGAGGCAAACTACGGATGCCAGATACCGAAAGGGGCTTGGCATACAGTTGAAGTGATTGAGCCGAGCGTTATTTTTGAGGCGAAGGACGGCAAGTATGGAGAAGATGGTAGTGAGACTTTGGATAATTACAAAGCCAATAAAAAATAATTGGAGTCACTTTCTCTAATAGCCTTGTCGACCTCAAAAAGAATATTGAGTATTTGATTGGTATGGAACGCCACTTTGGAAATGTGGATGCTATCACGCCACTCCATGTGTCTCGTATGCAGAATGTACCATTGGAGGATGTGAAGGAGGTGATGAAGAATATGAATATTAGGAAATTGCTATATCCATAATAATATTTGAACCAGCTGAAAGAACTTTAACGTATATGATTTACAAACAACCAAGTGGAAATGATGGTGAATATTATCCAGCTTTCTTTGAAATGAATTTGAAAGTAGATCATATGATAGATTTGAATTCTTGTAGCAATGCAGAATTTGCCTTATTCTTTCACGAATATATCCACTACTTACAGGATTTAACGACAACCTATTGCTTGACAAATTGTTATTATATTGGCGAATTTATTCAAAGTGTTGTAGCTGATATTAATAATAAATATGATAAGGGAGACACAATTTCTATTCCTTATACCTATAAAGACAACAAAGACAATATCCAAATTGAGGAACTAATAAGAAATGTAACATTAGGAGATATAGGAGAATCACTTCCGTCATTAAAGGTCACTAACTGGTGTAAAGACATCTTTACGAATCTTCCAAAGGTTGAAGGTCTGAAAGAGATTACAGGTATATGTGTTACTGCAAATGAAAGTGATATTCTTACATTTGGAGCATATGCTATTAAAGAAAATATGGCATATATTCTTGAGCGCTTGCTCACAGAAGACTATAAGATATCTGATGACTATCCATATTGTTCTGCTGAAAAAATCATTGAATATGAATATCCAGAATTTGGAAAGAACATGCTTAATGTACTTGCTTTGTGTGATTGTTCACTAATGTTTACAAATCCTGCTCATGTCTTTTATGAACTATTGAAAGACATGAAATCAAAGAATTACATTCCAAGGAAACCACAAGATTTATACGACCAATTACGCAATGCTAAAATTGGTGTGGGAGGTAATAAAACAGATGTTTTCTCTCATTTTAAAATTATAGGAGAAGAAGCCAGAAAAAAATTGAAAAACTACTTCTATGTACCCAGTCATCCCGAACTGCATGATGCATATCATAAATGGATAGATAAAGTAATAGATTATGCTATAGATTTGCGAACAAATAATCCTCATTTTATCATTGATTTATGTAGTATAGGAAAAGCACGCACAAATAGTCTGTTTGCAGATATAGTAAAGCACGTTGGAACTCCACTAATGAGAGATAAGCGTCAAGAATATTTCAGTATAAAACCTGATGGATGTAATGGGTTTAATGTAGAATTATTTAAAGCTGTTAAACAACTTTACAACATCTTGCATGATGGAAACTTTGCTTGTGATTTATATCCATGGTGCAGTGGCTCTAAAGGTATAAATCCGACATCTGATATTTGTCTTAAAAAACCATGGGATAGATGCAATATGCGCGAACTTTGTCCAGTTGCGTTGTTATGGAAAAATTGGGGACTTTGTAATTATAAGATTAAATCATAAGTAGGTGTTCAAAATTCATATCAATTAATGTAGGACATAATTATATAAATTAATTTTGAATACCTACTTAAATACATAAATATGGCTCATTTCATAGAGCTGCATATCAAACGCAATGGCAATCCAATATACATTAACACGAATGCGATTGCATATATATATAGAAAAATCCTTTTAAGCCTTTTAGGATGTTAAAAAAATAGTTGTCGGTGGGAATAAAAAAACATAAGCATGTAAGGTAGGAGAACAGGATTTGAGGAGAAACATGAGCATGATAAAGGATATATATGAACTATTTAGCACAATGCCTAATATAAAGCGTACAAGATATGGCTATATGGGCAATGGGCAATATATCCGTGTGAGAAACGACAGACAAGGTATTTATACGACCACCGATGATGTGAG
>ERZ808240.4759-NODE-4759-length-11659-cov-37.372716_pt1 | contig 11659 bp, 10 predicted proteins | sample MGYA00521084_ERZ808240 | MGnify/ENA primary metagenome ERZ808240 (study PRJEB31516, sample SAMN03275571) | gut metagenome | biome: mammalia-associated habitat; material: feces | host: Papio cynocephalus | place: Kenya | collected 2012-08-06 ... | reverse complement strand
ATAACCCGCAACAAAAAATCTCCCGTAGAATTCGAAAACTACGGGAGATCTAAAAATATTATCAGTGGAGATTATTCCTCAGCAGCCTTCAATTGTTCAGCCACCTCAGCATTGATACGCTGAGCGAACTTTTCCATCGTCATGGTTGCTTGCTCGCCACCACCTTGCTTACGCATGGAAACCAAGCCTTCGGCACTTTCCTTTTCACCAACGATGACCATATAAGGCACACGCTTCAACTCGTTGTCACGAATCTTGCGACCAATCTTCTCATTACGGTCATCAATCAAGGCACGAACACCCTGCTTGTCGAAATATTGACATACCTTCTGAGCATAGCCGTTGAACTTCTCAGAGATAGGAAGTATCGCAACTTGATCAGGAGTCAACCACAATGGGAAATGACCTGCGGTATGCTCAATCAACACAGCGGTGAAACGCTCCAAAGAACCAAATGGCGCACGATGAATCATTACAGGAGTCTTCTTGGAATTGTCCTCGGCTGTATATTCGAGTTTGAAACGCTCTGGCAAGTTGTAGTCAACCTGAATCGTACCCAACTGCCAACGACGACCGATGGCATCCTTGACCATAAAGTCGAGCTTAGGACCATAGAAAGCAGCCTCACCAATTTCCTCACGAGCCTGCAGGCCTTTTTCCTTACAAGCTTCACGAATGGCATTCTCACTCTCCTCCCAAATTTCATCGCTACCAATATACTTTTCCGTATCCTTAGGATCACGAAGAGAGATTTGAGCCTCATAGTTATCAAAGCCAAAAATCTTGAACACCTTTAGAATCACATCGATTACGTTCTCGAACTCAGACTTAACCTGATCCTGACGAACGAAGATGTGAGCATCATCCTGAGTAAAGGTACGCACACGAGTCAATCCGTGGAGCTCACCACTCTTCTCGTAGCGGAATACGGTACCGAACTCCGCAATACGCAAAGGAAGATCCTTGTAAGAACGCGGCTTGCGAGCATATACCTCACAGTGGTGAGGACAGTTCATTGGCTTCAGCATATACTCTTCATCCTCCTCTGGGGTATGGATAGGCTGGAAAGCATCCTTGCCATAGTGAGCATAGTGGCCAGAAGTTACATAAAGGCTCTTGCCACCGATACCTGGCGTGATGACCTCTTGGTAGTTATATGGCTTTAGGAGAGAACGGAGCAATTCTTGAAGACGGAGGCGCAACTGCGTGCCTTTTGGCAACCAAATAGGAAGACCCTTACCTACACGCTCAGAGAACATAAAAAGTTCCATTTCCTTACCTATCTTACGATGGTCGCGCTTCTTGGCTTCCTCAAGCATCACCAAATACTCATCCAGCATTTTCTTCTTAGGGAAGCTAATGCCATAGATACGGGTCATCTGCTCACGCTTGGCATCGCCCCGCCAGAATGCACCCGCCACACTTGTAATCTTCACAGCCTTGATAAGACCGGTGTTCAACAAGTGAGGTCCACGGCAAAGGTCGGTAAAGTTGCCTTGAGTATATGTTGTGATTGTACCATCCTCCAAATCCTGCTCAATATGTTCGCACTTATATTCCTGTCCAGCAGCCTTAAACTCCTCCAAAGCCTCAGCCTTAGATACTTCCTTGCGAACCACAGGTTCGTTCTTCTTGGCCAGCTCCATCATCTTAGCCTCAATCTTGGCAAAGTCGTTCTCCGAGATAACTTGACCAGAAGCAGGCATCACATCATAGAAGAAACCACTCTCTACCGCAGGGCCAAAGCCAAACTGAATACCAGGATACAATTCCTGGAGTGCCTCGGCGAGCAAATGGGCTGATGTATGCCAGAAGGTGCGCTTGCCCTCTTCATCATCGAACTTATAAAGTTCCACACTTGCATCCTCGTTGATAGGACGGTTCAACTCTACTGTTTCACCATTAACACCGCAAGATACAACGTTGCGAGCGAGAGCCGGTGAGATGCTCTCGGCGATTTGCAAGCCAGTTACGCCCTGTTCGTACTCACGAACAGATCCGTCTGGGAATGTGATTTTTACCATAACAACTTAGTATTTTTATTAAATCAACTGCAAAAGTAATGCTTTTTTGCATACAACGTACATATTTCTCTAACTTTTTTTTGCTCTAACTGTTTTTTATTGTATTTTTGCAAACAGAAAACATTTTCCGTAGGTCTTCTCACAGAAAGAGGAGCAAACATTCAAGAAATGTCCTACCAACAATTTAAGGAATAAAAAGATTTAAAGCACAAGACATGGCTACAGCTCGAATTTTGATTATATACACTGGAGGAACTATCGGCATGGGGAAAAACGTCGAGACTGGTATACTCGAACCTCTCGACTTTAACCATTTAGTTTCTTCCATGCCTGAATTCCAGCTCATACAAGCTGATATTGACGTGCGTAAGTTCGATCCACCTATCGATTCCAGCGACATGGATCCTATGCGTTGGGCAGAACTGGTAGGATTGATAGCCAACAATTATAAAGAATATGACGGCTTCGTTATCCTACATGGAACCGACACCATGGCCTATACCGCCTCTGCCCTTTCCTTTATGCTGGAAAATCTTACCAAACCTGTCATTCTAACAGGTAGCCAGTTGCCTATCGGTGAGTTGCGAACCGATGGTAAAGAGAACCTCATGACAGCTATAGAGCTGGCTTCCATGAAAAACGAGGATGGAAGACCTATGGTTCCCGAGGTGTGTATCTTCTTCAACGGAAGGCTACTGCGAGGCAATCGAGCCATTAAGATCAACGCGGAAGGTTTCCACGCCTTCGACTCCTTTAACCATCCCCATCTCTGCGACGTAGGCATCAACTTTACTTTCCACAGCCATCACATCCTGACTCCAGACTACAATAAGCCAATGGTCCCACACCTGAAACTCGACCCAAATGTCATCGTGTTTAGCCTTTTTCCAGGAATACAGGATGCTATCGTTCGTCATGTACTCGAATCACCCACCTTACGTGGCATTGTGATGCGAACTTATGGTTCTGGCAATGCCCCTCAGGCACCTTGGATTATACGGCTGCTCGATCAAGCTGCCCATCGTGGTGTCAATATCATCAACATCAGCCAATGTCTAACAGGAAGTGTAGAAATGAGCAGATACGGAGCCGGGTTCCAACTAAAGATAGCACATGTTATCAGCGGCCGAGACAGTACTGTGGAAGCTGCAGTCACAAAACTGATGTGTTTGCAAGGCAGATACAGTGACAACAAGATTGTACGTGAAAAGCTAACACAGTCGCTTGCGGGAGAAATCACATTATTATAATTATAATAAAGCCCAACTTGCCCCCAACAGTCGACAAAGACTGAGGGTTCTATATCAGAAAGGTATAGACTTTTAGAAGCTACATATAAACAAAAGGTACAAGAAAAACGATATATGCTCAAACGTATCCTACTTTTCATAGTGTTGGCACTTGCCATGGCTTTAGGAAACCATGGGGAGAGCCATGATGTACCTGCCGCCAAAGACAAACTACAAAAAGTAGAACAACACTGGCCTCTACAACAAGCGATACTTACCGATTCGAGCAATCTTTATCGCATCTGTAACGCCCACCCGCAAAGAATGACACCGTGTTGGGGTTCAGCTACTTCCACGCCCAACAAACTACCATACAAAAATCATCTTTATCATTTTCTTTTAACGGCCTATCGTGGACACGAGCGTCAGGAATCGGCGCCTATCCACTTTGATGTTGCAAGCAAATATTATGTCATCTGCCTGCGGCATCTTCTTTGCTGACACCTTCCAACACTAAAAAAAACACTTTTTTTCACTCCTTTCTGGGAAGACAACACAAAATCAGTTACCTATGTTCGAAAACGAATTTAGGCAGAAAGGATTATATCACATTCAAAAAGAACAGACAACACAGAGATATCTTAAATTATGGCAAATATCAACCATTTGGAAATGTACGACCAACTAAAGGCACTTCCTGAAATCGAAATAAAGAAAATATGCTTCGGACTTTTCACCAAGGCCGTCTATAAGCCTTCAAAAAGCACAGTCAAAGTAAAACAGGATGAATATTCCGTAGAGGTTGGCGGACAACTGAGAAAAATGCTCAAAGGCGACAACAACACTATTATAGAACTGCGCAACAAAGGCAAAAAATTCAGAAAGAGCGACATGGGCAATATGCGTCTGGATATATGTATTTCAAAAGACCACCAGTTTGCAGGAGCCCAATTGCTTCAGTTTGTAGATTTCAGCTACCAGCCCATTACCGACATGATAGTATACGAAGGTAAAACAGCAGAAGCCTTTGCTGAACTTTTCGGCTAAATACCTAAGAGTTGTAATATCACGACTGTGGTGTAGCAAAAGTCTCTGTTATAAACGATAAACCCAGGGTTTTCACCCTGGGTTTTATGTTAAGAAACAACTACAAAACATTTTTCAACTATCTGCAGTTGCTTTTAAAAGACACTATAGAGAGCCCCCACTCTACAATAAAAACTTCTATTCAAGGTTCAAACTCTTTTTGATAGCCTCAATCTTCTCTTCAGCCGCCGTAGTGCAACGGTTGTAACAACCAGCACACTTGAACGAAGGATCCTTCACCTCAATGTAGAACTTAATTTTAGGTTCAGTACCAGATGGACGAACGCTCACCTTGGTATTGTCATCACAGAACCACTGGAGCACATTGCTTGTTGCTGGCATATCCAATTTTTCCACACTTCCATCAGCATGTTTAACCTCCAAGCTCTGATAGTCTTTCCAAGTTACGACCTTGCTACCACCTAATTCTTTAGGAGGATTCTGTCGGAAGTCGGACATCATCTGCTTAATCTCATCTGCACCCGTCTTACCTGGACGAACCACATTAACCGTAAATTCCTTGCTGAATCCATACTCCGCATAGATTTGCATCAAAAGATCATAGAGTGTCTTACCCTGATCCTTTGCCCAAGCAGCTATCTCACAAATCAAACAGATAGAAGCAGGAGCATCCTTATCGCGCACCTTGTCGTATGGCAAGAAGCCAAAGCTTTCCTCACCACCACCGATATACTGCTGTTTGCCCTCGGAAATAGCAATCTCACGTGCAATCCACTTGAAGCCAGTGTAGCAGTCTCGAAGCTCCACATGATTTTTCTTGGCAATTTCAGCAATAACCTCTGTAGTAACAATGGTTTTTACCAAGAAGTCGGTTGGTTTTAACTTACCAAGTTTTTTCTTGTTTTCAATGATATAGTAGCAGAACATCATGGCTGTCTGGTTACCATTGATAATCATCCACTCACCCTTGTCGTCGCGGCAAACAATCGCCAATCTGTCGGCATCTGGATCGGTAGCAACCACGAGGTCGGCATTCAACTTAGTACCAAGCTTCATACCGAGGGTCATGGCCTCGGCATTCTCTGGATTAGGAGAAACAACTGTTGGGAAATTGCCATCAATAACCATTTGTTCTGGCACTACATTGATATTTTGGAACCCCCAAGAACGCAAGCAGAGAGGCACTATCACACGACCAGTTCCATGCATAGGGGTATAGACAATGTTGAGATCTTTCTGACGAAGGATAACATCCTGATCAATCATTGCCGTATGAACGGCCTGCATATAATCGTAGTCCATTTCACCACCAATAATCTTAATCTTATCCCAATTGGCCTCAAACTTAACGTCTTCAATCTTCACCTTGTTCACCTCTTCGATAATACCAGTATCATGAGGAGACAAAACCTGGGCACCATCACTCCAGTAAGCCTTATATCCATTGTATTCCTTTGGATTGTGGGAAGCTGTTACGTTAACGCCAGCATTAGCACCGAGTTCACGGATTGCGAATGAAATCTCTGGGGTTGGGCGAAGACTTTCAAAGAGATAAGCCTTGATGCCATTGGCAGAGAAAATCGCAGCTACAGTTTCTGCAAAAAGACGAGAATTGTTACGGCAGTCGTGTCCCACGACAACAGAAAGGTTGTCCTGGCCAGGGAATGCCTTCAGGATATAGTTGGCAAAGCCCTGGGTAGCCATACCTACGATATACTTGTTCATACGATTGGTACCTGCGCCCATGATGCCGCGCAAACCACCTGTACCGAACTCCAAATTCTGATAAAAAGCATCTACGAGTGCAGATTTGTCCTCTGCATCAAGCATTGCCTTAACTTCTTTACGTGTTTTCTCATCGAAAGCAGGGGTGAGCCACTGCTGGGCTCTTTCCTCGCACTGCTTGATTAATTCTGTGTCATTAGCCATAGCTTGTCTATATTTTGTTATTAATAATTTGCCCACAAAGATAATTAAAATATTTGAGAAAACAAGTAAGTTTGGAGGTTTTTTTGTATTTTTGCACATTGAAACAAAAATGCAATCAAAATCAGCCTTTTCTAAAGGCTATTATATAATAATGTAAAACTATTAAAGCCAGAATATAAATATGGAATTACACTTTACTGGCATCATCATTGCCATTTGCACATTTTTTGTGATAGGTCTCTTCCATCCTATTGTGCTGAAAACAGAATATTACACAGGCACTAAGTATTGGTGGGTATTTCTCGTAGTAGGCATCGGCACAATTGCCGCAGCTTTCTTGATAGAAAATGTCTTGACTTCTGCCCTCCACGGAGTAGTGGGAGCTTCGAGCTTATGGAGCATAGGTGAACTGTTCGAGCAGAGACATCGTTGCGAAAAAGGCTGGTTTCCAAAAAATCCTAAACGAATCGGCACGGGATATTACAGGGACGAGGAGAATGTGAAAAATGATGAGTGAAGAATTCTACAACTTTACTAAAAGTTCAAAGTAAATGAAGACTGAATTAATATTAGTCGGCAAGACCATCAACAAGCATTTCATAGCTGGCATCAAGGATTATGCCGACCGAATCACCCATTACATGCCTTTCTCCATCATCACCATCCCCGAGCTCAAAAACACCAAGAGTCTGAGCGAACAGCAACAGAAAGAACGCGAAGGCGAGCTGATATTGAAACAACTGCAGCCTTCAGACACAGTGATATTGCTGGACGAGCATGGACAGGAGTTTCGCAGCATAGAGTTTGCCAAATGGGTGGAACGAAAACAGACATCTTCCAGAAAACTTGTCTTTATCATTGGTGGCCCGTATGGATTCTCACAAGCGGTCTATGAACGTGCCAACGAAAAGATCTCACTATCCAAGATGACTTTCTCCCACCAGATGGTCAGACTCATCTTCACCGAAGCCCTCTACCGGGCATGCACCATCATAAAAGGTGAACCTTATCACCATGAATAAGTGAAGAGTGAAGAACGAAGAATCCAATAGACTCTTCTAACTAAAGCAAGAGAATTCTTCACTTTTCGTTCTTCACTCTTCACTTAAAATTAAAAATAGAATTATGACTAAAGAAAAATATATTGAGATAAAAGGAGCCAGAGCCAACAACCTCAAGAATATCGACATAAAGATACCACAGGGCAAGTTTGTCGCCATCACAGGAGTTTCAGGATCGGGCAAGTCGTCATTGGCTTTCGACACGCTCTATGCCGAAGGCCAACGCCGCTATGTAGAATCTTTGTCAAGCTATGCTCGCCAGTTCTTAGGCAGAATGAGCAAGCCCGAATGCGACTTCATAAAAGGGTTGCCCCCTGCCATTGCCATCGAGCAAAAGGTTATCTCGCGCAACCCACGTTCCACAGTAGGAACCACAACCGAGATTTATGAATACCTACGTCTGCTCTATGCCCGCATAGGAAAAACTTTCTCACCCATCAGCGGAGAGGAGGTGAAACGACACACCACAGAAGACGTACTGGCTTGTACCCGACAATATTCTCCAGGCACCAAGTTTGTTGTACTTGCCCCTATTCATGTGGCAGAAGGACGCACACTTGCCCGCCAGTTGGAGATGTATCTACAGGAAGGTTACTCGCGCATCATGGTGAAAGACGAGTTCGTACGTATCGAGGATTTCGACGGAGAAGCCGAAGCCAAGGATATTTTTCTCGTGATAGATCGCTCATCGGTAAGCGAGGAGAAAAGCGACATAAGCCGACTTACCGACTCTGCCGAGACTGCGTTCTACGAGGGCGACGGTGCCTGCCGGCTGCTGTTCCTTCCCAGCCATATATGCTACGACTTCTCTACCCGTTTTGAGGCAGACGGCATTACTTTCGAAGAACCATCAGACAATATGTTTTCCTTCAACTCCCCCCTGGGTGCTTGTCCCACCTGCGAGGGATTCGGAAGCGTGATAGGCATCGACGAGAAGCTTGTCATTCCCAACACATCGGTAAGCGTATACGATGGTTGCGTGGCTTGTTGGCGCGGCGAAAAGATGGGCATGTGGCAAAAAGAATTCATCCGAAGAGCCGCACAGTACGATTTTCCCATCTTCGAGCCTTACTACAGTCTTACCCAGAAGCAGAAAGACATGCTCTGGCATGGACTTCCATGCGACAAAAACAAGGACATCCACGAGCAGATAAGCATCGACGCCTTCTTCGAGATGGTGAAGGAAAACCAATATAAGATACAATACCGTGTCATGCTGAGCCGTTTTCGTGGTAAGACCATCTGCCCCGACTGCCATGGCACCCGGCTCAAAAAGGAAGCCACCTATGTGAAGATAGGCGGCAGGAGCATTACCGAACTGGTGGAAATGTCGATTACCAACCTGAAGGTTTGGTTCGACAAGCTGGAGCTTACAGAACACGAGCAGAGCATTGGCAAACGACTGCTTACCGAAATCACCAACCGGCTGCAGTTCCTGCTCGATGTAGGATTGGGCTATCTCACCTTGGGAAGACTCAGCAACAGCCTGTCGGGTGGAGAGAGCCAGCGCATCAATCTTACCACAAGCCTTGGCTCTTCTCTCGTAGGCAGTGTATACATTCTCGACGAGCCAAGTATCGGACTGCATAGCCGTGACACAGGTCGTCTCATCAAAGTTCTTCGCGAACTGCAGCAGTTGGGCAACACCGTGGTTGTGGTTGAGCACGACGAGGAAATCATGCGAGCTGCCGACTACCTTATAGATATAGGTCCCGACGCTGGACGTTTAGGAGGAGAAGTAGTCTACGCAGGACCTGCCTCCGAATACAACACCACCGACAAGGCTGCACAAAAAGAGCTGTTAACTCGATATCCCAAGAGCCATACCATACGCTACCTAACCCACGACGAGGAGATAGAATGCCCCACCTCGCACAGGGCATGGAACATGAGCATCCTCATCAAGGGTGCACGCATGAACAATCTGCGAGGAATCGATGTGGAAATACCACTCAACGTCTTCACCGTAGTCACAGGTGTGTCGGGATCGGGCAAGTCTTCGCTCATCAAGGGCATACTCTACCCCGCTCTTCGTCGCCGGCTCGACCTCGTTGCCGATACCCCTGGCGAGTTTGCCTCATTGGAGGGCGACTGGAAGAGTATTCGCCACGTCGAGTTTGTCGACCAAAACCCAATAGGAAAAAGCACACGTAGCAATCCTGCCACATACTTGAAAGCCTACGATGCCATCCGCACGCTCTTTGCAGCCCAGCCTTTGGCCAAACAGATGGGCTTTACTGCGCAGTATTTCTCCTTCAATGCCGAAGGTGGACGCTGCGAGGAATGCAAGGGTGCCGGATATGTAACCATCGAGATGCAGTTCATGGCTGATCTCACGCTTACCTGCGAAGCATGCCATGGCAAACGTTTCAAGCACGATATCCTGGACGTGAGATATGGAGGAAAGAACATCGACGATGTGCTCAACATGACTGTGAGCGAAGCCATCGAGTTCTTCAGCGACGAGAAAAATTCACATAGCGACACCGACTTCGACCAGTGCCGCATCATCGCACGAAGACTTCTGCCCCTTCAGGAGGTTGGCTTAGGTTACATCAAGCTCGGACAAAGCTCAAGCACCCTGTCGGGAGGTGAAAACCAACGTGTAAAACTTGCCTACTTCATCGGAAAGGAAGAGCAAGAGCCAACACTCTTTATCTTCGACGAACCTACCACAGGCCTTCATTTCCACGACATCAAGCGTTTGCTCCATGCCTTCAACGCCCTGATAGAGCGTGGCCACTCACTGGTGGTCATCGAGCATAACCTCGATGTCATCAAATGTGCCGACCACATCATAGACTTAGGCCCCGACGGAGGAGACAAGGGAGGCAACTTAGTGGTTTGCGGAACACCCCAGCAGGTGGCAGCCTGCCCAAACAGCATCACAGGACAATTCTTGAAGAAGTACCTGCCAAAATAAGTGGAAAAAGTCATTAACGTAACACAAATACGCCACGCTAAGTGCTAAAAGATGTAAAAAAGTAGAGACATGCTAAACTTTATGTGTAATTTTGCATCCAAACGTAAAACAGACAAGAACATCACACTTTAAAAAAGAAATGAAAATGAAAAAGTTTGTACTCTTTATATTCATGGCAGTTTGTTGCGCCATAAGCGCCAACGCACAAGCTCAAATCAAATTCGACAAACTGACTCACAACTTTGGCTCGTTCCCAGAGACAGAGAAGATTCACAAGACTACATTCACCTTTACCAATGTTGGCAACAAGCCCCTTATCATCAATCAGGCAGTGGCAAGTTGTGGCTGTACGATACCTAAGTATACCAAGACTCCGATAGCTCCCGGACAAAAGGGGCAGATTGAGGTAACCTATAAAAGCGACGGCACATGGCCTGGCCACTTCAAGAAGAGCATCACCATACGTACCAACGGTACGGTAGAGATGACTCGCCTGTATGTAGAAGGTGTCATGACAGAAGTCAAAAAATAGTAATGATATTCTATTTCTCAGGAACAGGAAATACCCGTTGGGCTGCCATACAGATTGGCACAGCCACGCAAGAACGACTGATTAATATAGCCGACTATTCCGACTATCTTTCAGACGATAAAGCTATCGAGCCGTTTGCCTTGCAAGAAGGCGAACGGCTTGGTTTTGTTTTCCCCGTTCATGGATGGAGAGTGCCAAGACTGGTGCGTTCGTTCATCGGAAAGCTAAGACTGGAGACCAGTGGCGATGCTATTTTCCCCGGAAGAAAGCCTTTCTGCTTTGCAGTCTGCACGGCAGGCGACAGTATCGGAAAGACTATCGACATACTCAATAAATGTTTGCAGGCAAACAGCCAGCTGAAAGCCATGGGCATCAGCCATCCCGACTCGGCTTATTCGCTCATCATGCCCGAGTCGTACGTGGGCTTGCCCTTCATGGACGTAGACCCGCCCAAGAAAGAGAAGCGAAAAAAGGAGAAGGCTGCACAACAGCTGAAAGCCATCTGCAAAGACTTGAGAGAGCGAAAGGTTGGCATCAGCCATCTGACAGAAGGCCCACTTCCCTGGTTCTTCACTAAAGTCGTAGGCGGCTTCTTCGAGCATGTCCTCATCACCGACAAACGTTTCCATGTAGAGGAAGAGCGGTGCGTGAAGTGCGGCATCTGCGCCAATGTCTGTCCCGTCGGAGACATCGACGGGGGAAAAGGTAAAATGCCGAGATGGTTACACCACAAGGATTGCCTCACCTGCTTCTCGTGCTATCATCACTGTCCGCGCCATGCGATTGAGTTCGGACATCAGACACAGCATAAAGGACAATACTATTATAAGTAAACACAACTGTTTTTCTTCCCCCCCCAAAAAAGACTTAGATAATAACTAACTTGAATAATAACTAAATAATTCTATGAAATA
>ERZ808240.4757-NODE-4757-length-11664-cov-3.800586_pt1 | contig 11664 bp, 9 predicted proteins | sample MGYA00521084_ERZ808240 | MGnify/ENA primary metagenome ERZ808240 (study PRJEB31516, sample SAMN03275571) | gut metagenome | biome: mammalia-associated habitat; material: feces | host: Papio cynocephalus | place: Kenya | collected 2012-08-06 ... | reverse complement strand
GGTCGTGGGCGGGGGTCATCTTCACGGCGCCGGTGCCGAAGCCGATCTCGCAGTATTCGTCGCCCACGATGGGAATCTCCCGGTTCATGATGGGCAGAATACACTTCTTGCCGATCAGGTGCTTGAACTTCTCGTCGTTGGGGTTTACCGCCACGCCGGTATCGCCCATCATGGTCTCGGGACGGGTCGTCGCCACCACAATGTCGCCGGAGCCGTCCGCCAGCGGATAGCGGATATACCACAGATGGCCGGGCTTGTCCACATACTCCACCTCGGCGTCGGACAGGGCGGTAATGCAGTGGGGGCACCAGTTGATGATGCGGCTGCCCTTATAGATCAGGCCCTTATCATACAGCTCGCAGAAGGTCTCCCGGACAGCCTTGGAGCAGCCCTCGTCCATGGTGAACCGGGCGCGGCTCCAGTCGCAGGAAACGCCCAGCTTCTTCTGCTGCTCCACAATGCGGCCGCCGAATTTTTCCTTCCACTGCCACACCCGCTGGAGAAATTTCTCCCGGCCCAGGTCGTAGCGGGTCTTTCCCTCCTTGACCCGCAGTTCCTCTTCCACCTTGATCTGGGTGGCGATGCCGGCGTGGTCCGTGCCGGGGAGCCACAGGGCGGAATATCCCTCCATCCGCTTGAAGCGGGTCAGGATGTCCTGCAAAGTGGAATCCAGCGCGTGGCCCATGTGCAGCTGCCCCGTGACGTTGGGCGGCGGCATGACGATGGAGAAGGGCTTCTTCTCCGGGTCCGGATTGCCCTTGAAGCACTGGCCGTCCATCCACATCTGATAGATGCGGGACTCCACCTGCTGGGGCTCATACACCTTTGGCAGTTCTTTGTTCATGGTCATTCTCCTATCTGAAAATCTTGCTTATTTGATCATCTCTACGGCTTTTCCTGTTTTTGATTCTATAAAGTCCCGGAAGCCCGCCGGATCTCCTTTTGTAAAAGCGCTTTTCTGCAAAGCCCACCACTGTTTCCCCGGAAGAATCAGGTAATCGCGTTCCCCATCCTCCCAGACGGCATCCAAAGCGTGGTAACGATAGCTGGCGGAGCCGGAGGGCTCCCAGACATAAAAGCCGTCTTCCTCAAAGGTGAAACGCATAGGGGTGTCCGTCACATTTTCCTGAAAAACCCGCTGGGCGGCGCGGCTTTTTACGCCTTCAGCCGCCTCTTTTTTCCGGAACTGCCGAATACCGAAATACAGCATTGCAGCGCCCATAACAGTCAGAAGATTCGGACGGCCTGACAGCAGGCTCAATCCGGCCAAAGCGCCGCCGAAGACTGCAAAAAACAATCCCAATGCCCGCTGAAAACCCCATAGGCCCCGCATAATGCTTCCTGTGACCTTACCGTGCAGAGCGCTGGCAATCCGATATGCGTCCCAGTCCCGCCAGGTAACGGTTTCTTCCACTTGAAAAAGCATACGCCGCCTCCCAACGAAAAACGCCCTGAGCCATAAGGCTCAGGGCGAACAACAGTCCGTGGTACCACCTGCATTCGTGTCGGAGACACGCGCTTACGGGCGCATCCGCGCCCCGCCCGGTAACGGCGGGCACCGCCGGGGCTTACTGGCGTTCGGCTCCGGTGCTCCGGGACGACTTCTCCGGCCGCGGCACGGGAACTCTCACCATCCGTTCCCTCTCTTGGCTTTGGCAAACCGGGTACTGCTCCCCATCCTCGCAATTTCCATATACTTGAACAGTATAGTATACCCGGTTTCGATTGTCAAGCGTCAGCTTAGCCGTAAAATCTCCTTTTTCAGCCGGGAGATGATGCGCTTCTCCAGCCGGGAAATGTAGGACTGGGAGATGCCCAGCCGGTCCGCCACCTCCTTCTGGGTCTGCTCCTTCCCGCCTCCCAGGCCGAAACGCAGGGAAATAATCTCCTTTTCCCGGGGCGAGAGAATCTCCAGCGCCGCCGCCAGCAGGCTGCGGTCCACATCGTCCTCAATGGGCCGCATGACAATGTCGCTGTCGGTGCCCAGAACGTCTGAGAGCAGCAGCTCATTGCCGTCCCAGTCGGTATTCAGCGGCTCGTCAAAGGAGACCTCCGCCTTTCTGGCCGCGTTTTTCCGCAGATACATCAGAATCTCATTTTCAATGCAGCGGGAGGCATAGGTGGCCAGCTTGATGTTCTTGGCCGGCTGATAGGTCCCCACAGCCTTAATCAGGCCGATGGTCCCAATGGAAATCAGATCCTCAATGTTGATGCCGGTGTTCTCAAACCGGCGGGCGATGTACACCACCAGACGCAGATTATGTTCAATCAGCTCCCGCTGGGCGTCCTGGTCCGCAATGCGGCTGACCAGCTCCGTCTCCCGGTCTCTGGGCAGCGGCGGCGGCAGAGTGTCGCTGCCGCCGATGTAATGAACCGCCTCCCGGCGCCCCAGCAGCCGCCGCAGCCGGCACAGCCATGTTCTCAGAAGTTCCTTCATTCCGTTTCACCTCTCCCTTTCTCCCCACAGCGCGCTGAAGCCGTCTCCCAGGGACGTGGGACTCAGCGCCACCAGCAGCCGGTCATATTTTCGGCCGCCCACGCTTCCCCAGTCCGTTCGGAACGTCAGCAGAAGGCCCCCGGCGGTTCCCACGGCGGTATAGGGCGTCAGGCGGAACCGGGGCCGGTACGCCCCCAGCCGGGGCAGCAGCTCCGTGGGAGCGCGGAGCGCGCCGTCTGTCAGCAGCGGGCGCAGCTCCGAAGGCCACAGGCCCTCCAGCCCCTGCGCCCGGGCCACCAGCACCGGCCGCCCTGTCACGGGATCGCAGAGCTCGTTTCCTGTGTCCCACAGCGCCGTCAGCCGGGCCTGGCGGTTTTCCCAGGTCAGAACCACGGGAACCAGCTCGCCCCGCACGCCATGCCGCGCGGAGGCCCGGAAAACCACCGTCAGCACGATATACGCCGCTCCCGCCGCCAGAAGCAGCACCCGCAGATCCACATCGGTATAGAAAATGCCGTTTACCGACGGCAGTCCGCCGGACGCCATTCCCAGCCCCAGAACGCAGCCCGCGAAGCCGCAGGACACCAGAAACAGCAGCAGCGTCAGCCGCGCCAGCCGCCCGGTTCCGCCGTAGGCCACCAGCGCCATTCCTCCGCCGGCCGCCGCCTTCATCAGCGGCGATGCCAGCCAGCCCAGTCCCGGCAGGAACACCGCCGCGGCGTAAAGCCCCCCCAGCAGCGCCGCCAGCGCGTACCGGCCCCGCCGGGGCGGAAGACCGGCCAGGCAGCCGGCGGCCAGCACCAGAAGATAGTCCATCAGTCCGTTGAGAAAAAACACGCTGTCCAGATAGACCACCGTCACGGCCCCGCCCCCCTTCCGGTCTCATGGAAAACCAGTATAGCACCGGCCCTCCGGAAAAGCCGTCGCAAAAGCAAGACAGCCCCCGGCGGCGGAAAATTTCCGCCGCCGGGGGCTTCACCCTTTATTTCAGCCAGTCCAGCAGGCCGGCGGGCTCCCCCGCCAGCAGCGTCCCCGCCGCGGCCAGCATCTCCGCCGCGTCTTCCCGGGTCACGCCGCGGTCCAGCCCGGAGCTGCCGAAGCTGCCGGCAGCCAGCACGCTGACCGCCTCCATGTTTCCCACCGCCTGAGCCGCCCAGGAGGGTACCGCCTCCCGTCCGGCATACCAGGTAGTCAGGTCCACATCTCCCACCGACAGCACCCGGTTCAGGATTGCCGCCGCCTCGTTGTAGGTGATGGGTTCCCCGCTTCGGAACGCCACACCGTCCGCCGCGGCGGTTCCCTCGATTACGCCGTCCGTCAGGCCCGCGGCGGCGTAGGCCTTTGCCCAGGTGGGAATGGCCTCGTCATCGCAGAAACCGGTCATGGTGACCGGGGAGGCGTCCAGTCCCGCCGTCTCCATGGTCATGGCCAGAAACTCTCCCCGGGAAACCGTCCGGTCCGGCTCAAAGAAATACTGATCCCCCAGTCTGGAGCCGGTAAAAATCCCGTTCTCCGCCAGGGCCTGGGCAGCGGCGGCAGCGGCGCTGCCGTCCATGTCGGCGTACTGAACGCCGCTCTTGGTCTTTTCCACCGTAATCGTGACCGTAGCCGGAGCGGAGACGTTCCCCTGCGCATCCGTGGCCACATACGTGAAGGAATCCGTTCCGGTGCGGTTTTCCGCGGGCGTGTAGGTGAACGTATCCCCCTCCACGGTCACGGTTCCCCGCTTGGGTTCCTTCTCCACGGAATAGGTCAGGGAATCCCCCTCCTCATCCACCGCCAGGAACTGCGCGTGATAGGGAATGTTGCGGTACGTCCGCAGTTCCAGCGCCTTGGCGATGGGCGCCCCCTCCGCCGCGGGAGCCTCCTTGTCCGCCCTGCTGCCAAACAGCGCCAGCGCGGGCGTTGCCATCAGCGTGGCCGCCGCCAGTCCGGCAATGCCCCACTGCCGGACGAATCTGACCTTCTTCAAATCCATTACCTCCCAAAAATCAGGTTGCTCTGGAAGGTAGTGTGCGCGGAAAAAAGCGGTTTATACTGGAAAACTATTCTTTCTCCCGCCGCAGGGCAATCAGCATGCCGTTCAGCTCCCCGCCCATAATGAGCACCGTGGCGGTGAGATTCAGCCACATCAGCACCACGATGGCCGTCCCGATGGAGCCGTACAGCAGCGAATAGGAGGCGATGTTTTCCACGTAGAAGGAATAGCACATGGATACCACCATCCAACCCGCCATGGCGAACAGCACGCCGGGCCAGATGTTTCTCTGGGGCTGCCAGGTGTCCTGGGTGATGGCATAGAGCAGATACAGGGCGAAATACATCAGCAGCGCCATGACCGGAAACCGGAGCCGCTTCCAGATTCCGGCAAGCTCCGCCGGCAGGCCGAAGCGGTCCACGGCGCAGCCCAGCAACCACTCCCCCACCGTCAGAAGCACCAGCACCGCCACAATGGTGACGATCAGCAGCACCGTATAGACCAGCGTCTTGAGCATGGTCCGGACCGGAGTTCTGGACGGTCCCAGATGGTAGGCTGTCCGGACCGCCCGCATCAGGCTGTTGGTGGCCCGCATGGGGAAATACAGGGAAAACACCAGTCCGAACATCAGCAGCTTGACGCTGCTGTTCTCATCGACATATTCCAGATACATCTGAATGAACTCAACCACCTCGCCAGGCAGCAGCCCGGACAGATCCGACAGAATCGACCCCTGATCCAGCCGCAGCAGGCCGATGAGCGAGCTGAAAAAGATCGTCAGCGGAAACAGGGTAAACAGAAAATAAAACGCCAGCGCGGCGCTCTGGGCGGAAACATTGTGGCTCACATACCGGCGGGCCATCAGATAAACTCCCCGGGCCGCCCGGTTCCGCGGAAGCGCCTTGTCATCCATCATACGCCCTCCCTCTGAAGGTTCAGCGCCGGGCCGCCAGCCGCCGGATGGTCTCCTTCAGGGCCGCGCAGCCTTCCGCCGGATCGTCGATCTCCAGAACCGCCGTCTCCATGGGGCACAGGCCGGTTCCGGTCCGGTTGGCAATCCGCTCCGTCAGGGTCTCCCATTCCGCTGGAACCTCTCTGGACACGAGATAATCCCGGGCCGCCGCGCTCATGGTAATGCCGTACACTCCGGCGGCGCCGCCCAGCACCGCCAGCATGGCGGCCGCCTTCCCCACGATCTTATCCACAATTACGCAGCCCCGGAACGCTTCCGGTTTCCGTTCCAGCGCCGCAATCAGCGGACGGACTCCGGTGCCCTCACCCGCCTGCAAAAACCCGTCCCTGACAAACACGCAGGGAACGTCCTCCTCCAGAATGCGCCGGCGCGCTTCCTCCAAAATATCCTTCCGCAGCAGCTTTGATTCCATGACAGGTTTCCTCTCCGTTTCTGAAATTCCATCCCAGCCGGGATTCCGGTTTTATCATACCATCCGCCGGGGAAAAAGACAAGAGAACACCGGCGGCCGCTGTCCAGGGCCGCCCTCTCCGCCGGACAGCCATCGAAATTTCGGCTATTCCGCCGAAAAAGGTTGACATTTTTTCCAATGGCTTTATAATATTGTCATCATTGAAACAGAGCATGATAGAGGCGCAGGCGTCATCAGTAGGCTCTTCCGGTATTTCAGGCCGAGGGGGGAGCGGAAAGGGGCGTCTGCCGAGGAGCCCGCGCCGCTGCCTGACAGCCGGGTATCCGGGCCATGAGAGAAGATCTCATGGACTGCCGCCAAAGCATTTTGGCGGAGAGCTGTCGTGAGATCATACAGGGAAGCACAGCGGTATGAGTCATGACATGGTCATGGCTCTATTTTTCTGCAAAAATGAGGGGGAGAACACAAGATGAAAAAACTGAAACGGCGCCTGCTGGCGCTGCTGGTCCTGCTGGTGGCTCTCTCGGCCATGACCTCGCTGGCTCTGGCCGACGGAGACCCTACCGAACAGCCCGGCACCAAAATGATTGAATGTCCCGACTGCGGCGGCTCCGGCGCGTGTATGACCTGCTGCGGGCTGGACCCGGAGTGCCCGGACTGCGGCGGGGAAAACGTCTGCCAAACCTGCGGCGGAACCGGCTATGTGGAGTCGCCCTCTCACTTTTACAACACCGCCTGGTCTCTGCTGCCGCCGGTCATCGCCATCGCTCTGGCGCTGATTACCAAGGAAGTCTACTCCTCCCTGTTTGTCGGCATTCTGGCAGGCGGACTTCTGTACTCCAATTTCAGCTTTGAGGGGACGGTCCTCCATGTCTTCACCGGCGGCATTGTTCCCGTTCTGTCCGATTCCTATAACGTCGGCATCCTGATCTTCCTGATTATTCTGGGCTCCATGGTCTGCCTGATGAACAAGGCCGGCGGCTCCGCCGCCTTTGGACGCTGGGCCCAGACCCACATCAAATCCCGGTCCGGCGCGCAGCTGGCTACCATCGTGCTGGGCTGCCTGATTTTCATTGACGACTATTTCAACTGCCTCACCGTCGGCAGCGTCATGCGGCCCATCACCGACAAGCATCAGGTATCCCGGGCCAAGCTGGCCTACCTCATCGACGCCACCGCCGCCCCGGTGTGCATCATCGCCCCCATTTCCTCCTGGGCCGCCGCCGTGGCCGCCTTCGCGGAGGATGGTCAGGGACTGAACCTGTTCATTCAGGCCATCCCCTACAACTTTTACGCGCTGCTCACCATTACCATGATGATCGGTCTGGTTCTGCTGCGGTCGGACTTCGGCCTGATGGAGGTCTATGAGAAAAACGCGGTGGAAAACGGAGACCTGTTCTCCGGTCCCAACCCCTATGCCATGATGGACGAGGAAATCGTGGAGGATAAAGGGCGGGTCCTGGATCTGGTGCTGCCCATCCTGGTACTGGTAGTCTTCTGCGTGACGGGCATGATCTATTCCGGCGGCTTCTTCTCCGGCTCCGGCTTTGTGGAGTCCTTCTCCAATTCCGACGCCTCCGTGGGCCTGATGCTGGGTTCCGCCTTCGCGCTGGTATTCACCATCGCCTATTTCCTGATCCGCCGCTCCATGCGCTTCGGTGAGATGATGAACTGCATTCCGGAGGGCTTCAAGGCCATGGTCCCCGCGATTTTAATTCTGACCTTTGCCTGGAGCCTGAAATCCATGACGGACTCTTTAGGCGCCAAGTACTTTGTCCGGGATTTTGTTCAGTCTTCCGCCACCGGCATCCAGATGCTGCTTCCGGCCATCGTGTTCCTGATCGGCTGCCTGCTGGCCTTTGCCACCGGCACCTCCTGGGGCACCTTCGGCATGCTGATCCCCATTGTGCAGAACGTGTTCTCCTCCGCGGAGCACCCGCTTTACATTGTCTGCATCTCCGCCTGCATGGCCGGCGCCGTCTGCGGCGACCACTGCTCCCCCATTTCCGACACCACCATCATGGCCTCCGCCGGCGCTCAGTGCGACCACGTCAGCCATGTGTCCACCCAGCTTCCCTACGCCGCCACTGCGGCGGGCATCAGCTTCGCGGGATATCTGCTGGCGGGCATCTTCGCCCGGATCGGCGTTCCCACCCTGCTGGCCCTGCCGCTGGTCATCGGGATGATGCTGGGTGTTCTGGCCATCATCCGGCTCTGGAAAAACCGGAACGGGGTAAGCGTATAAATCTCTGTCAGAACACGGCGGCGGGAAGGCCTGACCTTCCCGCCGCCGTGTTTCATCCGCTTAAAAAAATTACCGTACCAAAAGGTACGGTAATCTTTTTCTTAATAGAAGCGCTTGTTTCTGTTCTTGCGAGCAGCCTCAGACTTCTTGCGGCGCTTGACGCTGGGGCTCTCGTAATGCTCTCTCTTCCGGACCTCAGCCAGGACGCCTGCCTTGGCACAGCTGCGCTTGAAACGCTTCAGCGCGCTGTCGATGGTCTCGCCATCCTTCACGCGGATCTCAGACATCTATATTTCCCTCCCTCCAGAATGCCGGGCAAACCACAGCACTTAAGGGCCATAAATCATGGCTTTAACGTGATTATTATATCGGTTTCTCCGTCAGTTGTCAAGGAGAATCTCAAATACTTCCCACCGGAAAATCATTTTTTCTCTTTCGCGGAAATTTTATCCGGCAAAAACCAAAGTCCCACCGTCCAAAGCCCGGGCAGAAGACTGTCCGGGCTTCGGAGACCGGCCGGCGCTTCCCAGTCTTACTGGGGCTTGACAATCAGGTTGATGAGCCGGTCTTTGACATAGATGGTCTTGACGATCTTCATGCCGTCCGTGGCCTTCCGGACCTTCTCCACCTGCATGGCGGCGTCGCTCACCGCCTGCTGCTCGCTGCCGGCGGGCAGCACCACGGTTCCCTTCAGCTTGCCATTCACCTGGACGGCCATCTCCACCGAGGCGGCCGCGGTCTTGCTCTCATCAAACGTGGGCCATTCCGTCTGGCAGGCCATCTTGCCGGTCTTGGCGGCAAAGCCCAGCGTCTCCCACAGCTCTTCCGTGATGTGGGGCGCGAAGGGATTCAGCAGCAGGAGCAGATCCCGCAGATCGCCCCGGGTGCAGCCGTTGGCGTACAGCTCGTTCACCATGGTCATCATCGCCGCGATGGCGGTGTTCATCTTCAGGGTGTCGATATCCTCCGTGACCTTCTTGATGGTCTTGTGAATGACGGCCTCGTTGGCGGGCGTCATCTCATAGCTCTCGCCGGCCTGCTCCGCCAAGTTCCACACGCGGTCCAGGAACCGCTTGGAGCCCTTCACCGCGTCTGTGGACCAGGTGGCGGCCTTCTCAAAGTCGCCGATAAACATGATATACAGGCGCATGGTATCCGCGCCGTACTGGGCCACAATGTCGTTGGGGTTCACCACGTTGCCCCGGGACTTGGACATCTTCTCGCCGCCCTCGCCCAGAATCATGCCGTGGCTGGTGCGCTTGGCGTAGGGCTCCTTGGTGGGCACCACGCCGATGTCGTACAGGAACTTATGCCAGAACCGGGAGTACAGCAGATGCAGCGTGGTGTGCTCCATGCCGCCGTTGTACCAGTCCACGGGAGACCAGTAGTCCATCGCCTCTCTGGAAGCCAGAGCCTTGTCGTTGTGGGGGTCCATATACCGCAGGAAATACCAGGAGGAACCGGCCCACTGGGGCATGGTATCCGTCTCCCGCTGGGCGGGGCCGCCGCACTGGGGGCAGGTGGTGTTCACCCAGTCCGTCATCTTGGACAGGGGGCTCTCGCCGTCGTCTGTGGGCTCGTAGCTCTCCACCTCCGGCAGCAGCAGCGGCAGCTGATCCTCCGGCAGGGGCACCCAGCCGCACTTGGGGCACTTCACAATGGGAATCGGCTCGCCCCAGTAGCGCTGGCGGCTGAAGACCCAGTCCCGGAGCTTGAAGTTGGTCTTGGGACGGCCAAAGCCCTGCTCCGTCACCCACTTCTTCATGGCGGGGATGGCCTGCTTCACCGTCAGTCCGTTGAGGAAGCCGGAGTTCACCATGATGCCGGTGTCATCCTTCAGGACAAAGGCCTCCTTGGTAACGTCTCCGCCCCGCACAACCTCGATGATCGGCAGGCCGAACTTGCTGGCGAAGTCCCAGTCCCGCTGGTCGTGGCCGGGCACGCCCATGACGATGCCGGTGCCGTAGCCCATCAGGACATAGTCAGAGACAAAGATGGGCACGCGGCTTCCGTTTGCCGGGTTGATGGCCTCAATGCCCTGGAGCCGGACGCCGGTCTTCTCCTTGCTGAGCTCCGTGCGCTCCAGATCGGACTTCCGGGCGGCCTCCTGGATATACCGCTCCACCTCGTCCCAGTTCCGGATCTGATCCTTCCACTTCTTCAAATACGCGTGCTCCGGGGAAAGCACCATATACGTCACGCCGAAGAGGGTATCGCACCGGGTGGTGTAAACCGTCAGCTTTTCGCCGTTGGTGGCGGTGAAATCCACCTCCGTGCCCTCGCTGCGGCCGATCCAGTTGCGCTGCTGAATCTTGACCCGCTCAATGTAGTCCACATCGTCCAGATCGTCGATCAGGCGGTCGGCGTACTTGGTAATGGCCAGCATCCACTGGCTCTTCTCCTTCCGGATGACCGGGGAGCCGCACCGTTCGCACACGCCCTCCACCACTTCTTCATTGGCCAGCACGCACTTGCAGGAGGTGCACCAGTTCACCGGCATGGAGGCCTTATAGGCCAGGCCGTGCCGGAACATCTGGAGGAAGATCCACTGGGTCCACTTGTAGTAGCCCGGATCCGTCGTGTTGATGACCCGGTCCCAGTCAAAGGAATAGCCCAGCATATGGAGCTGACGGGAGAAATTCTGGATGTTGTCGTGGGTCACCTTGGCCGGATGGATGTGGTTTTTGATGGCGTAGTTCTCCGTGGGCAGGCCGAACGCGTCGTAACCGATGGGGAACAGGACGTTATAGCCCTGCATCCGCTTTTTCCGGCAGATGATGTCCATGGCGGTAAAGGGCCGGGCATGTCCCACATGGAGTCCCTGTCCGGAGGGATAGGGGAACTCGATGAGCCCATAGAATTTCGGCCGGGAGGTGTCCCCCGTGACAGCGGCAAAGGGCTTTTCCTCCAGCCACTTTTTCTGCCACTTCTGTTCAATAGACGCAAAATCGTACTTCATGATGATCTCCTTTTTGAATTGGTATCTGAAATGGAATCCATTCACGCGTTTGTTCCTGGTTCTCCGCGCCGCCGGCGGAAGCCTGTCCGTCCCGTCTTTCTGTTTGACCGCGGGCTGCCGCGGGGGTAGGCCGCAAGATGGCCGCCCCACGACGCCTCCCCGCCCGCGGGCGGCCCGGCACAGAGCATCCGGTGCCGGTATGTCCCATACGGGGAGAAGCGCAAAAGGTCCGCCGTCACCTGCCGGAGGAAGCCCCGCCTTTCTGAAAAAGAAACGCCCCCAAGCCTTACGGCTCAGGGGCGTTTAAAACGCGGTACCACCCTGCTTCCGCCGGCTGACCGGCGCTCAGTGCAGCCGGTAACGGGGCCAGCCGTCCCGCCCTACTCGCGTTCGGGCGGAAAACTCCGGGAGCAGTCATTCACAGGGTTCCCCCGCCGGCTCGCAGCAGCCGCCGGCTCTCTGAAGGCGGGACGCCCTGTCTTTTTTCCCATCAAAGTCGTTAACGCTTTCATTTTAAGGACACCGAACCGTTTTGTCAAGGGCAATCTGCCCGCCGGGCCGGGTTTTCCAGCGTCTGAAGCAGTTCTTCCGGCGAAACGCCGTACAGCTTCGCAATGGCAATCAGGTTGGCGGTGCTGGGGTCCGAATCTCCCCGCTCCC
>ERZ808240.4756-NODE-4756-length-11665-cov-3.599139_pt1 | contig 11665 bp, 11 predicted proteins | sample MGYA00521084_ERZ808240 | MGnify/ENA primary metagenome ERZ808240 (study PRJEB31516, sample SAMN03275571) | gut metagenome | biome: mammalia-associated habitat; material: feces | host: Papio cynocephalus | place: Kenya | collected 2012-08-06 ... | reverse complement strand
TTCAATCCAGCCCTCGCCCTTACAGAAACGACAACCCTTGCCGCCACATTTGAAACAGGTCACATCCATTTCTGCACTTGGCTCAGTAAACGGAAAATGATGCGGACGGAATTTTACTTTGGTATCTTCTCCAAACAATTTCTTTGCAAACTGTTCCAGTGTTCCTTTCAAATCAGCAAAAGTAATGTTTTTGTCAATAACAAGTCCTTCAATCTGATGGAATGATGGAGAATGTGTCGCATCAACATCATCGCTTCTAAATACTCGTCCCGGTGAAATCATACGAATCGGTAATTTCCCTTTTTCCATCTCATGCACCTGAACAGATGAAGTCTGGGTACGAAGTACAATTTTATCATTAATATAGAAAGTATCCTGCTCATCTTTTGCCGGATGATTTGCCGGAATATTAAGTGCTTCGAAGTTATAGTAGTCATACTCTACTTCCGGACCTTCGACAACCTCATAACCCATGCCGATAAAGATTTTTTCTACTTCTTCTAAGGCAATCGTATTTGGATGACGGTGTCCCATCTTTCTCTCACGGCCAGGCAAAGTTACATCGATTACTTCGGCTTTCATTTTTTCCTCGCGAAGTTTACGCTCAAAAGCAGCTTTCTTTTCCTCTAAACTGCTCTCAATTTTTGCCCGTGCCTCATTTACCATCTGACCAACTTTCGGACGGTCTTCCGGTGCCACATCCTTCATGGACTTAAGAACACTTGTCAGTTCCCCTTTCTTTCCCAAAAAGGCAACCCGGATTTCATTTAATTTATCGAGTTCCCCCGACTGCTCAATTTGAGACATCGCATTGCTTAAAATATGCTCCAATTTTTCTTTCATGATAATCTCCTTTCCTGAAAGATTTCTTTTCTTGTAATTAAAAAAGCCCCTTACAGAGATTTCTCTGCAAGGGACGAATCAACTCGCGGTACCACCCAAATTCCTATCAAAAATGATAAGCACTCATAATACGATAACGGATATCAGCCGTCACTTTCTACTTTTGTCTTTTGACCGTTCAAAAGCAAGACTCCGGTGCGAAATTCAACTGCTAACGGAACCTGACAGAACTTACAGCCGATGATTCTGTCTCTCTGAAGGAAATTAACAGTCTGTCTGGCAAATGCCAACACCTTCTGCGTCATTTTCATAATGAAACCTTTTACACTTTAGCATATATGGTTGTTCTCTGTCAAGTGTTCGATGCAAGGTTTTTAGTTTCCGTAATTTAGAAAAAAAGTTTGCGTCTCGTGGGCGCTCCCGCTCGTTGAGTGCGTAACGGTATGGGCACTGAAACTACCAGTGCCTCATACCGACGTACTCAAAACCCACGAGTCACAAAGTTTTTTTCTAAATTACTGGAATTCTAAAAACTGGCAACGAGCGCTTGGCACAGGCTGCTGCTTTACCCAGTCAGTTAGATGGTTTTTCAATGCAAACTTTTCAGTCGAATTATTTTAATTGAAAGAAACTCATCGTTTTCTTTAATTTGTTTGAAATTTCATCCAAACGGGTTGCAAAGCCTGCCAGCTGGTCAATGTTACCATTTAATTCTTCCATCGATGCACTTGTTTCCTCTGTGGAAGCTGCATTTTCTTCGGAAATGGATGACAGATTTTCGAGCACTTCTGTTACTTTGTTTTTCGCACTGTCACAAGTAGCCGCGCTCTCTCTTACAACCTCAATATTTTCTTTGGTGTCGCCAATCCGATTCGAAACTTCTTCAAATTTACGTTTGGTCTCATCCAATTTGCTTTTTTGTTCTTTGGTCTGCTCAGAAAGCACTTCCATTGTTTTCACCATCTCACCGGAAGCGGCAAGCAGTGTATCAATAATCTCTTCGATTGTCACAGTCGAATTCTGGGACTCGTCTGCTAACTGCTTAATCTCATCTGCGACAACGGCAAATCCTTTACCGGATTCTCCTGCACGGGCTGCTTCAATACTTGCATTCAGACTCAGAAGATTGGTCTGAGAAGCAATCTGTGTAATTAACTGCGTAGATTCCTGTATTCTCTGTACCAAAGTATTCGTCTTTTCAATCTGCTCTGCCACTTTGTAAATCGCATTCGTCGTATCCTCATTGCGGCTTTCCAGTTCTGCCATAATGACACTTGCATTTTCTCCTGCTTCTGTCATCTCATCCGACAGTTTTGTCATATCGAGTATCTTCTGCTGCATCTGGTCAATCATATGATCCATAACCTGAATTGCATCTACGGCATCCTGCACCTGTTCTGCCTGTGAATGTGCTCCCTGCGAAACATTGTTTACAGCATTTGCAATTTCTTTGGAATTGATGCGGCTGTCATTTGAGCGTTCTTTTACAACGCTTTCTGTCTCCGTGATGTGTCCGGATGCCTCTTTGATAGAACGGACAATCTGGTAAAGTGTTCCTCTCACTTTTTCCAAACTCTCTCCCAACACACCAATCTCATCCTTGCAGCACAATGCTTTCTCATTCACATGGAAATCCAATTCTCCTTTTGTAAAACGGAGCAAATCATCCTTAAGCGCAATAATCGGTTTCAAAATCCGCTTCGTTGAGAAAATGCTGAAAAGAAAAGCCACGATCATCATGACAATAATGCCTACGATTAACTCTATGGCAATATTGCGAATTATAACATTCATTGCCTGGCTGGTATCTTTTACCTGAGACTGCATATCATCCACATAATTTCCTGTTGTTATAACCCAGTTCCATGGTTCAAATTTTTCTGAATACGCAATTTTCGGAGCCACGGTAGTTCCATCTGATTTGGTAAAATAAAACTCGTTAAAGCCACCGCCGTTATTCGCTTTTTTCATAATATTCTGAAGAATCAATACACCATTCTGGTCTTTTAACTGCTTACGGTTTGTCCCCTCCTGTTTACTCAGAATCGGGTGCATCACTAAATTATAATCCGTATCGTCAATCCAAAAATAGCCATCATTTACACCGTCTTTGTCATAATCTGTACCATAACGCATATTACGAATTACTTCTAACGCCTGTTCTTTTGCTTCTTCTTCGGACAATTTGTCATCCTGCGATAAATTATAATAATGAGAAACAATCGAAATTGCTGACTCAACCTGCGTCTTAATTTCAGTATTGTATCCATCGGTCATCGTATCTTTATAATTCTTTATACCGATATTATTTGTCGTCCGAACACCTATCATACCAATTACTGCTGTGATAATTACCGCTGCAATCATGATACTCATTGTGGTAATCATCATAATCCCTCTTGTACCAATTTTTCTTTTTTTCATGCTTAACCTCCTCGATGTCATCCAAAAACTACATTTTATTTAACACAAAAATATTATACTCCCTTTTTTTCCTAATTACTACCTTTTTTTGTGAATAATGACATATTTTTAACAAATCTATCTTTTCTTAATACCTTACTGGAATTCTAAAAACTGACATCGAGCCCCCGACACAAACTACTCCTTCAAAAAGCCAACTAGATGTTTTTTCAATTAAAATAAATTCGACTGAAAAGTTTTGCACTGAGTGGGTTTTGAGTGCGTCGGCAGGTGGCACTGGTAGTTTCAGTGCCCCTGCTGCTACGCACTCAATTAGCGAAAGCGCCCACGAAGTGCAAACTTTTCAGTCGAATTCTTTTCATTAAAAACTACATCTTATTTGATTGTCAAATAGTCAACATAACCATCCCATGTACCATCGTCACTTGTCACAACAAGTTTTACCTCCTGATTACCAAGTCCGTGTGTTACATTTTTAATCGTATATTCTGCCGGATAACTTCCGCCATAGTAGAACGTTCCTTTTTTCTGACCGCCTACATATAAGTCTACCTGCGCCATCTTTGAGTTGTTTGAACAGCCACGCAATGTAAAGTCATGAGTTCCGTATCCAAAATACTGAGTATATGAACAGGAATCATTGTTTCCATACAAGGCAACACCATTAAATGGAGAACTGATTTTGCTTGCATATGAGCCGCCCAGCGTCATATCCTCACACTGTACCGTGAGACCATTCCATGTGCTGCTTCCGCCGGAAGTATTTCCCCCTGAACTGCTTCCACCGGTACTTCCACTCAATGTACTTCCCCCAATTGTCAGGTTGTTTTTGTAAACATCCGCATAACCACTACTCTGGTAACCTTCTACATTCAAAGCAACCTCATAGAGTTTTCCCATTGGCATACCAAGACTTTCCCATTTCTTAAAGTGTTCTGTCACTGAAATGGTTCCACTTGTACGCTTGCTTGTACGTACACTCCAGTACTGTTTGAATGTTGTGTTACCATCAATTGACGGCTGATTGTAACGTGTTGTCTCATACACATCATACGTTCCACCATCAACGTAAATCTGTCCTTTAGAAGAAGCTCCAGGTGGACGCCAGGTTCCCCAGCTGTCTACGATGTAATACTCAACCAACGGGTTTCTGGACCAGCCATACACACAAAGGTAAGAATTTCCTTTTGGCTGGTAGTAACATCCATAATCAATGGAAATGTTACCAATCTGGGAATAAGTTTTGGTGCAGTCAAAGGTTTTTCCTTTGCGGAACAACGCATTCCCGATGTTGTCCCACCAGCAGCTGAAGTTTCCGCCACCATTTAAGGTCATGCTCGTATCACCATAATCCTTCCACAGTGCGTAATCATAACCATCTTCAACGCCGGTTTTTTCATTGTAGATTGTCGTAGCTGCCTTAGCCGATACGGAAGGAATCATCATTCCGATACATAAAAGCAATGCTACAACGCCCATAAGTTTGTTTCGTTGCATTTGGCAACCTCCTTTCTCTGACATAAAAATACCACATTTTAACTATAATGTAAATACTATATTTGTTAAATTGTGATAGTTTTTTGATTATATACCTATTAGTTTTTGTGCAAATTGCATGTGTTTGTGTTGATTTTTCCCCGGGAATTGCATATACTTAGCACAGCAAAGAAAAAAGGAGACATTCTATGGAAACAAATAACCTTTATATATGGGCCATAAAAAATATTAAAGGCAACCGCATTTCCATTCATGCGGCGCAGGTTGCTTTTTTTATCATGGTATCCTTTTTTCCTTTTTTGATGTTTTTTATTACCTTGTTAAAGCATACTCCCATCAGCGAAGCGGTTCTTCTTGCCTCCGTACAGAAGGTCATTCCTGCCAGTTTAAGTTCCCTTATTTCAACCTGGCTGAATGAATCCTTTGAGGCATCTACAACCATTCTTTCTGCTACCGTTATTTCCGCATTATGGGCAGGCTCCAAAGGTTTTGCCAGTATTGCTTATGAATTGGAGGCCATCTACAGTGACGGGCTGGATGAACATCGTTCTTTTTTTTCAAGACGTTTTCATTCCATCTTAGATACCGTTTTATTTACGATTATGATTATTATCAGCTTGATTCTTCTTGTTTTTGGCAACCAGATTATCCAGTTGATTAATCGCTTTCTGCCATTTATGCAGCATATGACATTACTTTTGTTTTTGCTGCGCTCGGCATTTTCCCTGTTACTGTTTACAGTTTATTTCGCCTTTTTGTACTATTTCATACCAGGCCGCCATGCCTTGTTCCGGGAAGAACTTCCGGGTGCCATTCTGTCTTCTTTTCTCTGGATTTCGTTCTCGTATCTGTATTCTTTTTATGTGGATACCTGGGGCACGATTTCATCGATTTACGGCAGTTTGACATCCATTGTCTTTTTGATGTTGTGGCTTTATTTCTGCATCACTTTTGTTTTTCTTGGTGCACTTTTAAATAAATATCTTCAAACCTACCACAGCATTCATCCCATCAATGATCTCAGACGAATTTCTGATATTGTAAAGTACTACCTGAAAAGTAAAATTTGAGAATTTCCTCGCATTTTTTCCCCTGAGCTGCCATTTGATTGGCACCGTTCTGGCTCATCCCAACGCCATGTCCATAGCCACCACCGGTAAAAATATAGGAATCTCCCTTTTTTTCTATTGTAAAATAGCCACTCGGCAGACAACTAAGTCCCGATACCTCTTTTTTATCTTTTCTGAGATAAATAAGTTTTTCGCCACCAAACAAATTTCTTATATTATATTCCGTGTAAATCCGCAGCGTGTTTTTACTCCCCGTAATTTGCGCCATCACTGCCACACCGCTTTTTCCTCTTTTTAAAATTTCTACCTTTTTGATTTCTCCTAATTCGGTCTGTCCGGTGCTGAAAAATGTTCCATCCTTTTGTTTTGTCTGAATTTGTGTTGGATTTTTTTCATACCGGCTTTTTATTTTTTCAGAAATGAATTGCTGCAATTGTTTTTCAGACACAGTAGTCCGCCATCGATACCATGGCGAATTGGCATCATAACTTTTTAATTCATCTTTCAAAAATTTAGAAAAATCCGCTTCTTTCTGCAAATCCAGTGTCTTTCTACTATCTCCTAACAGCACGCACGGCATAAGATAACTTCTGTCTTTTTTCGCAAACCATACCTCCTTAATCCCGGAAGAAACACCCGCAGAAACAGAATAAAAATAAGTTTCTGCCACTTGGTTTTCTGCAAAAACAACCTGCCCTTTTGTTTCATTGACCGCTGCAATGGACGCAGCATCCTCCCGCAGATTGTTATACACCTGAAATGCTACGCTGTCATCTACATGCGCACCCAAAGCTGCCAGCCTTTTTCCTGCCATCTGCTTGATGGCATAACTTCTGGCACATACCGCCTGTGCTTTCAATGCTTCCTTTTGATATTCGGTCGGCATTTCACTTGGCACAACACTATATAAATATTCCTCTAGCGACAGCTCATTGATTATATGTAGTGCCTTGTCCACTAAATCAATTTCAAAAATACCCCGGTACTCCGGATGTCCATACTGCTTATTTACACTCTCCACTCGGATTTTTCCACCCGTATCCGGTATCACCACGATATGCTCCGTTACATTTTGTGCCGTCAGATTTTGTTTTACTGATGCATCAAAATGTGTCTTCTTCTTCCCAGCAATCACAGTATACCCGGTTGTTCCTGAAAGCGTAACACTTGAAAAATCATAACTGTGATTTTTGTCATTTTGTAAAATCACACGAATATTAGCCGTTTTCTCTTTCTGTTCATATAGCAGCGCCGCACAGATTTTCCCGGATGCCGCAACGTATTTTGCCCCCGACTCACCTACCGATAATTCGTTTGCCTCACCCGGTGTCACTGTGCCGTCATTTTTCAGATGGTAAACACAAAATTCCGCATCCAGCGAAACAAAACCATAATTTTCAATCTGTATTTTTTTGTCCATAATTCGCAGAATTTTTCCTTGAATCATATCCGGTTTTTTTCGAACTTTTACAACTTTTCCCTGCTCCTCAATTAGGTCTGCCACTCCGCTTATTCTTTCTTTGGAAACGGCAGAACGAAGCTGCCACGTTTTTTTCTGTCCGCGCCAGATTCCTTCAACTTTCTGTTGTTTTACATCAGTTATGTAGACATTGTGATACTCTTTTTTGGTCTTTGCGACACGACTCTCCCGAAAGGACTGAAACAGCCACAATCCGGCCATACAAAAAAACACAAGAAAAAATACTAAAATTACTCTGCCTGTCCTTCTCAAAACAAAAATCCCCCTTTGCATTATAGTTTATGCAAAGAGGGTTCTATATATTACCATTCAATGAGCATTGCGCCCCAAGTTAATCCACCGCCAAAGCCTGACAAAATAATTTTATCTCCACGCTCTAACAAATGATTGCGGTTTAACTCATCTAATAATATCGGAATACTCGCTGACGATGTATTTCCATAACGGTCAAGATTCATCGGAAACTTATCAATGTCCACCTTAAGTCGTTTCGCAATCAGTTCCAAAATTCTTACATTTGCCTGATGCAGTACAAAAAACTTAATATCGTCTACATCAGTTTCTGTTTTTTTCAAAATCTGCTTCACACAGCGTGGCACCATGGTAACGGCAAACCGAAACACTGCCTGACCATCCATGCGGATGTAGTCTTTTTTTCGTTTAGAATTGTGAAATGGATTTTGAATTCCACGGCCTTTACACGTAAGCACATCACCCTGCGTACCATCTGAGCCGGTCACACTGGCAATCAGTCCTCCTACATTAGAATCATCTTTTTGAACAATAGCAGCACCTGAACCATCTCCAAACAAAATGCAGGAACCTCTATCTGACCAGTCGACCTCGCGGGATAATGTCTCGGCACCAGCCACAAGAACGGTTTTTGCCATTCCCATTTCGATATAGGCATACGCCGTATTTAAGGCAAATAAAAATCCGGAACACGCAGCATTAATATCAAAGCAGGTTGCCCGTATCGCACCAATCGCTCCCTGCACCGAACAGGATGTACTTGGCACGTACGTATCCGCCGATACCGTAGCAACAATTATCATATCTAACTCATCGGCTCCTATCCCTGCATTTTCCAGCGCAGCCTCCGCCGCATGAGCAGCCATATAAGTCGTTCCTTCTTTTCCATTTGAGAGATGTCTTTCTTTTATACCGGTTCGCTGACGAATCCACTCATCGTCTGTATCTACGATGGTTGACAAAAAGTTATTATCCGCTACTTTTTTTGGAAGGTAGCTGCCGGTTCCTATAATTCTGACTGACATAGCGTTTCCCCTTTATCCTAAATTCAAACATTGTATAGTATAAAGCCTTACTACGCCGCTTGTCAATCGTAGTCATCAATACTACGTGTTGGCATTTTTCGTACTACTTTTTGTCTTATTCATTAAATTATTGTATGAAACCGCTCATAAAAAATACGTTTAAACACCCGGTATGCAACATCATAAACAAGCCATCCGACCACACCGGCAGGAATTAACAGTGGGTAAAAAGCTGTCATTTTCTGCATCGCATCTCCAAATAAAAGTTTTGGAAAAAAGAATATCATCGGAACATAAATCAAAAGGAATATCACAAGTCTTATCACACAGTGAACCCATTCTTTCGGATTCTTTTTCTGCAGAAGTAAAAAAGTCCCTTCTGATAAAAGTATGTAAGCAGCAAGTGCAAGATATAAAATTACATGCATCTTATCCGGATTCACAAAAAAATCCAGTGCTGCACAGACAAAGTAAAAAAGGATTCCCTCTTTGATTCCAAATCGGACTACAATAATTCCTAACAGATATGCCGCCAATGCCGTAAAAAACACGGTATTGACAGAAATGACAGTACCAAGCACCGTAAGAACCGTGCTTAGTGCTGCCAATACGCCTAATATTGCTATTTTTTTCGTCTTATTTACATGCATGCGCATAAATCTCCTCCCATACATTCACAACAAGAATCCGCAATCCACAAATCACAGCAGAGATTGCCGGTTCCGCATGTATCGCCGCCACCGTAGCTTCCATAGCCACCGTAACCGCCATAGCCGCCATAACCACCGCCAAATGGACTTCCACCAAACGGACTTGCACCGCCTCCTCGCTGCAACTGCTGATAATACTGCTGGTATTCGGGATTGGATGGGTCTAACTCAACTGCCTTTTTGGCATAATTCATCGCAACCACATTATTTCCCAGGCCAAGATTTGCATACGAACTGAAATAATACCATCTGGCACTTCGGTTTTCCATACTGTTTAACACGTTAATCGCCTCATTAAAACGACGTGCCCGGATGTAATTCATCGCAGCCATCAAATGCTGGTCTTCTTCGGTATATTCTCCGCCATCACCATAACCGCCGTAACTCTGGTTTGTTTTACCGGAGCGCTCATTAACAATCTGGTTATAAGCTTCCTGTACCTCACGGAATTTTTCTTCCGCCCAGCTTTTCTGCGATTCATCCGAATAGGAATCCGGATGATATTTCCGGCTCAATGTGCGGTATGCCTTTTTAATCTCGCGGTCCGTTGCTCCTCTTGTTACTCCTAATACTGAATATGGGTCTCTTGTCATCATTTCCTCCGTTTCTTCTCATCCGTCACCCAGACACCTTCGTATAAAATATTTCTTAAAATCGGTAAATCCTGTTCCAGTGGTAACTTTTCAAACTCGACAATTGCCATCCGAAGTGTCCCGTCTAACATTTCTCTTATGTTCTCTTCTAAATGTTCTTCTCCGATTCGGTTCATAAACGGATTATAACATCCTTTTTTTTCATCGTCTGCCAAATCCATAAAGGCGTCCATCATATAAATAAATTTGCCAAGGTAAAAACCAAAAGCACGCAAAATATCCTGAAAAGCGTCCTCTTTCCATACAAACAATTCTGCCATCAGACTGCCAAACGGTCTCGCTGCCGCATCAATATCCTGACAGTTTTCTTTCTCTAATTCTGCAAGTTCATTTAATGCTTTTTCAATTACCTCAGCCTGTCTTTTATACTTCTTTTCAATCTTTTTCTTTTTAGCGGCAAATGCTTTCATGCCCAAAAAGCCACCTATTTTTCTCTCGTCTTCCCAATCATCTTTCAAGTGGTCATACGTCAAAAGAATGTTCATGTCCGACGCATAAACCAATACTTCATTCTGTATCATATACTGCTTTTTTGCCGGATGAATCAGACAATGCTTTCTCATTTCTTCTTCTTTTGGTTCATATAAAGAACTCAATAAAATCACAAGAAATGTCATATCATAAGTCAATGTCATCTGCCCGCGCCTGCCATGATTTTTCAAAAGTGTGTGGCACAGTCCGCAGTAATATCCTTTGTATCTGGCAAATTCTCTTATCTTTAATTCCGGTTTATTTGCCGTTACATAACCAAACATCAAGTTTCTCCTATAAACAGTGACAACTCAGACACATAGGAAGTCTCTGAATCATCACGTTTTCTTAATAAATTCAAACCGGCATTTCGGACACGAAATCGCAATTTTTCCACGCCCCTTTGGCACACGAATAGTCTGGTGGCACTTCGGGCATCGATATAACTTTTTCGTTCCACTCCGCTCTTTCATACGAAGTCTGCAAAACTTAAAGTAGTTTTTTACCGGGTTCCAAAATTTCAAAAATTTCTGATTTTCTCTCTGGCGGTTTACAATATTTCTCGAAAAGCAGCGGAAGAAATAAAGTACAATCACAAGCATACTGACAAGTGCAAATACCGGTGCCGCCACCGTTCTTATGAAAATCCGCTGTAACACAAATAATACTAAATACACAACAAACAAGAAATTTCCAAACTGGTCATTTCCATATCTGCCATACATCATACGTCGAAACCAATTCATAACATCACATCCTTTCACCTGTTCCATTTGAAATAGAACATACTAAAGGATACACCTATTTTGTGAACTTCCTATGAATCTTTTACATATTATTTGCTTTCTTCCATTTAAAATACTGGATGGTATAAAACAAAGAAATCAAAATCCATACAACAAACAAAATAATAAGTGCCGTGTTAAATACGCCCATGGAACCGGAGCCAATCAGCAGATTTTTTCCAATAAACAAAATAGCAATAAATGCAGCACACACCCAGCAGCTTATCATTTCACTCTTGCGGTTACGAATCGCACGTGGTTTACTCATAATAATACACATCCTTTACATAATAATCCATTGTTTTGCCCTGACTAATATCCTATAATAGAATTAAAAAAAAATCAAGGAGCGTTTATCTATGAGCGAAAATACAAAGGCACTGGGATTTTTGCCCCCACTCGGATGGAATTCCTGGAATACATTTACATGGGACATTAACGAATCCCTTATTTTT
>ERZ808240.4755-NODE-4755-length-11667-cov-4.332759_pt1 | contig 11667 bp, 5 predicted proteins | sample MGYA00521084_ERZ808240 | MGnify/ENA primary metagenome ERZ808240 (study PRJEB31516, sample SAMN03275571) | gut metagenome | biome: mammalia-associated habitat; material: feces | host: Papio cynocephalus | place: Kenya | collected 2012-08-06 ... | reverse complement strand
CTACAGCGACGGTCTGAAGAGCATGATTGACGCAAAGAGAAAGGGGTGATAAATGCCTTTAAGCATTACGAAGTCTTCGTTACGTTTATAGTGTGCATTCGTGCTAATCGTTTGACTACGGATAACTATGGCAACTCTAAATTCAGACATGCAGTTTAAAGCCTTGTTCCTGAAGCATTATTCTGAGCTTTTGGTGTATGCCCGTTGTTTGGTGGGTGAAACCGATGCCGAGGATATCGTGGAAGAGGCATACGTTAACTTGTGGTCGCGCCGCGAAGAAATAGAGATAGGCGACAAGATACGTGCCTTTCTTTATCGCACTGTTTATAATATGGCTATGACTTCAATTCGCCATCGAAATCTTAGTAAAAGCTATATGAAACAGTGGCGAGAAGCACAGTTGCGCTATCTTGACCATATAGACAATCAAGAACCGAGCGATGTTGAAATCATAGAAGAAAAAATGACGCGTCTTGACGAATTGCTGGTGGCTCTGCCTGATCAGTGTCGAGAAATTTTCAAGCTGCGGTATATGCATGGTATGCGCAATGCCGACATAGCAGACGCACTTTCACTATCAATACGCACCGTCGAGGCTCAGTTATATAAAGCCTTGAAGAAACTTCGCTCGATGTCTCATGTGTTGTGTTTTATTCTGACATTGTAAGAAAAAGCATACTCTCATTATTTTTTTTCTCGATAGCGTAGGTAAAATGACATTTTGCCGATATATATAAATATAAAATGAAAGAAACACACATGGAACGACCCACCGACGATATATTGATGAGTTTCGTGACAGGTCAATGCTCAGAGGATGTGATGCGACAGGTCAACGCTTGGGCAGCTTCAGATTCATCGAATGCCACGGAGCTTAGTGCCTTGCTTGATACTCACATAATGACGCAGGCGCAATCTGTAAAAATGGAGACTGAAGAAAAAGCTTGGATGCGCGTTAGGGCACGTATTGCTTCCAAAGAGGCCAAGGCTCTCAGAAATAAACGTTTTGCGATATTGCGCCGTATGGCCGCCGTATTTGTGGGATTGCTCGTTGTTGTTGGTGCTTTCGTGGCTTTTCATTCATGGAGCAAGGCTTCGGAGATGATTTTGGCTCAGGCTCCTATGGGCAAAGTGTCGTGCGTCAATCTTGCCGATGGCACAAAAGTGTGGCTTAATGGTGGTTCCATGCTGCGTTACCCTGCTACCTTTGATGGAAAGACACGCAAAGTGGAACTTCAAGGTGAGGGCTATTTTGAGGTAGCCCATGACCATGAGCATCCTTTTATTGTTGATAGCAAGAGTCTTGCTGTGCGTGTGCTTGGAACTAAGTTTAATATCAGCAATTCGCCTAACGGCAACTCATCGGTGAGCCTTGTAGAAGGTTCAGTTGAAGTGAGTGGCAAGGGTGGTGAAGGGCAAGTCTGCCTTACTCCGGGTCAGCAGGCAAACTTGAATGCAAGTGCACATGCCTTAACTGTAAAAGAGACCCAAGTGCGGCTTGTGGCTTCGTGGCACAATGATATACTGCCGTTTGAGAATGCCAACATAGACGAGATCGCTCATGCGCTTGAGTATGTATATGGCATGAAGGTAAGCGTGAGTGCCGATTTCGACCACACGACAACATATAGTGGCGAGATATGCAAGAAGTCGACCGTTGACAGCACATTGCGCGCATTGCAATTGGCAATCCCAATGCGCTACACAGTCAAGGGCAACGCTATCAAAATATACTAAGACACCTTTCGCCCAAAGGTGACAATATATATACAAGCGAACTGAAATCTTTTTAGTTTCCCGATGGCTACAGTCATGAAAAGACTGAAGAAGGGGGGGGCTTTATCCTAAAAAACATAAGACAGCAACCTATTTATAACTAAACATCAATATGACAAGCAAAAAAATGAATATTGGCAAGCACCATTACCATATCCCCGTTGGTGCATTGGCTAAGTGTGCCTTTACATTAGGCTTTCTTGTGGCTCCATTGCAATGGTCGTTTTCACAGGTGACTCTGAACATGCGCAACACCACGCTTAAGTTGGTGGTTAGCAAGATAAAGTCGCAAACCAAGACCAATTTTTTCTATAGCGATGAACTGGTTAAGACACGTATCAAGGCTGTAAAAGTGAACAATGTGTCGTTGAGGCAAGCCCTTGAGGTTGCGTTGCGCAACACCGATGTGACTTTTTCTATTGACGATGGCATGGTGTATTTGCGCCGCAAGCCTATCCCAACACCAAATCCAGCTGATGACAAGGAACCGAAACAGATACATCAGCCAAGGCAGAAAAGCAAAATAACGGGTCGTGTGCTTGACAACAATGGCGATCCAATGATTGGCGTGGTAGTGTCTGTAAAAGGTTCTGACGAAAAGGCAGTCACCGATATTGATGGCAACTATACGCTTGTGACCGAGGCAGAGAAGCCAGTGCTTTCAATGACCTATATTGGCTACAAACAGCAAGAACTTGCCACTCGCGGACAGAATGTGGTCAACGCCACTATGTATGAAGACTCGCAGGCACTTAACGAGGTTGTCGTGACAGCTCTCGGAATTAAGCGAGAGAAAAAACTGCTTGGGTATGCAGTGCAGGACATTAAGGCAGACGACCTTAATGCCACAGGCGATGCTTCCGTTACCAATGCCCTTGAAGGTAAAGTGGCAGGCTTGCAGATGAATACGTCGAGCACGGGATTGGGCGGTTCGACAAAGATTACCATTCGCGGCAATTCGTCGTTTACAGATGACAACCAGCCTCTTTGGATTGTAGATGGCGTACCGTTTACCGACAATCAGTCGTCGGATGCGTCGGCCTATGGCGGATACGATCGTGGAGGAACTTCGTTTGACATCAATCCAGAAGATATAGAGTCGATATCTGTGTTGAAAGGTGCCAATGCGGCAGCCCTTTACGGTTCGCGTGCCGGTAATGGCGTAATCTTGGTAACCACGAAAAAAGGTAAGCGAAGTCAAGGATTTGGCGTAGATTATAGTGGAACATTTACGTGGAGTCAAGTGGCTGAAACCATAAAAATGCAGAAAAAATATGGTCAAGGCAGTCAAGGAAAAACTATATATGCAACCGATGAAGACGGCAATCGCACTCTGACTGGCGAACTGGCTTTTGGTTCGGAGCTTGATGGGCATTTTGAGCCAAACTACATGGGGAAAGAAACTCCGTATAAATATTATGGCGATAAACTGAAAGACTATTTTGACACCGGTTTCTCACAGTTCCACACCGTTTCGGTTGGTAGTGCCAACGATAAAGGCCATTTCCGCTATTCTTTGGGATATAATGCCAATGATGGCTTATTTCTCGATGAGACCCTCGACAAACTGACTATGGACTTAAATGCTGGCTCGATAGTCAACAAGTATCTTGCCATTGACGGCAAGGTGTCATTGTCGCACACCAAGGCAAAAAACCGCCCTTTGACTGGATTGTCGGGGGAAGTGGCACAGCTACTGCTTATACCTGGCAATGTTAACCTCGCCGACCTAAAGAACTATTCAACCAGCACCAGACTGCACAACAACTGGTTTGGCCCTGACCAACACTACTCAAACCCATATTATGTGCGCCATCAGCGCCAAAACAGCGATGAGCGCTTTCGTGGTTTTGGCTATTTCAGTGCCAATATCAATATAGCGGCATGGTTGAAATTCCAGACGCGTTATTCTTTCGACTATTATCGCACACGCATAAAGGCATCAGACCTCTCGCTTGGAGATCAAGCTATTGACACTGATGGTACAGGCTGGCAGAGCAAGCTTACGCTTGACAAACTGTCGCGCCAGGAGGAAAATCACTTTGAGCAGAACGTCCAGTTGATGTTTATGGGTGATACTGACTTTACAGACAAACTTCGATTTGGTTATACGCTCGGCTCGAACATCATGCGGCAAAAGTATGAAATCTTAGGTGCTACAGTCACCAATATGTTGGAAAAAGACAATTGGATATTCAATACAGGAGCTAACCTGACCGACGGCAGCGAGACGGGACACCATCGTGTGATGTATTCGGCCTACGGCAGTACGCAGCTGGCTTGGGACGAGTGGATAAGCCTTGATGTCACGGCTCGCAACGACTGGTCGTCGACACTGCCTTCTGACAATCGTTCGTTTTTTTATCCCTCGGCCAGCATAAGCTATGTTTTTTCCGACTTTATGCGCAAGGTAAAGAAACCTTTGCCCTCATGGGTGACTTTTGCCAAGCTGCGTTTGTCAGCGGCACAGGTCGGCAAAGACCCCGAGCCATATAACCTGTACAATGACTTGCAGTTTACGTTCGTCAATGGCGTGCGCACTCCTGTGCCACAAACCATCAAGAAGAACAGCAACCTAAAGCCAGAGATACAGACCTCGTATGAGGTGGGTCTTGACATGAAGTTCTTGGAAAACCGCCTTGGATTCGACTTCACATGGTATCGCACTTCTACCAAGAATCAGGCAATGCTGGTTGACGCGTCGGCGCCTTGGAGCCAACAATGGATCAACGCCGGACGCGTGAACAACACTGGTGTCGAGCTCATGCTTTATGGCACTCCGGTCAAGACCCGTGACCTACAAATAGACCTAACGCTTAATATGGCTCATAACAAGTCTGTGGCTACTGAACTGGCCGATGGAGTAAACCGCATCTACTTTAGTGGTGATGGCAACATGCCTGTAAAAGTTGGTGCCGTGAAGGGTGGAAAGCTTGGCGACATATATGCCAACAACCTCATGAAACGTGACGCGGCTGGAAATGTTGTAGTGGATAGTCGTGGATTGCCACAGCCCGAGACAGGAAATGGAAACCTTGAACAGTACATCTTGTCACATCCTATTGGCAACACTCAGCCCGACCTGCTAATGTCCGTCACACCAACCATAACCTATAAGGGCATCAACCTCACTGCCATGTTTGACATGAAGTTTGGTGGTGACATCGTGTCTGTTTCTGAGGGCATGGCCTCGTCGGTCGGCACTTCGGCTAGAACGGAGTATCGTGGCACATATCAAACCATCAATGGCGTGCCCGACTATTATATGATAGTACCTGGGGTCAAGGCCGATGGTACCGTAAACGACATACCGGTCAGCGCACAGGCATATTATAGCGCCATTGGCTTGTATGGCTCGCAGCAAGGCTATGCGGAAGAGTTTGTGCATGACGCTTCTTATATAAAGTTGAAAGAACTGTCGTTGGGATATAGCTTTCCGCAGAGCTTGTTGAAGAAGACCCCGTTCACCAAGTTTAAACTGTCTTTTGTGGCTCGCAACCTCTGTTTCCTGATGAAGCATGCACCTGGCAACCCAAGCGGTGGTTACGACACAACAATGTTCTCGCAGGCTCTCGACTTTGCTGCTGTGCCTTATACCAGGTCATACGGTTTCTCGCTGAGCCTGGGTTTTTAGCAAGAACTATCTTATTAAGCATTTATAATAAAAAATGTCAGTTATGAAATCGAAATATTTCGCTCTTGCCGTTCTTGGCACTTCGCTATTCTCGCTATCTGGTTGTTATGACCTTGATAGTGAAAGCCACAACCCTTATACCGTGGAACGCCCAAGTGACAACGGCAACACAAAAGAGGATTCTATAGAAGACAACTCCAAATACAAAGACATAAACATCAATTACACCGTCAGCGCTGAGGACTCAGCCTCTTGTATTAAAGACTTGGGTAATGCGCCAAGCACATTCAGGGAGATGGTGTATGAGGGCTACTATTCGCAGTATCAGCGTGCCACCAATCTGACACACGATATTTATGGTGGCTATATGGCAAATAATCAGCCTAAGCATGCCGGACGTTCTCCAGACTACAATTATACCGATGGTTGGTCTGCATATCGCTGGGAAGACTTTTACACTTCGCGCTGTTCCGAATATCGTCAATTGTTGCGCTCGTTTAAGTTTAACAAAACTCCAGAGCGTTACCGCAACATGTTCTATGTTACGCGCATTTACATGGCTTTCATGGGGCTGGCAAATACTGATACTTATGGTGACATGCCGTTTAAGGAGTATGTGCAAGGCCGTGTACCAGAAACAAACAACGTGGCGTACGACTCACAGAAAGATATCTATGATGCCATGTTCCGTATATTGGAGCAGGCAGTAGACAGCATAAACCCTGACGATGCTGCACAGTATAGCGTTAGTGGAGACGACATTTGCTATTTTGGAGATTGGAACAAGTGGCTGCGATTTGCCAATACGTTGCGTCTTCGTATGGCGTTGCGAATCTCAAACGTTGACCCCGAACGAGCCAAATATGAAGCTGAAGCAGCTCTTAACAGCAAGTATGGCTTGATGGCCAGCAACGACGACAATATGCAAACTGTACCTAAGTATGCACCCGTGAGTATAGGTGGTTTGGATGATGGAGGCAATGAGAATGGTCTGGCTATGTGCTCTGTTGCTTTCAATGGCGAAAGTGTTATGTCGTGGGATCTCGAACAGATGTATCGCAATCTCTCAACTGGTGGCAAGGATTACATAATACGTATCAGCCGAAAGGAAACAATAACCAAGCAGATTGACCCACGCTGCCTCGTGTGTTGGTATCGCAGCGGCATGACGGCCACGAGCCTTGCCTCTGCTTCGGAGAGCATAACGAAAGATTTTGCGGGATGCAAGCGTGGTGCTCAAGTACCCGACATCTCGATGAGTGAGATTGGCTATAGCCTGACACGAACTCAGCCAAAACCAGCCTCAAAGGAACTGAATCCGCAATATTGGTTCAACTATGCTCGCCCGACTGTTTGGATGAGCTATGCCGAATCGTTGTTCTTGAAAGCAGAGGCAGCTCTTCGCGGATATACAGGCACGCACTTGTCAGGCTCAGCGGAGCAATATTTCCGCGATGGTGTGAAGGCTTCGATGGACTATTACATGATTTCTTCAGCTGACGCGCAGAAATACATAGACGGGCTGGTGGCTCTCAACGACGGCACGTTCACGTCGGGCAGTCGAGAGAAAATGCTCGAGGCTATCATCACACAAAAGTGGATGGCAGTATTCCCCAATGGCAATGAGGCTTGGGCAGAGTTTAGGCGCACGGAATATCCAGCCTTAGCCAACCAGTTGTTGAATAATTCGGGAGGCAGCGTGCCTGAGGGCAAGATGATAAAGCGCTTGCTCTATCCCAACAGCGAGAACTCAAACCAGTGGTTCACCAGTCATGCGGAGGTGCAAGCGACCAATACTGAAGGCACGCGCCTGTGGTGGGATGTGGCCGACACAAATGATGGCAACGGCAACAGGATGCAGCCAAACAACTTTAGATAATGTATGCGGCAATAGTTGTGGGAAAAAGAAAAAATCCGGGTTACGTAAGTAAATAGGCACGCGTCTAATATATATAATCAGAAGAAAGACTTTTGTCTACAACAATTTGTCTAAGAAAACAGTAAAGACCAATTTTTAAATCTATGAATCTAAAACAGACTTTGGGAACATTTGCCTTGGCACTTTTGGCCTCGGCCTATGCAAGGGCTCAAAAGCCTTATGCGCAGTGCATATTTCCCTCTGACGTGAAGACATGGACGCCAGAGCAGGACAAGCACGCCAAATTTAATCGCAGTCGCGTCAAGCTGCGCGCAAAAATTACGGAGACCATACCGTTGAAGGCCAATCCATACCAGTTTACCGAGGGACAGGTGACCGTGGCTTCGGTGACTGCGAAAATGTGTGGACAGACAGCCGCGCAAGGCTTTGACAACTTTATCGGCTATAACCCCACCTATTGGCAGTATATGGAAAAATATGTCAACTGGGGTGGCGCTGATGATGAGGGTATCGTCGTGCTCCCTCCTGCGGGAGCTATTGACGCCGCGCACATGAATGGCGTCAAGATCTTTGCCAACCTGTTCTTCCAGAGCACTATGATGGGGCGCTCTGGCTCGGCTACCATGCTTGAGCACAATGGTGACACGTACCCACAAGCGGAACAATTGTATAAGATGGCCAAATATTATGGCTTTGACGGCTATTTTATCAACGATGAGTCGGGTGGGCAGAACAAGTCGTCGTGGTTGCCATTCGTAAAGGCGTTTTATGCGGCAGCTGAAGCTGATGGCAACAATGGAATGGAAATTCAGTGGTATAACGCCGACAATTACCCATACGACGAGATGCTGGCCACAAATAAAAACACATCTCACTTCCTTGATTATGGCAACACCACATACGACCACTCAAGCCATGCCGGGGCTGCAGGCTGTTCGCGCGACGACCTCTACCATAAAATCTATAACGGACAGGAGTGTGGACTTGTTGGCATGTTCGGCTACAATGCGGCCATTGACGGGGCTTTCCCACGTACGGGCCATGTGGGATCGCTCGCCTTGTTCTGCCCGGAGAGCCATACCTGGAAGGACAATGTGGAAAAACTGTTCTTCACCAAGGACGCTTGTGGCGAGGTGGCTTACAAGGCCATGACGGCCACGTTTGAAAATGAACGTAAGATGTGGGTCAACTTTGCCGGAGACCCCTCAAATACGACCAGCACCACATGGCGCGGACTGTCTGGCGCTCTTGTTGAGACATCAACGATAAGTTCGTTGCCGTTTTATACCGACTTCAGTGTAGGTAACGGAAAACACAGGTTTGTGAAAGGTGTCAAGAGTTATACTCGCGACTGGTCGCACAGTGGCCTGCAGAGCTATCTGCCCACATGGCGATGGTGGATTGAGAATGGTGACGGCCTGGCTGAAGCCATAAATTGGGATGACGCGTACAACGTGGGCAATAGTTTCTCAATATCAGGAAAACTTACTGCCGGCGACCATCTCATGCGCTTGTATAAGATGCAGGCTGCCGTGCCCGCGGGTGGCGGAAAGCTTCATCTTGTGTTCAAGACCAATGGAGCCACGCCCGAATTGAAGTTGTCAACGTCGAGCAGCGCGACGTCGGACGTTACCATTGCCGCGACTTCAACAACAACAGAAAATGGTTGGACAGTGGCCGAGTATGATCTTGAACAAGTTGCTGGCAAGACCATCTACATGGTGGGCTTTAACCTGAAAGCGGAGGCCGACAAGCCGGATTATAGCTTGCTGCTGGGCCATCTGGACATCATCCCGGACGGATATGCCCCGGCCGCGGTGCGGTTGAGCAATCTTAAATTTGAGAATTCGCTTGGCGAAACCGGTGGCGGACTGCGAGTGGTCTGGGATTGGGAAGACAATGACGACCTTGACCATTTCGATGTTTACACGAAGACGGCCGATGGCAAAGAAGAACTCGTGGGGCAGACACGCGACGAGGCTTACTATATCTGGGACATAAAGCGCATTGGTGTGGAGAACAGCATAGACGTAAGCATTGTCCCTGTCATGAAAGATGGCAGCGAGGGCACGCGTTTGACCGCCAAGGCCGACTATCCTACCGCGACGGCTCCTGTCGTAAAAATCAAGAGTGGGAAAAACTACTTTACTGTGGGCGAGACCACCACGCTTACGGCGACAGGCTCTTTTGCGCCTACCGAGTGCAAGTGGGAATTGCCAGAAGGTCTTGAATTTGCGGGCAGCAGCAAGGCTTCCGACTTCACGATTACAGTGAAGGGTACCAAGGTGGGAAAGCATAACGTGAAAGTGACGCTTACTAATGAGATTGGTAGTACGCAGTTGGAGCGGTTCGCATGCGAGGTATTCGAAGATAATGCCATTTCAGGTGTGAAGAACCTTGCACGTTATGCGAAAATTGTCACAAGTACGCCTGTCAATAGCTACAATTATGACGTGAGCAAACTTATCGATGGAGAGGTAGCGCCATCTTCAAGCAATGAGAAATATTGTGCTACTGCCACAGAACCTTATTTTACTCTTGACCTTGGCGGCTTGAATACCATTTACGGTTTCAATCTGTACGACTGCAAGTCTAATAAGGACAAGAGCGATAACGTAAGCACATATAAGATTTATGTGTCAACTGACAATGTCACTTGGAAAGAAGTGGTGAGCGAGACAGAAGCGAGCGAAATAGATGTAAAGAAAGACTACATAGAGCCTGTTCTGGCTCGTTACGTGAAATTCCAGGCTTATGCCGAGCGTGCCATCACTGTGCGCCTGTGGGAGTTTGAGGTATATGGAAAAGACAATTACAACATCACAGCTAACGCACCACAGAATCTTGACATAGAGGCTGGAGAATCCGCTACGCTGAAAGTGGCATACGATTTCAATGGCGACAACCGTGCCTCTGACTTCAAGTGTAGCGTTGACGCGGACAACAACAATGTCACGATAGGCGACATTACGGAGGACAAGGGCAACAACATGTTCCTGGTTCCAATTTCAACATCAAAGATGGTTGGCTCTACTAATCTCACGGTCACCGTGAAGAACGGGGAGGCGGAGCGTGTGATGAAAGTTCTCGTGACCGTAGACTCAAAAGAACTTGTTAACATGCTTAAAGGCAAGACCATGAAGGTGCGCTATTATGATTGTGATTATGCTGACGGAGCCGAATATACAGAAAAAGATCTTGCTGCATTGACCGATGGTGATACTACTACTGATGCTATGGCCGATGAGGAAGAATCACGCAACCACTCATATGACACATGGGCGGTATATGGCGATGGCACAGACATCAACTTGTCGAAGGTGGTTGTTTATTTGCCAAACAACAATGTTGGCTCTGACGATTCTTACAACGATGGCATAGCCAACCATGATGTAAGCATTCGTGTGAGTGATGACGGCCAAAACTGGGAGACAGTTAAGACATTTGAGAATCTTGGCAAGGTCGCAAAACTTGAATACGTGTTGCCAAAGTACAAGACGTGCAAATATATAGGAGTGGCATTTAACGTTAATCTTAATTTCTATCCAGCAATAGCCGAGGTTGAGGCGTACGAACAGTTTGCACAGTCGGTACAGGTCGAGACGGCACTCTCCGTTAGTGGTTGGAATGTTGACATTGTGGCCGAGTCGAAGCCTGCGTCTGAGACAACAAGTGGAGATGTCAAGGATAGTTGGGCATTCTATACGTCCGCTGTCCAAGACCAAGGTGCGCTTTGCGACGCGCAGGGCAATATAACTACCCGTGACGGAGGAAAGTTCTGGATTGAAAATCTTGACGGAGACAATGCGCTTAAGATTTCAAAACTATATAGCTATAATACGCTTACGGTTGATGAGCCTGTATCATGTGATGAGGTTAGCTTTTTGATTCTCTCTTCTGATGAGGCTTGGCTAAATGTGCTTGTTGATTATGAGGATGGAAGCAACAATGGTGATTCGTTTAAGCCACAGGATTGGATTGGAGGCAGCAGTGCAGGCGATTCTGACGCTCTCTTTGGCATTGGCCGAATCAAACGAGATGGTACTGACCAGATAGATGACAGTAACAATGTCCGTGCGTTTAAGTATTCTGTCAAGACGGACTCTAAAAAGAAGGTTAAGCAGATACGCATTATGAATACAAAGTATGGATCTGTGCCCGTTGTTCTTGCTATTTCAAAAAAGTCTACAGGATCAACGACTGGTGTTGACAAAGTAACAGTCGATGAAAGTCAGGCGTCAGTAGGCATCTACACCATTGATGGCATAAAGATTTCTAAATTACAGCGCGGCCTAAACATTGTGCGTCAGGCTGATGGTACAGTGAAGAAAGTGATGGTGAAATGACGGTTTCATATTCCTTGAATTAGCAGACTTAT
>ERZ808240.4754-NODE-4754-length-11669-cov-3.120458_pt1 | contig 11669 bp, 9 predicted proteins | sample MGYA00521084_ERZ808240 | MGnify/ENA primary metagenome ERZ808240 (study PRJEB31516, sample SAMN03275571) | gut metagenome | biome: mammalia-associated habitat; material: feces | host: Papio cynocephalus | place: Kenya | collected 2012-08-06 ... | reverse complement strand
GCGCGACCGACCTTCGCCAGAGAAACGACATGGACAAGTGGGGCGGCATGGAAGCCGCTTGCTCAACTCCGCCGAGAAACGGCATGGAGATATACACAAACACACCAAGGCTGAGAAAATACCGCAAGATGATATTGGAGCTTCTCCTTTCAAACCACTGCGGTGAATGTACCACTTGTGACAAAAACGGCAAGTGCAAGCTTCAGGAGCTTGCCGCAAGATTCGATATCCACAGAGTACGTTTTGACAATCCAAAGTCAAAGCCCTGCATCGACGATTCTTCTCTTTCTATCACAAGGGACGCCAACAAGTGTATTCTTTGCGGCGACTGCGTAAGAGTATGCAACGAGGTGCAGAATGTTGGTGCTATAGATTTTGCATACAGAGGCTCAAAAATGAAAGTTGCTTGCTCTTTTGACAAGCCTATAGGCGAGTCCAACTGCGTTGGCTGCGGTCAGTGTGCGGCGGTCTGTCCAACAGGCGCTATCATCATAAAGAACGACAGTCACAGCCTTTGGAAAGAGCTTAACAAAGAGGACACTATCGCAGTGGCTCAGATAGCGCCTGCGGTAAGAGTTGCAGTGGCAAAAGAGTTCGGCTACAACGGCGAGAACGTTATGGGCAAGATAGTTGCTGCACTGAGAAGAATAGGCTTCAACTACATTTTCGACACATCTACAGCCGCAGACCTCACTGTTATGGAGGAGTCAAATGAGTTCGCAGACAGGCTTGCAAACGGCGGAAAACTGCCGCTTTTCACATCATGCTGTCCTGCATGGATAAAGTATGCTGAGAATGAGTACCCTGAGATACTGCCGAACATTTCAACCTGCCGCTCACCAATGCAGATGTTTGCCTCTGTTATCAACGAGAAGTTCAAGGGCGAAGGCAAGAAAATACTTTCTGTTGCTGTTATGCCTTGCACAGCTAAAAAGGGCGAAGCCGCAAGAGATGAGTTCAAGGACGAAAACGGCAAGCCGCTGGTCGATTTTGTCATCACCACACAGGAGCTTATCATGATGATAAAAGAAGCCGGTATCGTGTTCAACGAGATAGAGCCAGAAGCTGTTGATATGCCGTTCGGCACTATGACAGGCGCAGGCGTGATATTCGGCGTAACAGGCGGTGTAACAGAAGCCGTTATCAGACGTGTTTCCACAGACAAGTCACTTGCTTCCCTGAGAAATCTTGCATTCGAGGGCGTAAGAGGTTTTGAGGGCATAAAGGAGCTTGAAGTGCCTCTCGGCGACAAGGCTATCAAGGTGTGCGTTGTAAACGGACTTCGCAATGTTGAGGTCATAATGAACAGAATGAAAGCAGGCGAGCATTTCGACCTTGTCGAGGTTATGGCTTGTCCGAACGGCTGTATAGGCGGTGCAGGTCAGCCAAAGGCTACTATCGACGAGAAGAAAGAGCGCAGTGTTAATCTTTACAATGCCGACAAGCTTTGCACTTTGAAGCGTTCAGAAGAAAATCCACTTATGGATAAGCTTTACGAAGGCATACTAAAAGGCAGAGAGCATGAACTGCTTCATGTAAGCTATGTAAAATAGTAAAATAACAAAATAGCATAAATAGCGAAAGGCTGCACGAAAAATGTGCAGCCTTTTTTTGTCTAAAACTATAGTCAGCGGGTGCCCTGAGGTCTACCCTACATATAACAACATATCTAATGTAATGAAACGGCATAATTACTGCGAGATATCCTCGACTTTGACGGCTCTCTTTTCATTCCTGTAGTTTACTATCTCACCCAGTGTGCAGTATATAACGGAGAACACAGGCACGGCAATGAACATTCCGAATATGCCGAAGAGGTTTCCGCCTATGGTTATAGCAAAAAGCGTCCACAGTGACGGCAGACCTACCGAGTTTCCTACCACCTTTGGATAAATAAGATTGCCCTCGATAGCCTGAATAATGAACATGAACACCAAAAACAGCACAGCCTGCTTGAAATCAGTCACGCAGATAAGCAGGAAGCCCACCACATAGCCAAGAAATGCTCCCACTATAGGGATAAGGGCTGTGCAGACAACGAGTATTGCAATAAGCACTGCGTTCGGGAAGCGGAAGATCGCCATGCCAACGCCGCAAAGCGTTCCTAGGATAAGGGCTTCTGTGGTCTGACCCACAAGGAAGTTCGCAAATGTGTCGATAGAACGGCGGCATATACGGCTTATGCGGTCGGTGATATGGTTGCTGAGAAAAGCACGGCTTATGCGCTTGCACTGATCTTTGAGCCGCTCTTTTGCGGCAAGCATATAGACCGCAAAGCAAATGCCAAGGAAGAAGTTCACAAGCCCTGAGAAAAGATTTGTCACAAAGCTTACTGTTGAGCTGAGTGTGTTCAGTATAACAACGCCGTCTTTAAGCCAGTTTGTCACCTTGTCGATAATATCGGCGGTGCTTATGCTCATTCTATCTAGCCAATTCGCTATCTCAGGTGAATTATTGAGCTTGTCAGAAATGTTTGAAATAAGCACAGGGATATCGTCTGAAAGCTGAGAGAAAGTCTTTACGAGCGCAGGGATAATGAGCCAACACACAAGCGCCACAACGCCTAGACAAAGCAGAAAGGTCAGCACTATAGAGCATGGTCTTTTCAGCTTTTCCACGGCTTTCACATATTTCTCTTTTTTAGGCTTCTTGAAAAGCCGTTTTTCAATGCCTGACATTGGCACATTCAGGATAAATGCGATTATACAGCCAAATATAACAGGCTTCAGCACGCCGATGATTACACCAAGCAGACGGAAAAGCTTGTCATAATTGGTGAGCCCCCAGAAAAGCACCACGCCAAGCACCACAAGGGCTGCATTTTCTTTGAATTTCTTTGTGAATTTCATTAGTTTCTCCTTACAAAAACGGGCTGTACAGCTTTTGCCGTACAGCCCTCAAATCGCTTAGAAATTAGTGTTAAGGCTGAGATACTGTCCGCTCTGATAGAGAAATATCAGATAGACTACAGACGCATAGATAGTTACACCAAGAACCACCAATGATGTAAATGCGGCAAGAATGTTCACTATCGGTATAAACGCCACAACAAGACACACTGCCATGATGACAAGGCAGGTCTTGTTTATGTTCCACACATGGTCGCCCTTGTTTGCAAGTCCGTAGTTCTTCATGTCCCTCAGCAGGTCGCCTGTTGATTTGCAGATATAGTAAAGCACTGCTATATCCATTACATTTTCTGCAAAGTTAAGAACATCTGACACAGCGCTGCTGTCAATAAATGTATTTATCAATGTAAATACCAAACCTGCAATAGTAAAAACAAGTGCTGTCTGATAACCGTCATGATCTTTTGAAGCTTCAATTATTCCCCATACATTGAAAATAGTTGCGGCTATGGCACAGACAAGCGCTAGAAATGCGCCTATAAAAGGTATAAATGCAAGCACAGAGCCTATCACACCTATCATTTTTGCCAAAAACACCTTTTTGATACCGCTTGCGGCATTTGGATACTTTACCATTTTGATTACCCCCTATAATTCTATCGCTTAGTCAAGCTCGATATTCATTATCGGCTGTGAAACGTCTGCACCTGCCGGTACCATTGGAAGAACGTTTATATCCTTGTTGATGATAACGTCCACAAGGCAAGGCTTGCCGCATTTAAGCGCCTTTTCAAGCATTGGCTTTATCTCGGACTTCTTTGTTATCCTTACACCCTCAACGCCGAATGCGTCAGCAAGCTTCATAAGGTCTGTTCCTCTTTCGATATTCGTCTGAGAAAATCTCTTGCCGTAGAAAAGTCTTTGCCACTGTCTTACCATTCCGAGAACGTCATTCTCGAAAACAAGCTCGATAAGCGGTATCTTATGCTTTGCAAGTGAAGAAAGCTCGTTGCAGTTCATAAAGAAGCTTCCGTCGCCTGCGATATTTACAACAGTTCTGTCAGGGTTGCCCACCTTTGCGCCCATTCCTGCGCCGAAGCCGTAGCCCATTGTGCCAAGTCCGCCGCTTGTAGCGAAGCTTCTTGGACACTTGAAGTTATAATACTGTGCAGCCCACATCTGGTGCTGACCAACTTCTGTGGAGATGATAGCCTTGCCGTCTGTAAGTCTGTCAAGCTCCTCGATAACGTCCTGCGGAAGCACCTCGTCATCGCTCTCGATAGGCACCATTCTCAGTGCATACTGCTTTTTCCAATCCATAACAGTATTCATCCAAGCCTCGTGCTTCATATCAGGGAGCAGCTCGCAAAGCTTTGCAAGAATATACTTAACGTCCCCTGTAACATGGCTGTAAACATCAATGTTCTTGCCTATCTCGGCAGGGTCTATATCAATATGTATGATCTTCTTATCCTTTGCGAAAGTCTTTGCGTTGCAAAGAACTCTGTCAGAAAATCTTGAACCGAGAACTATCATAAGGTCACATTCGCCGAGAGTCATAGCGGCTGTCTTTGTGCCGTGCATACCAAGCATACCGATATAGCAATCCTTAGTATTGTCAAGTGCGCACTGACCCATAAGCGACAGTGAAACAGGTGCGTCAACTTTTCTTGCGAACTCAGCCATTTCTTCTGTTGCGTCAGCAGAAACAACTCCGCCGCCTGCATAGATAAAAGGCTTCTCAGCGTTCTTTATAAGCTCTGCCGCAGCAGCTATCTCCTCATTTATGCCCTCAGGATTGTGATTTACTATTGGCTTAGGCTCTTTCTTCTCATAAACCATAAGAGCGCCTGTGATATCCTTTGGAATATCAATAAGAACAGGACCTTTTCTGCCCTCGTTTGCAATATAGAAAGCCTCTCTGATAGTATCAGCAAGCTCAGCAGGGTCTTTTACAATGTAGTTATGCTTTGTGATAGGCATTGTGATGCCGCAGATGTCTACCTCCTGAAAAGAGTCAAGACCCAGAAGATCTCTTGTTACGTTTCCCGTGATAGCCACCATAGGGATAGAATCCATGTAAGCTGTGGCGATACCTGTTACAAGGTTAGTAGCACCAGGACCGGAAGTTGCGATAACAACGCCTGTTCTGCCTGTTGTTCTTGAATATCCGTCAGCCGCATGGCAGGCAGCCTGCTCATGAGCGGTGATAATATGGTGTATCTTATCAGAATATTTATACAGCGAGTCGTATATATTAAGAACTGCTCCGCCCGGATAGCCGAACACTGTATCGACGCCCTGCTCCAGCAGACATTCAATAATAACGTCTGAACCGTGTAACTCTTTCAACATTTTTTATTTCCTCCAAATTACAAAATACATCAAAAAACATAAAAATATATCAATATATGATTATACTATATCTGCTTTAAAAAGTCAATACTTTCATTCATCTGTTTCATAAGCTCGTCCACCGTGTCAGAGAAAAGCTTCGCCTGCTCGTCAGGCTTCTTCTCCTCTACAGCTTCCGCCTTTTCAGGCTTGTGACTTTCAAGCATATCCTGCACGCTAACTGTCTTTTCCACAGCTTTTCTTGTAGTAAGAGTTTTAAGCTCATGATCGTCAAGATAAGGCTTTATGCCCACAACAGAAACGTTATCCGTTCCGCCGTTTGTGAGGGCAAGCTCCATTATAGCGCCTAGCTTTTCAGAAACAGAAAGGTCAAGGCCAAGCCCCACCACCATTTCTTCCTCAGAAACGTAATCCGACACGCCGTCTGACACTATGATTATCATATCGTCAGGCTCTTTGCCGAAGTCCGTCACCAATGGTGTCTGTGCGACATCAGGGTCATTAAGGGTGCTGCCGATAGACGAGATTATGGCGTTTTGATACTGCGGCTCAAGCTCTGACACATCATCTATCCTGCCATGCTCATACATATATCGTGCATAGGATTGGTCAACAGAGATCTGTCTGATAGTGCCGTTCACATAGCGGTACATTCTGCTGTCGCCAACGTTTATGCACATTGCTCTGCTTTCCTCGTCCACTGCAAGGCAGCACAGTGTGGTCTGCATATTTGCGGCGTTTTCAGCTCTCACGCCCTGCTTTTTTATTTTATTGTGAACATCGATAAGCGTTCTTTTCATATCCACAGCTGAATTATATTCAAGAATGGAAAGATGTCTTAAACAAAGTTCAGAAGCGACCTCTCCTGCATTTTCTCCGCCAACGCCGTCGCAAACGGCTGCAATAAAAGGAGCAGCGACAGTTGATTCATAGCTGCCGCTGTTGATGACCTCGTGGTCTATTAAAATGCAGTCCTCATTCTGTTCACGGTAATTTCCCTTGTCTGTTATTCCGTAAATATAATAATACATTTATTATCACCGTCTGAAAACTGGTATCGTGCTTTTATATCATATCTGCAACAAGGCTGCCCATTTCCTTACAGCCAACAAGCTTCATGCCCTCTGACATGATATCACCTGTTCTGTAGCCTGCTTCAAGAACTTTCTTGACAGCATTATCCACAGCGTCAGCTTCCTTATCCATATCGAAAGAAAATCTCAGAAGCATTGAAGCAGAAAGTATAGTTGCGATAGGGTTAGCCTTATCCTGACCTGCGATATCAGGAGCTGAGCCGTGGCTAGGCTCATACATACCGAACTTTGTATCGTTCAGTGAAGCGGAAGCCAGCATACCAAGTGAGCCTGATATCATAGCGGCTTCGTCTGAAAGGATATCGCCGAACATATTCTCTGTAAGGATAACGTCAAACTGCTTAGGATCTCTTACAAGCTGCATTGCGCAGTTGTCAACGAGCATATGCTCAAGCTCCACCTCAGGATAATCCTTAGCCACCTCATTTACTACCTTTCTCCAAAGTCTTGAAGAATCGAGAACGTTAGCCTTATCAACGCTTGTAACTTTCTTTCTTCTCTTCATTGCGATATCGAAGCCACGGATAGCTATTCTTCTTATCTCGTTCTCATTATATGTAAGAGTATCAACGGCAGTTTCAACGCCGTCAACGTTTTCTGTCTTTCTTGCGCCGAAGTAAAGACCGCCTGTAAGCTCTCTCATTATCATCATGTCAAAGCCGTCGCCGATTATCTCGTCCTTAAGAGGGCAAGCTTCTCTAAGCTCAGGATAAAGATTTGCAGGACGCAGGTTAGCAAACAGTCCAAGCTCTTTTCTTATTTTCAGAAGTCCTGCCTCAGGTCTAAGGTTTGGAGCAAGCTTATACCATGGTGAGGTGGAAGTGTTTCCGCCGATAGAGCCAAGCAGAACTGCGTCTGAGTTCTTTGCGACCTCAACAGCCTCGTCTGTAAGCGGAACGCCGTATTTATCTATAGAACAGCCGCCCATAAGAATGTCGGTATAAACGAACTTATGACCGAACTTTTCAGCCACCTTGTCAAGAACTTTCTGTGCTTCTGTTACTATCTCAGGACCTATTCCGTCGCCCTTTATAACTGTAATTTTCTTTTCCATGTTATTTATCCTCCTCAGAATTTAAAGTCGAAACGCTTATTTCACAGGAATAGCTCTGCTTTTCGGCTGTCATGAACAAAATGCCTGTATAGACCGAACACTCGCCGTCAATAAGCTTCTTTTTGCAATAATCGTCAGCAGCCATACCTTTGAGCTGATACTGCATATAAGTGTCTGCCGTATCAGTGCCGTCAAAGTTCACCTGACTATAGTCTATCTCCTCGCCGTCCATATAATATGACCAATAGTAAGACAAGCCGTCAGAGCCTTTGACCTTTATGCTGTTGGGTGAAACAGTGCTGTCTATGCTCTCTTCGTCTATATTTGCCCAAAGCCCGTTGAAAGTGGAAAACCCCGAGCCGTTTATCTCAGGCTGATTGCAGGTAAAGGTCTTTGTTGTAACGCCATTTTTATCGGTCTTTTCGTCCTTTTCCACAAGCACTATGCTGCTGTTTGAAGCAGTACCCTTTGCAAAATGACCGCCAAGCTTTCTGTTTATCTCCGCCGAGCTTAGGGTAAGGTCTATCTTGCTGCCGTCCACCATTACCATAAAAGGCAGAAATTCCTTGCTGCTGTATTCAAATTTACTGCTGCTCTCCTCTTTTTTTGAGCAGCCTGTGCTGCACACCAGCATTACCCCTGCCGCAAGTGCCGCAAAAATCTTTTTCGCTTTCATAGCTTCACCCCTTCATAGAAACAGTTCAAGGGCGACCCCTTTTCAGAGATCCCCCTTAAAGCTTCATAATATCTTATTTAAGTGAGTTAAGAAGACCGTTGCTGTTTATGATATTGATAAGAAACTCAGGGAATGACTGACCCTGATATGTCTCATTCTTGGTCTTATTTGTGATAACGCCGCTGTCGAAATCTATCTCCACCTCGTCGCCGTCATCTATCTTCTCAGCAGCTTCCTCGCACTCGACGATAGGAAGTCCGATATTGATAGCGTTTCTGTAGAATATTCTTGCAAATGTCTTTGCGATAACGCAGGATATTCCGCTCGCCTTGATAGCAGCAGGCGCATGCTCTCTTGATGAGCCGCAGCCGAAGTTGCTCTTTGCTACCATTATATCGCCTTTCTGAACGTTCTTTGCAAAGTCAACGTCAATATCCTCCATGCAGTGCTGTGCAAGCTCCTGCATATCAGGTGTATTGAGGTACCTTGCAGGGATAATAACGTCAGTATCTACGTTATCCCCGTATTTATGTACTTTTCCGCAAGCTTTCATTATGAAAACCCCTTTCGTCAAACTTTATCAGCCCTGCTTGAAATCCGGCGAATGGAAGATATTCTCTCCTATCGCCTGTTTTCTCAGTTCCTCGTATATCTTTTCAAGATACGGGCCGTCTATAGTATCCTTGTTTCTTGTAATAAAATAGCAGATCTTTACCTTGTGGAACATTCCCTCTTTAACGAGAGCATACACAGGTGTACCGCCAATATTGGAGGTATAAAATGTATTGAAGCCCTTCTTGTCAATAAGAGCCTGCGTCATTTCCACGGTAAATGTATTTTGATCATGGAGTTCCTGAATGATCTCGTCAGCCTTTTCCTCACGCTGATAGTCATTTAGTGAAGTTCCGTACTTCTTTGTAACAATACTGAGAAGTATATCGGAGAATATTTCCCTAAGATAATTTTTCATCTGTTCTCGCTCCCAAGTCATATATGCAGCAGTGCCGCATATCATTTATTCCCCCAACGCAAGATCTGTCAGCTGATTTTCTCCCCAAATATCACATAACTTCCGACGGCTGTGAGATCTTGCCTGTCACAGCTGAAGCGGCGGCAACGTAAGGCGAAGCCAGATAAACTTCTGACTCAGGGTGACCCATACGTCCCACGAAATTTCTGTTTGTTGTTGCAACGGCTCTTTCGCCCTTTGCAAGAATGCCCATATGTCCGCCAAGACATGGGCCGCAGGTAGGTGTAGAAACTGCACAGCCTGCATTTATAAATATCTCAAGCAGACCCTCTTTCATAGCCTGAAGATAAACCTTCTGTGTGGCAGGGATAATGATACATCTTACGTTCTTTGTCACCTTTTTGCCGTCAAGTATCTCAGCGGCACATCTCAGATCCTCGATCCTGCCGTTCGTACATGAGCCGATAACTACCTGATCTATCTTGACCTCTGGGATATCGTCAAATGTTCTTGCGTTCTCAGGCAGGTGTGGAAAAGCAACTGTAGGCTTTATCTCACTGAGATCGATAGTATATTCAGCCTCATACTCAGCGTCATCGTCAGCCTTGTATATCTTATACTCTCTGTTTACCTTATCCTTGATGTAATCAAGTGTAACATCGTCAACTGCAAATATTCCGTTTTTAGCGCCTGCTTCGATAGCCATGTTAGCCATACAAAGTCTGTCCTCCATGGAGAGGTTTTTCAGACCCTCGCCTGAAAATTCCATAGACTTGTAAAGTGCGCCGTCAACGCCTATCATGCCAATTATGTGAAGTATAACGTCCTTAGCGGCACTATACTTAGGCAGCTTGCCTACGATATTGAACTTGATAGCAGCAGGGACTTTGAACCAAGTCTTGCCCTTTGCCATGCCTGCGCACATATCTGTTGAGCCGATACCTGTTGAGAATGCGCCAAGTGCGCCGTATGTACAAGTATGTGAGTCAGCGCCGATAACGCAGTCGCCTGGAGCGACAAGTCCTTTTTCAGGAAGCAGAGCGTGTTCAATGCCCATATCGCCAACGTCGAAATAATTCTTTATATCATACTTTGAAGCAAAGTCACGGCAGGTCTTGCACTGTGTAGCGGATTTGATATCCTTGTTAGGTGCAAAGTGATCCATGACCATTGTGACCTTATTCTTATCGAAAACATCTGTGAAGCCCGCTTTGTTGAACTCGTTGATAGCCACAGGGGACGTAACGTCGTTGCCGAGAACGAGATCGAGGTTAGCCATTATAAGCTGACCTGCCTTGACTTCGTCAAGACCTGCGTGGGCTGCCAGAATTTTCTGAGTCATTGTCATACCCATTTAATATTACTCCTTACTATCGGATCTTGGCGGTACGCCAAAAACCTTTATTTTTTTATACTCATTTATTATAGCACCATTTTATTGTTAATGCAAATACATATTTATTATATATCTATGAATAATATTTATACTAAACGTTTGAGTTATGAACTTATCTCTTTTGCATTTACATATAAAAATGCGAAAATTTTAATCACTTATGAAACATATCCACGGCGTATACGCTTATGACCGCTGTGCATAGGCATAAAAATACGAACATTTACGGGAAAATACCGTCAGCCGCCTTGACTTCATTTACATAGCATAGCTGTTCTCTTTCTGCGAAAAATAATATTACAAAGAAAAAAGGAGGAAACAGCAATGAAGATGAAGTCAATGATAACAGGCGTTTCAATGGCGATAGCCGCAGGAACGGTGGCTTATGCCGTCACGGAGGCGACATCAAGCGAAAAGAAGATGCTCAAGAGCCGCACAGGACGTGCTATCAAGGCTATCGGCGATGTAATGGACGGAATTTCAATGATGATGAAATAGTCCGCAAACAGGAGCGTACCATGGTGGTGACGCTCCTGCTTTTTTTGTATTTTAGCTTTGACTTATCTTTTTGAGCAGCGTAAGAGCGTCGATAACATCGACTTTTCCGTCGCCGTTCATATCAGCACGCTTTAGCTGAGCGGAATCAAGCTGTGTCTTGCCTGCGTTATAGCGCAGTATGAGCAAAGCGTCCACAACTGTCAGATACTTGTCGCCGTTCACATCTCCCTGCTGTAGGGTCTGTGGAGCGGCTTTTCTTGTTATTTTTATGGTATAAGTGCGCTTTACGCCGCTTGCCGCCGTGCAGATTACCTTGACAGTGTTCTCGCCTGTTTTAAGGCTCACCTTGCCGTTTCCTGATACCTTTGCGCTTTTGCCAAGAGGGTTTGCGTTTATGGTAATAGAGGATACCTCCGCATTGACAGTGGCAGTATAGCTTGTGGTGAACTTATCGAATTTTGGTGAAATGCTCGTGCCTGAAACGCTGAGATAGCTAAGATAATTGTTATTGTCGCCGCTGCTTGTTGGCTTCGGGCAAAGGCTGTCAGACATATTGTCATAAATAGGTATCTTGAACTCCATTGCGCTGTTCAAAATATCCTGAGAATAGGCGTTTTTAAGGCTTATGGCTTCGTTTGCCTGACCGAAAACGCAGGTCATATACTGATGATAATAAAGTCCGTTTCCGCCGTCAACCATGTCGAACTTTTGCAGATAAAGTGTATCCTGCCCCTTTGTTATGTAGCCTGTGCCTAAGAAGATAGAACCGCCCACTAT
>ERZ808240.4753-NODE-4753-length-11669-cov-11.933184_pt1 | contig 11669 bp, 9 predicted proteins | sample MGYA00521084_ERZ808240 | MGnify/ENA primary metagenome ERZ808240 (study PRJEB31516, sample SAMN03275571) | gut metagenome | biome: mammalia-associated habitat; material: feces | host: Papio cynocephalus | place: Kenya | collected 2012-08-06 ... | reverse complement strand
CTCTATTATAGACCTGTTGTCAAGAGTATGCAATATTTTTTGGGAGTGCTATAAATAACAATCAAATTAAACACATTAAAATTAAATACAATACAATACAATACAATCAGATTCATACAATTCATTTTAAATAAAACACATTTTTACTTTAAACACTAAAATCTATTGAATAATTTTGTTGTTAGCTTGGTTGCATATAAGCTATGATGCTATTATATCACATACTGATTCTTTTGTCAATAGGTTTTCTGAAAAATTTTGGAAAATGGGATGCAATGTCGATTTTTTAGAGATCATACAAAGATTCATGTCAAATCACTTGATTATTTTGTGGTATTGTGCTATAATAAATTGATAACATATAAAAAACGTGTTCAGATGTTAAAGTTTTGAACATCTGATGTGGTATAATATAAAAAGAACGTATTTTTAGCATTATAAATAATAAGCGTCAGAAATGTGGTATTGGCGGTATTATGAGAATTGTACAAGATGACATCGTTGAGTTCTGACGAACAGACACATTAGGAATTGCAATAAAAAGTTCACTATGAGTCAATACGAAAATACAGGAGGAAATGTTATGGCAAGAGCTGCAAAGGCTAAGAAGCCTAAAAAAGAAGTATCAATGGAAGAAGCTCTATGGAAATCTGCCGATAAATTACGTGGTTCAGTTGAACCGGCAGAATATAAGCACGTTGTCCTCAGTTTGTTTTTCTTAAAATTTGCAAGTGATAAATTTGAAGCACAGAGAAAAATGATTGCTGAGAAATATGGTGATAAATTCGTTGATAACGTTGCTTTCTATACAAAAGATAATGTATTTTATCTTCCTGAAGAGAGCCGTTGGAGTTATATCATGGAAAACGCAAAACAGGATGATATAGCATTGAAGATAGATACCGCACTATACACCATTGAAAAAGTCAATCCTGCGTTGAAAGGAGCATTACCTGACAACTACTATTCAAGATTGCATATTGATACAAACAAACTGGCATCATTACTTGACGAAATTGACAAAATCAATACAGATGATTCTGAAAATGACATTATTGGACGTATATATGAATATTTTCTTGGAAAATTCGCTCTTGCAGAGGGAAAAGGTAAGGGCGAATTCTATACACCAAAATGTATTGTAAATCTGATTGCTGAGCTTATTGAACCGTATGATGGAATACTTTATGACCCTTGTTGTGGTTCAGGTGGTATGTTTGTTCAGTCAATCCGATTTGTTGAAGCTCACAGCGGAAATAAAAAGAAAGTTTCTATCTATGGCCAGGAGTATACCAATACAACTTATAAGCTGGCAAAGATGAATCTTGCAATTCGGGGGATTTCAGCAAACCTTGGTGAAATGGCTGCAAATACTTTTACCAATGACCAGCACAAGGACTTAAAGGCAGATTATATTATGGCGAACCCTCCATTTAATCAGAAAGAATGGAGAGCTGATAATGAACTTATTGATGATCCTCGTTGGAATGGATATGAAGTTCCGCCTACAAGCAATGCGAACTATGGATGGATTCTGAATATCGTTTCAAAGCTGTCCCAGAATGGCGTTGCAGGATTTCTACTTGCTAACGGAGCATTATCGGATGACGGAACAGAGTTGAAAATCAGAAAGCAACTTATAGAGAATAACCTTGTAGAAGCAATTATTATTCTTCCGAGAAACCTGTTCTATACAACTGATATCAGTGTTACTCTTTGGATATTGAATAAAAACAAAAAGGCAAGAACTGTCGGGCAGAACGGAGTAACAAAAAATTATAGAGACCGTGAGCGTGAAATTCTGTTTATGGATCTCCGTCAAATGGGAAGTCCGTATGAAAAGAAGTACATCGAACTTACTGAAGCCGACAGAAAGAAAGTTGCGGATGTTTATCATGCGTGGCAGCAGGTCGGATATGAGGAAACCTATGAGAATGTTCCTGAATTCTGCTATAGTGCATCATATGATGAAGTAGCTGAAAAGGGTTTTACTCTTGTTCCGAGCCGTTATATTGAGTTTGTTAACAGAGATGAAAACATTGACTTTGATGCAAAAATGAAGCAACTTCAAAGTGAATTATCTGCTTTGTTGGCACAGGAAAGAGAGTCAACAACGGATTTGTTGGCTGTGTTTAAGGAGTTGGGATATGAAATCAAATTATGATATTTTAGGGAATCATATCCGCTTAGTTGATTATAGGAATAAGGGACTTATAACTACGCAGGTATTAGGCATAAACATTGATAAATACTTTATACCTTCAGTAGCTAATGTAATAGGTACTGATTTAAGCAGATATAAGGTTTTATCAAAAGGAAAATTTGCTTGCAATCCTATGCACGTTGGCAGAGATGAAAGACTTCCAGTTGCTTTGTATAGCGAAGACAAACCGGCAATTGTTTCGCCTGCTTATTTCGTATTTGAAATAGTAGATACATCACTTTTAAATGAATACTATCTCATGATGTGGTTTCGCAGACCAGAGTTTGACAGAACTTGTTGGTTAAAGACTGATGGAAGTGTTCGTGGTGGCATATCATGGGATGATATTTGTAGGCTTGAACTTCCAGTTCCACCTATTGAGAAGCAACTTGAAATAGTAAATCGGTATAAGGCGATTACTGACAGAATTGCCTTGAAGCAGAAGATAAATGATAATTTAGAAGCAACGGCTCAAGCGTACTTCGATAATTTATTCTTTTCTTGTGATGATACGGATTGTACGTTGGCTGATATTGCACTGGTTAATCCCTCTCGACCTCTTTCTAAGGGTGTTGAAGCCCGTTGCTTCGATATGTCAACATTACCGACAAGTGGTTGCATACCTACTGGAGATACAACTAAGCCATATAACGGTGGTGTCCGTTTTATAAATGGAGATACTTTAATCGCACGTATTACACCGTGTCTTGAAAATGGTAAAGCTGCATATATAAATATTCTTAATGAGGGAGAAGTTGCTTTTGGTTCAACTGAATATATTGTTTTTGCTTCTAAAGATGATATTCCATCTTGCTTTTACTATTTTCTCATTAGAAACTCAAAATTTGTAACCTTTGCATTGCAATTTATGAATGGTTCAAGTGGTCGCCAAAGAGTTTCAGGAGAAGAATTGGCTTCTTTTCCGTTAATGATTCCCTCAAAAGAAAAACTGGCGGCATTCAATAATGTTGGCAAATTAGTTCTTAAGCAGATGAAAGAAGCAACAGAGGAAATTCAATTTCTAAAACAACTTCAAGAAACGATTACTGCTACATTATCAAGCAACTAAATTATCATTTATATTAAACATTGGTGTAGTGATGTTGGTACAACGAAGGGAGTACTAACATGAAAAAACAGATTATAAACACTATAGAACAGGCAATGTTGAAATTACTTGATAATTCACAGCTTTTGGAATTGCGAAAGGCTCTTAATGCTGCTTTTGAAGGCATTGATATTGTAAAAGCTGAATCAAATCATGAAGAAAAAACTTGCAATGATGATATAGTTGACGCTTTTATTTCAGCTAAACGTATAGAAGGTTGTTCTGCAAAAACGCTTTCATATTACAGCAAAACCATAAACGCAATGCTTTCTGAGATCAAAAAGAACGTCAATCAGGTTACAACAGAAGATATCAGAGCATATTTTACAGCTTATCAGGAGAAAAAGCAACCCAGCAAAGTAACCATTGATAATATTCGCAGGATTCTTTCAAGTTTCTTTTCATGGCTTGAAGACGAAGACATGATAGTGAAAAATCCAATCAGACGCATTCATAAGGTAAAAACAAGCAAGGCTGTAAAGGAAACGTATACCGATGAAAATCTTGAAACGCTGAGAGATAATTGTGATAATCTTCGTGATAGGGCAATGATTGATTTGTTATCATCAACCGGTATGCGTGTCGGTGAAATGGTAGGTTTGAACAGAGATGACATTGATTTCAACGAACGAGAGTGTATTGTTCTCGGTAAAGGCGATAAAGAAAGAGTAGTGTATTTTGATGCGAGAGCAAAACTACATTTACAGGAATATCTTGATTCCCGTACAGACGACAATCCGGCATTATTTGTGTCATTGTACGGGAATCATGAAAGATTAAAAATCGGTGGTATAGAGTGCCGTTTAAGAAAAATGGGTGAAAGACTTGGGATTCATAAGGTTCATCCGCATAAATTCAGAAGAACTCTCGCCACAATGGCAATAGATAAAGGAATGCCAATTGAACAATTACAATGCTTATTAGGCCATCAGCGTATTGATACAACGTTGCAATATGCGATGGTTAAGCAGAATAATGTAAAATTGGCACATAGAAAATACATTGGATAGAGGTGGTATATTTGAGTACCGAATATAAAAAACTCGGACAGTATATTCGAACCGTTGACATTAGAAACAAAGATCTGAAAATAAGTAATTTACTTGGAGTAAGTATATCTAAGCAGTTTATTAAGTCAATTGCAAACACAGTGGGAACTGATTTTTCAAATTATAAGGTAGTGAAGCAGGGTCAATTTGCGTACGGTCCTGTAACATCAAGAAATGGAGAGAAAATCTCCGTAGCATTACTTACGGAGAAGGAATGTATCATTTCAAGCTCATATTCCGTTTTTGAGATTATCGACACCAATCAACTTATGCCTGAATACTTAATGCTTTGGTTCAGTCGTCCCGAGTTTGACAGATATGCACGTTTTAAATCGCATGGAAGTGTGAGAGAGATATTTGATTGGGATGAAATGTGTAATGTTGAACTTCCTGTTCCAGATATTGAAAAGCAGAGAAAGATTGTAAAAGCATATCAGACGATTACTGACAGAATTGCCTTGAAACAGAAGATAAATGATAATTTAGCGGCGTGATGACATCATTTTTGCAACCGCAAGGGGTATAAGTTTATTTAGTTTCCTTATTTCAAGATAGTTGCTCTCAATCTCATCTAATAACGGTTTGACTTTACTGCAAAAACTGTCAATGGTCTTGTCGTCGGGGCAGATAAACTCATAATTCAATGAAGATGCTGGTTTTACTCTCATACGACTATTAGTTGAACCTGTGGCATTGCTCACCAAAAAATCGACAAATTTTTTGGTGCTGAACAAGAAATAGTAAAAATCTCTATGTCTTGGTTGCTTAGAGGAGAAAACAATAAATTCTGTTGAACATATTGCGTTTTCAAAGTATGGAATCGTACGCCATATTCTTTTGGTTTCTGGGTTCAATTTTGAAACTAAGAGAGCACCATTGGGAACTATGTACTTGTTGCTCAAAATATTTTCTGTTTTGTCTCTTACGGGTAATTTCTCAGCATCAAATGCAGGAATACTGTAATGCCAGACAAACTTGTCTTGCATTTTTTGCGGATTTACGCTTTGGGTTGATATTGTTAATTTGTCATTAAGAGTACGCTTTCTCCATTCAAGAGGAAAACCGTTGTCATCAAGTTCAAATGGCTCAAAATCAATAAACCAAGAAGTAAACAATGCCTGAACTGTTGCTTCTAAATTATCATTAATCTTACAACTCACGAAAGGAGGATCTCATGTCCACTTTTAACGAACATTCCCTTGAAATGGCTATCATGGAGCTGTTTCAGGATGAAAATTACGAATATATCAGCGGCGATATGATTCAAAGGAAACAAACTGAAGTATTGCTTGAGAATGATATAAAATCCTATCTGAAAGATAAATATGCATCAGAAAATTTAACTGAGAACGAAATTGACGGGATAATTCTGTCTTTACGAAGCATATCCGGCTCGATATACGAAGCTAATAAGTCAATCTGTAAAATGCTGTGTGACGGATTTATTCTTAATCGTGAGGACAGAAGCCAGAAAGACCTTTATATTAATCTTATAGATTTTGAGAATATAGAAAACAACATCTTCAAAATAGTGAATCAATTTGAAATTGAAGGTGTAAACAATCAGATTAGAATACCTGATGCGATTTTATTTGTAAATGGACTGCCGATAGTTGTGTTTGAGTTCAAGAGTGCTGTCCGTGAGGATGCAACTATTATGGACGCATACAAGCAGCTTACAGTACGCTATAGACGTGATATTCCTGAATTATTCAAATATAATGCTTTTGTTGTTATAAGTGACGGTGCAAACAATAAGTATGGTTCATTTTTCTCAAAATATGATTTCTTTTATTCATGGAGAAAAATCGAATCTACAGATAAGGATTTCGATGGAATAAGCTCACTTATTACTATGGTTAAGGGTATGTTTCGTAAAGACAGACTTCTCTCCGTTGTAAAGGACTTTATATATTTCCCTGATTCTTCCGACAATGACTTGAAAATTGTATGTCGCTATCCTCAGTTTTTCGCTGCAACAAAATTACTTGCAAACATTAAGCAGCATATGAAACCGCATGGTGATGGTAAGGGCGGTACATATTTCGGTGCGACAGGCTGTGGCAAAAGCTACACAATGCTTTTCTTAACAAGAATGCTGATGAAGTCAAAAGACCTCAGAAGTCCTACAATTTTTATTATTACTGACAGAACAGACCTTGATGACCAGCTTTCAAAGCAGTTTTTGGCATCTAAAAAATATATTGGCGATGAAACAGTTGTCAGTATTGAGTCACGTGAAAAACTCAGAGAAGAACTCCGTGGCAGAACAAGTGGAGGGGTATATCTGACTACAATACAAAAATTCTCAGAAGATATAAAACTTTTGACCGACCGTTCCAATGTAATTTGTATTTCTGACGAAGCTCATAGATCTCAGGTGAATCTTAACCGTAAAGATAAAAAAGATGAGCATGGCTACTATAAAAAATATGGCTTTGCCAAGTACCTCAGAGATTCTCTGCCGAATGCTACATATGTAGGATTCACAGGAACACCGATTGATGCAACTATCGAAGTGTTCGGTCCTGTGGTAGATGCATACACAATGACGGAAGCGGTTGAGGACGGAATTACAGTAAATCTCGTATATGATGGCAGAGCTGCAAAGGTTACATTGAATCAGGACAGGATTCAGGAAATTGAGAAATACTACGACCAGTGTGTTGAAGAAGGTTCCAGTGAATATCAGATTGAAGAAAGCAAGAAAGCTGTTGCCAAACTTGATGTTATCATTGGCGATCCCGACAGATTAAGAGCAGTAGCAGAAGATTTTATTTCTCATTATGAAACTCGTGTAGCCGAAGGAGCAACAGTAGCCGGAAAAGCTATGTTTGTTTGTTCAAATAGAGATATTGCATATCGTCTGTATAAAATTATCAGAGAATTAAGACCTGAATGGACGGAAAAAAGAGTATGTCCGGATGGCGTTGAGCTTACTGAAAAGGAGAAAAAAGAACTTAAACCTGTCGAGATGATAAAACTTGTAATGACAAGAAACAAAGATGATGAGCGTGAACTTTATGAAATGCTCGGAACAAAAGAGGACAGAAAAGAACTTGACAGACAGTTTAAAAATATTCACTCTAATTTCAAAATTGCTATTGTTGTGGATATGTGGCTCACAGGCTTTGATGTACCGGCTCTTGATACGATTTACATAGACAAACCAATACAGCAGCATACATTGATACAGACTATTTCTCGTGTTAACAGAGTATATGAAGGAAAGGACAAAGGGCTTATTGTCGATTATATTGGAATCAAGAAAAACATGAATCTTGCTCTGAAGAGATACACTAATTATGAAAGTGACGAATTTGAGGGAATAGAACAGTCAATCAAAATTGTAAAAGATCAGTTAGATGTTCTTGCTCAGATGTTCCATAATTTTAATAGCAGAGATTTTTTTGAAGGAACTCCAAAACAGCAGCTTGATTGTATAAACAGAGCAGTTGAGTATGTCCAGCTTTCATCTGAACTTGAGACAAGATTTATGGCTGCAGCAAAAAGAATTAAACAAGCATTTAATCTTTGCAGTTCGAGTGAAAAGTTCTCTGAGAAAGAAAAAGACCGCATTCACTTTTATTGTGCTGTGCGTTCTGTACTTTTCAAACTGACAAAAGGAGAAGCTCCTGATATTTCACAGATGAATGCTCGTGTTCGTGAGTTGCTGGAAGGTGCAATTCAGTCCGATGGAATTGAGGAACTATTTGAATCAGGTAAGCATATTGAAATAGATGTGTTCAGCGAAGAGTACCTCAATCGCATAAATGCAATACAGCTTCCCAATACCAAAATTAAGATTTTACAGAGACTGCTATCTCAGGCTATTGATGAATTCAAGAAAGTAAATCGAATTAAGGGAATTGAATTTTCAGATAGAATGAGACACGTTGTTGATGAGTATAACAACAGAAGACGTGATGAAGCCTATGCAAATGAAGTTCTTGATGATGTTGCCGAGCAACTTGCAAAACTACTTTCCGAATTGAAGAACGAAAAGGATTCGTTTAAAGATATGGGAATTGATTTTGAAGAAAAAGCATTTTATGATATTCTTTTTTCAGTTGCCAAGAAGTATGAATTTGAATATCCGGAAGATAAAATGATTGAGTTGTCAAAACGAATCAAGCTCATTGTTGATGACAAAGCTAAGTATACGGATTGGGCTACTCGTGAAGATATAAAGGCAAACCTGCAGGTCGATTTAATACTCTTGCTGGATGAATTCGATTATCCTCCTGTAACGATAGATGACGTGTACAAGGAAGTTCTTGAGCAGGCTGAGAACTTTAAGAAGTATCAAGGTTAGGAGGAAAATATTAGCGATGGGTAAAGAGCTATTTAATAATATACCGAGTAAAGTTGGAGAACTTTTGATGCAGGTCAGAATCGGGAGCGTTGGTCTTCCTGACTTGCAAAGACCATTTGTCTGGACGGATGCAAAGGTGCGTGACTTGTTGGATTCTATGATGAAAGGCTATCCAATAGGCTACATCATGCTTTGGTCTACTCCGCAAAGCTATGAAAATGCAAAACAAATCGGAGACAATGATAAAAGTCATAAAATTCCGAGTGAACTTGTAATTGACGGACAGCAAAGACTGACAGCACTGCTTGCGGCAATGTGCGGTATAGTAATCAGGGATAAATCGTATAAAGAACGTAAAATTAAGATTGCTTTTAATCCTCAAACCAGAGAGTTTGCAGTTTGGTCAATGGCATATGAGCGTGATGCAGAGTGGATAAGCTGTATCAGCGATGCTTTTGAAGCTGATGAAAACCACGATTCTTCAAAATTCCGTAAGGCGTATATCAGAAAAGCTAATGAGAGCAGAGAAAAAAATGGAAAAGGACCTCTGACAGATGATGAAGAAGACATCATAGAGCAAAATCTGAAAGACCTTCTTGATCTCAAAATTTATTTGTTACCAACTTTGAAAATTGAAGCAGGTGCAGATGAGCAGGATGTAGCAGATATTTTCGTAAGAGTAAACTCTGGTGGTCAAAAGTTGACAGAAAAGAACTTCATTGAAACATTGCTTGCAGTTTATGATAACGGAGTACATGACAGAATAAACCGTTTTTGTGCAGAATCAAGAATCCCTGCTGATAAGACATCTTATAATCCACTGATAGAACTTGACCCTGCACATATTATTAGAATGACAGTAGGCGTGGGATTCAGAAGAGCAAGGCTGAAATATGCTTATATGCTTCTGCGTGGTAAGAATCTGAATACCGGAGAAATCTCACAGGACGAGCGGAGCAAGAATCTCAGCATCTTTAAAAATAGCCTTGATACTGTTCTTGACCTAAATAATTGGCACAGTTTCCTGAATATCTATATGCAAGCAGGTTATTTGAAAAGTACAATCATATCATCAACCAATACAATCGTTTTCAGCTATGTGCTATATTTGTTAGGCAAATATGACTACAAGTTGAATTCAATGCAGTTAAAGAATATCCTTACAAGATGGATTTTTATGTCTACTGTAACAAGTTTTTACACTGGTTCGACAGAATCAGAGGTAGAAAAACAATTTGCAGATTTGAAAAAGGTGAATACTGCTGATGAGTTTATAGATTATCTTGAAGATGTTATAAATACAAGATTTACCGATGATTTCTTCAGATATACTCTGCCAAATGGCCTTAACAGCTCTTCATCAATTTCACCTGAGTGGTTTGCTTATTTAGCATCATTAAACGTACTGAATACACCCATGCTTTTCAGTACAACACCACTTTCGCAGTTCTTTACAATGGGTAGCAGTGGCAGTAAGAGTTCCATCGACAAACATCATATTTTCCCAAAAAACTACCTTACATCAATTGGGTTCGATAATGACAGAGACAGAAATCAAATAGCCAACTTTACATACATCGACTATCCGACAAACATTGAGATCAGTGATGACCCACCAGTGGAATATGTTGAACGTTTCAAGAAGAAACTTGGTGATGAGCAGTACAAGATAAGCTGTAGACAACACGCACTGCCACTTGGATTCGAGAAAATGGAGTATACCGAATTCTTGACTCAACGTAGAATACTGATGTCTGAAACTATAAGAGAGGCATACAATAAACTTTGTACGTTGGGATGAGTGTGTGAACTGCTACATTCGGCGGATAGCTGAAAAGCATTTGTTGTTCATAAGGAGAAAATTATGAAGGATATCATCATATATCACGGAAGTACGCAGATCGTTGAATATCCTGAAATTCGAGTTGCAAAATATAACAAAGATTTCTATTTTGGATTCTATTGCACCATGATGCCGGAGCAGGCAAGAAGATGGGCAACGAGATTTACAGGAAAGGGTATCATCAACGAGTATTTGTACAGACCAAATGAAAAATTGAAAACGCTTATTTTTCCTGAAATGACAGAAGAATGGCTTGATTTTATTGCAAGTTGTCGGCTTGGTGAGCCACACGATTATGATATTGTAGAAGGACCAATGGCAAATGATACAATATTCAATTATGTGCAGGATTTTGTAGATGGTAAAATTTCAAGAGCTGCATTCTGGGAGCTTGCTAAATTTAAAAAGCCAACGCATCAGATCAGTTTTCATACGGCAAAAGCACTCACAACGCTTGAATTTTTGAAAGGATATGAAGTGAATGAGTAAGAATGATTCCGCTTTATTCTATACATGCAGCCTGATTGAATTCATCGGCAGAAAATGCCGTCAAAAGAGGTGTGCTGTTGTAAATTTTCTTGGAGAAAATACGATAGACCGTATTTACCGTAATGCTGATATTTTGCATTGTGAAGTAATTGATTCTGTTGCCGACAGATATATTGAATTGCTTCATATACCAAGCGGGGAATTTGATAATGTTGCAATGTGCAAATATACTGTTCCGGACTATTGGACGATTGGAGCAGTATATGAGCGTTTAATAGAGGATTCTTTTGAGAGCATAACAGCAAAAGAAATTATGACAGTTTTCACATCATGGATCAGCGATGCAATTTCAAATTATAATACCGATTTTTATTATCAGCCAAGGGACTATTTGAAAGAGTGTTTTATTCAAGGGAGTATTTTATAAAAAGCTGATTCGTTGGAGTGTTGCAGGGGAACTGCAAAAGTGTGTTAATGTCATTCAAATTACACACTCAACTATAATTTTTGCCCGAAATAAACTGCATTTCCAACAGCTGATGATATTATCCAGTCGGTTTCGATGCACGTTGAGTGCGTAGTATTGATGTCAAGAGTGAACCCAAAGAAATAAGAAAAGTGTTGATTTTTAAGGCTTATTCAAGTGCTATCGTTAAATGGTA
>ERZ808240.4752-NODE-4752-length-11674-cov-3.756175_pt1 | contig 11674 bp, 9 predicted proteins | sample MGYA00521084_ERZ808240 | MGnify/ENA primary metagenome ERZ808240 (study PRJEB31516, sample SAMN03275571) | gut metagenome | biome: mammalia-associated habitat; material: feces | host: Papio cynocephalus | place: Kenya | collected 2012-08-06 ... | reverse complement strand
ACTACATTATACATGAAGTTCAGAAAGTTTACAGACTTCAGGGTGTTGACATCAACGACAAGCACATTGAAGTTATCGTTCGCCAGATGCTCAACAAGGTAAAGGTAACACAGACAGGAAGCAGTTATCTGCTCCCCGGAACTCTTGTTGAAAAGAAGGAAATTCAGGAAATCAATGCCGGTATTCAGGCAAGAATGGACAGCGGTGAATATGACCTCTCATTTGTTGAGGCAGAACCTGTTCTTCAGGGTATAACAAAGGCTGCTTCAAATTCTGACAGCTTCCTTTCTGCCGCTTCATTCCAGGAAACTACAAAGGCTCTTACTGATGCCCCTATCAGAGGAAAGAGCGATAAGCTCATCGGTCTTAAAGAAAATGTTATTATCGGTAATCTTATTCCTGCCGGAACAGGTATGGACTGCTACAACAACATCAAAATACAGCGTACCGATTTACATTCAGTTTCTTCCTCAAATAGTTCTATCTGATAAAATTTTTAAAGGCAGTCTTTCGGGACTGCCTTGTTTTTTTGTAAAATCTATTTCTTCGGAATTTTTTTATCAAACACTTGAATTTATTGTTTTTTTCTGATATAATATGTTAATGTGATGTATCATTCACGCACGATTAATTTTTTACGAAAAGAGGAATTGCAATGCCTGCTAATATTGTTGTAGGAAGCCAGTGGGGCGATGAGGGTAAAGGTAAAATCATTGATATTCTCGCCTCCAGAGCAGAAGTCGTTGTACGCTCTCAGGGCGGTAACAATGCCGGTCATACTGTTGTAAACAACGGTGAGGTTTATAAACTTCATCTTATACCTTCCGGTATTCTCTATCCTGATACTCTCTGCCTTATCGGTGCAGGAGTAGTTCTTGACCCTAAGGACTTTATTTCTGAATTAGATGACCTCGAATCAAGAGGAATTTCAACTAAAAATCTTAAAATCGACCCAAGAGCTCAGATTGTTATGCCGTGGCATATTCAGCTTGACGGACTTTCTGAAGCTTTCAGAGGAAATTCTGATATAGGTACTACCAAAAGAGGCATAGGCCCTGCTTATATGGATAAGTATGAAAGATGCGGTATAAGAATGTATGACCTCTGTCACCCTGAAGTTCTCGCAAAAAAAATCAAGTCAACAGGTACTCTTAAAAATAAAATCATAACTGCTGTATATAACGGAAAACCTTATGACCTTGATGCTGTTACTGCTGAATATACAGAATACGGAAAAAGACTCGCTCCATATATGGACGATGTTTCCGTTCTCACATATGAGGCTGACAAAGCAGGTAAGACAATTATGTTTGAGGGAGCTCAGGCTACACTTCTTGATATTGATTTCGGTACATATCCATATGTTACATCTTCTCACCCGCTTTCAGCAGGTGTATGCGTTGGTACAGGTGTAGGCCCTAAGACAATCACAAACGTTATCGGCGTTGCAAAGGCTTATACAACCCGTGTAGGAAAAGGCCCTTTCCCGACTGAACTCAATGATGAAACAGGCGACAAGATAAGAAATGTCGGCGGTGAATTCGGCACTACAACAGGCAGACCAAGAAGAACAGGCTGGTTTGATGCTGTTATAGTTCGTCACTCTGTAAGAGTAAACGGTCTTGATTCACTCGCTATAAACAAACTTGATACACTCAGCGGTCTTGATAAGCTTAAAGTATGCGTTGCCTATAAACTTCCTGACGGTTCTGTTATTGAAAACTTCCCGCCTACACTTGAAGGTCTTGCAGGCTGTGAGCCGGTATATGAAGAATTTGAGGGATTCAATGAAGATATCTCACATGCAAAATCATTTGATGAACTTCCTCAGAACTGCAAAACATATATCGAAAAGCTTGAAAAGCTCTGTGGCTGTCATATCTCTATGGTCGGAATAGGCCCTGACAGAAGTCAGATTCTCGAAAGATAATAAAACTATGGACGAAAATATAAAAGCTCCTGTGCTTGATGATATTGATTATTCAGCATCAGCTAAAAAAGGGGCTCCGAAAGGCGTAACAGCTCCCGTTCTTGATGATATGGACAGTCCGTATATAGAAAAAAATGCAAGAAAGGGAGCTCCTTCGGGAGTTTCTGCACCTGTGCTTGATGATATGTCATCATATACGCCCAAAGAAAAAAAATCTGCCCCGAAATATCTTACTGATGAGCAGATTATTGAAAAATTTTCTGAGGAACAGAAACAGCAGTTCTATATTCTTCCGGACGACAAGAAAAAAATGGTTCTCGATTATACAAGAAAACAGCTCGGTGTTCCTCTTGAACCCGAGCCGGAGCTTAAAGCTCCTGTTCTTGATAAACCTGATGAAATACAGACATTTGAAAAGCCTGTCCATAATCTTGATTACGATGAACCGCTGACTGCTCCGGTACTTGATGAAGCTCCGAAAACTCCTGAATATGTACCTAAGTTTGCAAATGATGATATAGAAAAAATCAAACAGGAGGCTAAAAAGGAAGCCGTAAAATCTCAGCTTGAACCAAATCAGAAAGACCAGAAAGAAAGCCTGAGAATGATGAAGGAACTGCGTGAACAGCGTGAACGTGCAGACGCAAAAAAAGGTTTCAAGCTTACTATAATCACAGCAATCATAGGCTGTATTTCTGCTGTGCTTTTCTCACTTTTTGCAGGCGGAAAATTTATGAATCTTGCATATAAGGCTGAAACAGGAAAACTTACTGATATTGTATCACAGTATTCCCTTTATATAAGCATAGCTGTGGGAGTATGTTCATTCCTGCTTATAACAGGCATAAAAGCATTCAAAAGCATTGCAACAACAATCTTTATGCTTTTTACAATCATACTGATTTTCCCCGGAATAATAATGCTTACTCAGAAAGACGGAAGTATGGGTATAAATGCAGTTCTTTATGCACTTTCAATTATAGGTTCGGGATATACTTTTTTCTCCCTTACAAGCAACAATAAAATAAGTCTTTTTTTCAGCAAAAAATATTAATATCTTATTCGGGCAGAAACTCTATATCTGCCCGATTTCTTTAAGGAGGTTGTTTATGAAATCAGAAAAGCTTTTTTCAGTTTTTATTTCATCTGCAATTGCTGTTGCAGGTATGAGTTCAGTTATGAATGTAAATGCTGATATGTCATATTCTGATTTTGCAGAACAGGTTGCATATCTTGTAAATGAAGAACGCACAAATCAGGGACTTGAACCCCTCGAAATGTCATCAGTTATGAATGAAGCTGCATCTGTAAGAGCTGATGAACTTACAGAATCTTTTTCACATACAAGACCTGACGGAACATCTTGTTTTACAGTTTATGATGAATATAATATTAAATATATGGATTTTGCAGGAGAAAATATTCATGCCGGTTCTGATACTCCGGAAGGTGCTGTTGAAGCGTGGCTTAATTCAAGCGGTCACAGAGCAAATATACTTGATAAAGATGCAAGATATATAGGCGTAGGCGTTGCATATTCCGGAGGTACTTATTACTGGGTTCAGCTTTTTTCAGACCTCGGGGCGTCCGGAGGAACTAATTTTACTCCTGAACCGACAACCTCCTCCGAATCTGATAAAACCCTTAAAGGCGATGCAAATCTTGACGGAAGTGTTGATATTGCAGATGCCGTTGCTGTTGCAGGATATGTTGCAGATTCTTCAAAAAATATGCTTGAAATGCAGGGAATCACAAACGGTGATGTGCATAATTCCGGAAACGGTCTCAATGCAAATGATGCACTTGCAATACAGCAGTATCTTGCCGGAATAATAACTGAATTTTAAAATAAAAAGGGCGGTCATAACTGACCGCCTTATTTTTTTATGAAAGCTCAAACATTCCTGTATAAAGCTGATAATATTTTCCTTTCTGTGCAATAAGAGTATCATGATTTCCGCGTTCAATAATTTTTCCATGTTCAAGAACCATTATAGCATCGGAATTTCTGACAGTTGAAAGTCTGTGAGCGATTACAAAAACCGTTCTGCCCTCCATAAGTCTGTCCATACCCTTTTCTATCAGAGCTTCTGTTCGTGTGTCTATTGAACTTGTAGCCTCATCAAGTATAAGCACCGGCGGGTCTGCAATTGAAGCTCTCGCTATTGCAAGGAGCTGTCTCTGTCCCTGACTGAGATTTGAACCGTCTGCTGTAAGCATTGTATTATAGCCGTCAGAAAGATGTTTTATAAATGAATCGGCATTTGCAAGTTTCGCAGCTTTATATACTTCCTCATCAGTTGCATCAAGTTTTCCATAACGGATATTATCCATAACTGTACCTGTAAAAAGGTGTGTATCCTGAAGAACCATTGAAAGAGAACGTCTCAAATCGTCTTTTTTGATTTTGTTTATATTGATTCCGTCATATCTTATTTTTCCGTCCGGAACATCATAGAAACGGTTTATAAGGTTTGTGATTGTTGTTTTTCCTGCACCTGTTGAACCTACAAAAGCAATTTTCTGACCTGCCTTTGCGTAAAGGCTTATGCCGTTGAGAACTGTTTTATTTGGTTCATAGCCGAATACAACATCATCAAATTCAACTTTGCCTTCAACCTTTGTATAAGTAACAGTTCCGTCAGCTTTATGGGGGTGTTTCCAAGCCCAGAAACCTGTATGCTTTTCGGTTTCAGTAATAGTTCCGTCAGCAGATATTTCAGCATTTACAAGTGTTACATAGCCATTATCTTCTTCAGGTTCTTCATCTATTACTTTAAATATACGTTCTGCACCTGCAAGAGCTGTGAGAACTGAATTTAACTGCTGTGAAAGCTGTGTAATAGGCTGTGAGAATGAACGTGTAAACTGAAGATATGAGACAACTGTTCCGACAGTCATTCCGCCTATACCCTTTACAGCCATAATTCCGCCTGCAATTGCAGTTCCGGCATAGTGGAAATATGAAAGGTTATTCATAATCGGCATAAGAATATTTGCATAGGTATTAGCTCTTGTTGATGCCTGACAGAGATTTTCATTAAGTTTCTGAAATTCTTCATTAGCCTTTTCTTCGTGACAGAAAACCTTTACAACTTTCTGACCTTCGATAAGTTCCTCAATATAACCGTTAACCTTGCCGAGAGATTCCTGCTGTGCCTTGAATCCCTTACCGCTGTTCTTTCCTATAACGCCTATAACCTGAATCATTATAAAGAGAATTACTATAACAAGTATAGTCAACTGCCAGCTGTATACAACCATAATTACAAATACAGACAGAACAGTTATTGCTGATGATATAAACTGTGCAACGCTGTTACTTAACATTTCACGGACAGCATCAGCATCATTTGTGTAAAGGCTCATAAGCTCACCATGTGTGTGCTTATCGAAATATCTTATCGGGAGACTTTCCATTTTATTGAAAAGGTCTGTTCTTATTCTGAAAAGCGTTGTTGTTGATACAGTTACCATTATACGCTGATAAATATAAGTTGAAACAGCACCGAACAGATATATAACGGACATCATTATTATAGTTGAAACAAAACCTGATAAATCAGGATTATCCTGACCTATAAAAGGCTCTATATATTTGTCTATAAGAGGACGGAGCATATAATTTCCTGCAACGTTTGCGGATACGCTTATTATTATGCAGAATACTATCAGAAAGAGCTGTGGCTTGAATCCATACATATAGCTGAATATTCTTTTAAGAGTAGCACCTGCATTCTGTGGCTTGGCGAAGCCTGCATTTTTTCTTGGAGGCATTATTCTTCAGCTCCTTTCTGCTGGGATTCATATACTTCACGATATATTTCATTATTTTCAAGAAGTTCTTCATGAGTTCCGATTCCGTTTATTTTACCGTTATCCATAACAATAATTCTGTCAGCGTCCTGTACTGATGAAATACGCTGTGCAATGATGAATGTAGTTGTATCTGAAAGTTTTTCACGGAATGCCTTTCTGATATTGCTGTCTGTTGCAGTATCAACGGCACTTGTGGAGTCATCAAGAATTATTATCTTAGGTTTTTTGAGCAATGCTCTTGCTATACAGAGACGCTGTTTCTGTCCGCCCGAAACATTTACACCGCCCTGCCCCATATCAGTATCATAACCGTCAGGGAAACTCTGAACGAAATCATCAGCACAGGCATATTTACAGGCATCAATTATTTCAGCATCACTTGCATTTTCATCGCCCCATTTAAGATTATCCCTGATTGTACCGGAAAACAATACATTCTTCTGGAGAACCATAGCAACATTATTTCGCAGTTCATCAAGCGAATATCTCTTTACGTCTTTTCCGCCAACGTATACTGTTCCTGATGTTGTGTCATAAAGTCTCGGAATAAGCTGAACAAGTGAAGTTTTTGACGAACCTGTACCGCCTATGATACCGATTGTTTCACCTGATTTTATATCAAGATTTATATTTTCAAGTGCAAGATTATTCATATCATCAAAATAGCTGAATGATACATTTTCAAATCTTACTGAACCGTCAGCAACTTTTTCAGTGCTGTTTTCGCAGTCCTTTATAGACGGTTCTTCATCAAGAACTTCTGAAATTCTCTGTATTGAAGCTCTTGAAATTACAAGCATTATAAAAATCATTGAAAGCATCATCAGTGACATTAAAATCTGTGTAATATATGTAATAAAGCTTGCAAGCTCACCTGTTCCCATAGTTCCGTTTACAGCCATATTTCCTCCGAACCAGAGAACAGCTACTATACTTGTATACATAGCAATCTGCATAACAGGCATATTCATAATTATAAGCTTTTCAGCAGAAACCTGTGCTTTTCTTACAATATCAGCAGTATTAAAGAAATTATCCTTTTCGTGTTTTTCACGTACAAAAGCCTTTACAACTCTTATGCCTATAAGATTTTCCTGAACTCTTGAATTCATTGAATCATATTTTTCAAGCATAGCAAGAAATCTTGGAAAAGTCCTTGATATTATAAGGGTAAGTGCAAGTGCCAGTAATGGAAGTACAATAAGAAGAACAAGTGAAAGTTCTCCGTTCATTCTGACAGCCATAATAATTGCACCGATAAACATTATAGGAGAACGGATAGCCATTCTTATAACCATCATAAAAGCATTCTGAGTGTTGGTGACATCTGTTGTAAGACGTGTTATAAGTGATGATGAGGAAAATTTATCAACATTTGAGAAAGAGAAAGACTGAACCTTTTCAAAGAGTTTTGCTCTGAGGTTCTTTGAAAATCCCATTCCGGCTACTGCTGCAAATCTTCCTGCCAAAGCTCCGAAAGCAAGTGACAGAAGCGACATAGCTATCATTATACCGCCCATTTTTGCAACATAACCAATATCACCATTCTTTATACCCTTATCAATAATCATAGCCATAATTGTCGGAATGAGAAGTTCCATTAAAACTTCCCCGATTATTGTAACAGGAGTCAGAATGGCATATTTTTTGTATTCCCCCACACATGAGAGAATTTTTTTGTACATTAAAATCAGCTCCTTTATTTAATTATTATTACAAAGCTTGCTTATGATTTCAGACATAACATCACTATGGCTTTCAGATGTTTCTATACCTTCGGCAAGCTCCATATTCCTGTTTATTTTCTTCAGGCATTTATGAAGAATTTCAAGCTCATCAGGATTGATTCCCGAAAAAACAACATCTCTGTTATAATCTTCAAAAGCACTTCTTGTCTTATCAACTTCATTTTTTCCCTTTTCGGTCAATGAAATATACTTACAGCGGAGATTATTTTCAGAAACGGTTTTCTGAATAAATCCTGATTTCTGCAATTTCTGGGTTGATACTGTCATTGTTGCAGATGAAACATGAAAATGTCTTGCAATATCAGCCTGATTGCAGTGAGGATTTTCATAAATATACTGAAGAACCAGAAATTGCTGAAAATAAAGCCTTTTGTCAAGAATACGCTTTATAAAAAGCTTATGAAGCAGATGAGCTTTTTCAACATCTCCGATTATTTCCCTGTACACAAAAAATCACCCCCCATTCATTAGCAAATATAACAGTTAGCAATACTAACAGTTAGCTGTGATGATTATTATAACAGAATATTTTTTGAAAGTCAATACAAAATTATGATGATATTTACAAAAATGCTTGACGTTTTCTGTGCAATGTGCTATAATCAGAAAGGTGATGTTATATGATTAATAAAAAGTATAAGGGTATATTCTATATTGTACTCTCGGCATTTTTCTTTGCACTTATGAGTATGTTCGTAAGGCTTTCAGGTGATATTCCGTCATTTCAGAAAGCATTTTTCCGCAACTTCGTTGCACTTATTATGGCTTTTGCAATTATGATTAAAAACCATGAAAAAATAAAGATAAAAAAGGGAAATCTCAAATATCTCTCTATGCGTGCAATATGCGGTACTGTCGGAATTATATGCAATTTCTATGCTGTTGACCATCTTAATCTTGCTGATGCCTCAATGCTCAACAAGATGTCTCCGTTTTTTGCAATAATATTTTCATTTTTTCTGCTTAAAGAAAAGATTTCACCTGTTCAGATGATTATAGTTGCCGGAGCTTTTACCGGAAGTCTTTTTATAGTAAAACCTTCAGCAGAAATTTTAAGCTCCCCTGCCTCGCTTATCGGATTAATAGGAGGTATGGGAGCAGGAACAGCATATACATTTGTAAGAATACTCGGTCAGAGAGGTGAAAACAAATCATTTATAGTATTGTTCTTTTCAGCGTTTTCCTGTCTTGTATTTCTGCCGTTTCTGATATTCAGCTATCAGGAAATGAGCTTTAAACAATTTGCTTTTCTTATTCTTGCGGGGGCTTCTGCCTGCGGAGGACAGTTCTCTGTAACATCTGCATATTGCTATGCACCTGCAAGAGAAATTTCAGTCTACGATTATTCACAGCTTATTTTTGCAACAATCCTCGGATTTATAGTATTCGGTCAGATTCCGGATTTATCAAGTATTATCGGATATATAATAATTATTCTTATGGCTGTTCTGATGTTCTTCTATAATAACAAAAAATCAGACGGAAATTAAAATTCCTTGACATAAAAATACTTATCTGATATAATTATAATATATTCTTGAATACTTAAAAGGAGACTTTATCTTATGGAAACCAGAGCTATCAAAATTAAATCCAAAAGCAACAGTCAGGTCAAGGTTAATGTTATCCCCGGCCACTTTGCAACAAACCATTCACATGTAAATTACTTCATCGATATGACTTCCGTTAAAACAAGCTATCGTATGGCTCGTGAAGCTTCTGAAGAACTTGCAAAAGCTTATGCCCATTCAACTCCAATCGATACTATCGTATGCCTTGAGGGAACTGAAATGATTGGTGCATTTCTTGCTGAAAAACTTGGTCATCACGGAAACGGTATCAACAGCGGTAATGATATACGTGTTATCACTCCTGAATCAAACAGCAACAATCAGCTTATTTTCAGAGATAACATTCAGGATAAAATTGCTGACAAACAGATTCTTCTGCTTATAGCATCTGCATCTACCGGAAAGACAATAAACCGTTCTGTTGAATGTCTCAAATACTATGGCGGAAACCTTGCCGGAATTGCTTCAATATTCAGTGCTATAAATGAATATGCCGGAGTTACAGTAACATCAGTATTCCACGTTGATGATATGCCTGCATATGAGTCAAAACTTCCTAACGAATGTGAAATGTGCAAGAACGGAAGAAAAGTTGATGCTATTATAAACAGTTTCGGCTATTCAAAAATATAATGTAATAAATTCAGACTGTCCCTAATAATATTGTATTAAATACATTATTGTTAAGGACGGTTTTTTTATGAGGATTTTTAAATTATCAGCTTTAATGACAGCTTTTGCACTTTTTTCATCATGTGCGGAAAATTCAGAAATCAACAGTTCTGAAAGTTTTCCCGAACTTTATCATCAGGATATAGAACAGCTTTATATTACGCCTGATGAAAAAACATCTGAAAATAAACATATAAATTATGATGTTCAGCATGCAAAATGGATTCCGTATCTTCTGTACCCTGATATTATGCTTAACAGGTCTGAAGATGAATTCAGAAATTCAGTAATAAAAATTCTTGAAGATGCAGAAAATCAGGATATAAATACAATCTATTTTCAGGCAAGGTCATTCGGGGATTCCTATTACAAATCAGAACTCTTCCCTGCGGGAACTTTTATGAACAGTGATTATGATGCTCTTGAAATATTTATATCAGAGGCACATAAGCTCAATATATCTGTTCATGCGTGGATAAATCCTTTAAGATGTCAGACTGCCGAAGAATTTTCATCAGTTCCGGATAATTTTACAACAAAAAAATGGTTCAGTGAATTTGAGGGAACTTATATATGCAACGTTGACGGAAGAATGTGGCTTAATCCTGCATATGAAGAAGTAAGGGATTTTATTTCAGAGGGTGTTTCTGAAATTATAAAAAACTATGATGTTGACGGTATTCATATAGATGACTATTTTTATCCCTCAACAGATGAAAATTTTGATAAATCAGCATTTTCGGATTCAGGTGAGGACAATCTCAAAAACTGGCGTATTGAAAATATAAATAAGCTTGTATCTGAAATATATTCAGAAATAAAAAGTTATGATAAAGATATTCTCTTTGGAATAAGTCCTCAGGGGAATACAGATATTGACTATAATTCACAGTTTGCTGATGTAAAAGCGTGGTGCAGTGATGATAAATACTGCGATTATATAGTTCCGCAGATTTATTTCGGTTTCAAAAATGATATCTGCCCGTTTGAACAGACTTTCAATGAATGGTATAATATGACAAAAAATTCAGATGTTTCACTTGTTGCCGGACTTGCTGTATACAAGCAGGGCAAGGAAGATAAATGGGCTGGTTCAGGAAAAAATGAATGGATTGAGGATTCTGATATAATTCAGAAACAGATTGATTTTATATCAGAATATGAAAATGTCGGATTTTCACTTTACTGCTGAAATTTGCTATTTACATTTAACGGATTTTGTGTTATTATAGTACAAAGAGCAATTTCCGGAGGATATTTCATGAAAAACAAAACACTTAAAATTCTTGCAATTTTTCAGACTATAATAATTTTTCTGCTTGTTGCAGTCATAATATATTTTTCAGTATTCAGAAACGGCAGTATTGAAAAGGCTATACCTGCTTTCAATTCTCTTGAAACAAGAGTAAATCCTGTTATTGAAAAAGAAGAAATTGTATATCAGCTTGACGGCGAAAAAATTAAGATGTCCGATTCCGTCATAGGTGAAATGTATCTGCCTGTTATTGACGATGTAAAAAAATGTCAGTATGATATGAATAACATCGTAACAAGAAACAACTATTCATTCTATAAGGAAAACAATGAAATCATTTCACTCACAGGTATTGACGTTTCACAGTATCAGGGTGACATTGACTGGAAAAAGGTTGCCGAATCGGGTATAAAATTTGCTTTTCTTCGTGCCGGCGTAAGAACATACGGCAATGGTGAAATTCATCTTGATGAAAAATTTCACGAAAATGTCAAAGGTGCAACTGAAAACGGCATAGAAATCGGCGTTTATTTCTTCTCGCAGGCAATAACAAAGGAAGAAGCCATTGAAGAAGCTGATTTCACTATAAATGAACTTAAAGGCTACAATATAACATATCCTGTTGTTTTTGACTGGGAAGTCATAATGGAGGATACTGCAAGAACTGATTCTGTTGATG
>ERZ808240.4751-NODE-4751-length-11675-cov-56.270654_pt1 | contig 11675 bp, 6 predicted proteins | sample MGYA00521084_ERZ808240 | MGnify/ENA primary metagenome ERZ808240 (study PRJEB31516, sample SAMN03275571) | gut metagenome | biome: mammalia-associated habitat; material: feces | host: Papio cynocephalus | place: Kenya | collected 2012-08-06 ... | reverse complement strand
GCGGCGGCGTGGGGGAGGCGGATTTTGCACGCAGAGACACGCGGAGAACGCAGAGCGGGGAGCCTAACGGTTTCAACCGTGTAGAGAATGTAGATAATGCAGAAAGGAAGGGGCGCGGATTTCGCACGCAGAGATACGCGGAGAACGCAGAGAAATCCCCCTTCTACATCTTCTACATTTTCTTCACGGTTAAATAACCGTTAGCCCCCCCCCTCTCTCTGCGTTCTCTGCGTCTCTGCGTGAGATATTCTAAACAACGAAAGGAAAGGAAACGAAATGAAATGGACAATCGACTGGCGCGGCATGCTGAAAGCCGCGCTGAAGGCCGTCTGGCCGTTCGTGGCGGGCGCCGCGGGCGGTCTGTTCTCCGGCTGTTCGATCTTCGGATCGGGCGTCGGCGCCACCGTCGTGTAGCCCCCTACCATGGGGTGTGGGGACGGGGCGGGGCGTTCCGGCGCGCGGCATTCGCCCCTCCAACGGTAGGGGCGGCAGTCCCCTGCCGCCCCTTCGGAGTTTCTTGTCTGCGTTGGGATGTCAAATCCGGCGGCGGCGCAACGCCAAGCCCGCCACGCCCAGCAACAGAAGCAGTCCGCTCGTCGGTTCAGGCAAAAGCGTGTAGCTCAGCGTACCCGCATTGAACACGCCGAACTGGCCCGCCGTCGGGTTGCTCGAAATATAATCGAGCAAATCCCCATAGCTCTTTGTTTCGGATTTCAGATATGTCGTGGCCGCGTCGCCCGTGCCGCCAACAAGTTCCCAGTAGAACGAAGCCGATGCCACATCCGAACCTAACACATAATCCAGCGGCGAATCGCCGGAAGACAGACTGCCGCCCTCTCCGGCGGCCAGCTCCGTTCCCGTGCTCCGCTTGCCGTTTGCGAAGAGGTAGAGATAGAGATTTTCGCTCCCGGCCTGGCTCTTCGCGTTCATGTATTGTTGGGCGAATGTGGACTGGCCGTCGACCGAGAACTGCCAGTAGAGGATGTCCGCCCGTGCGGCGCAAATCGCGGCGGTCAATGCCAAGCCTGCCAAAATCGTATTGAATTTCATTGTTTTGCTTCCTTTCTATAAGAACCTCAGAACGGCAAGGTCAGGTCGAACGCCGCGCCTGTATGCACGTACCAGACGGCCGTCCCCGCCTTGAGAACCGGGCTTGCGTCTTGCGTCTCGCGCGAGATGCCGTTGGCGTCCGTCGTGCGCGTATAGCGAATCCACGTGCCGTTCTTTCGGATGATGAAGGAGTAGACCGCATTGTCCGCGCCCAGCACGCGGATCTGGTCGCCGTCCGCCGCGCCCGTCCAACCGGAGGCGTCATTCAGCGTCCAATCCTTGTCGCCCACGCCGACAAGGGAGTAGGACGGTTTTCCGGCCGGCCCCTTCGGGATTGCCGCTTTCGCGGCTTCGGCGGCGACCTGCCCCGTCAGGTAAATCGGCTGGGACGAGGCGTCTTTGCGCTTGATCCAAAAGCCGTAGCCGCGCGCCAACCGCGTATTGGCCGCGTCCGTTCCGTTCGCGAGTTCCGCCTGTTCGCCTTGGGCGGACAGCGTGGCCGTCTTCTGCGGCGTCCACTGCCTGTCCGCGCCGAGCGTATAGACGGCATACGTGCCGCTTTCGCGATTGTAGACATACAATTCGTCCCCTTCCGCGAGCGTCGCCGTCTGCACGGCGTCCGCCACGGTCGAGGCCTCCCCCGTCCCCGGCTGCACGTACGAGACAGACAGCGGGAAGTAGCGTTCCCCCTCGGCGGCCGCGATCTTCTCAAGCCCCAGGACGTTCGGTCCCGTCACCGTCAAGGCGGACGCCGCCAGACCCGCAAACGCCGCGCACGCGGCGCTCAAATGGATGGAAAGTTTCATGTATTGGACTCCTTTCTTCTGTTATTTCTTCAGCGGATCGCGCTCCACGCGGAAGAACCGCGCCGAAGCGGACGCATCCCGCGGGACACGCAGCTCGATCGTCGCGTTCGCGGCCCCCGTCACCGGCGTCTCCGCCGCAGCGCCGCCAACCTGCGCAGGCGTTTCGCCCGCCGCGACATTGTAGTTGAGCGCCGGGATCGTGTTCGCCACGGTCAGCACGATGCTGTCCGCCTCCACGCGGATGCCCGTGATCTTCGGACGGGGCGTGCCGGCCGGAAGCGCCGACGCCGTGTAGACGGGCGAAGAGCCCGTGCCGCCCGTGACGGAAGCGAACGCCTCCGAAAGCTGTCCGATGGACGCGTCCGCCACGCGCACCGCGCCCTGCACCGCGCCGCCGACGATCGCCTGGCCGCCCGCATACGTGCGCGTATCCAGCAGGTAAAGCGCCAAACCTCCGTTCGCCGTGTACGCCTTCACCAGCAACGAGTCCGCCACAAGCTTGAAGGGTTCGCACCGGCCACCGCGCGCGAGGGGCGCGGACAAGAGAAGCATGCTGTCGGCGCCGTTCGCGTCCGCAAGCGTTCCGTCTGGATTGAACCCCGCGAATTCCGCGCCCGTGCGCGTCCAGACGAGCGCATACCGCTCGCCGTCCAGCACGCGCGAGCCGTCCGCATACACGTCCGGCCCCTGCGTGGAGAAGCCGATGATGTCCGCGTTCTCCGGAACCGCCGCGGCGAGTCCCGCAGCGAAGCTCCCGAGAAGCACTGTCAAAAGAATCTTTTTCATCTGCCGTATCCTTTCTCTCGCCGTTTATTCCGCCGCGCCGATTTCGACGTCCACGCGGTAGTACTTGTAAAGCGTGCCGTTGTTCAGCGGAATGGCGAGCTGCGCCTTGTCCGCCGTTTCCGAGACCTTTGTCCAGCTTGTGCGGTCGTTCGAGCCGGAAAGCACATACGCGATCTTCAGCGCATCGGCCTTGAGGAGCGCGGAATCCGCGTCCACATGGGCGAGCGAGACGGGAATCGCCTCTGCCATACCCTGCTCCGCAACCGCCGCACCGGCCTGCGCCGCGGTCGTGCTCAGCCCCAGCACGCCGTCGACCCACTTGGCCCAGCCGTTCGCGGCCTGCGCCTCCAGATTCGCGGCCGTCCACTGCGTCTCGGTTTCTCCGATGTTCGTGCGCAACCACGTCTTCAGGAAGGGAAGCGCCACCTTCTTGCCGTCGCCGACGGACACTTCAATGGAAACCACGATCGACTCCACGCCGTAGGTCTTGTCATCGATCTTCTTCGGAGCATAGCCCTCCGCGCAATATGCCTCGTCCACGGCCGTGGAGAACGTGCCGCCCGTGACGCCGATCGTCGCCTTGGCGGGATCTTCGATGCTGGTCAGTTCGCCTGTCGCGGGATCGTAGCGGCGGGTATCCAGCTTGCCGTTGACCGTGCCGCCGCCGATTTCGACCGTAGCCGTCTTGCCCTCGGCCCCGCCCCAGTTCACGGCCGTGACGTCGCCGTTGATGGTTCCGCCCGTTATCTTCAGCGTGCTGTCGGCGCCGCCGCTGTACGTCCAGGAGGCGACCGCGCCGTTGACCGTCCCGCCCGAAAGGGTGGCGTTCCACCAGTTCTCGATGGCGTAGCTGTGGGCGGAGTTCACCGTGCCGCCCTCCATAAGCAGCGTGCCGCGGTCCACCTTGATGGCGATGAAGTTGTCCTGCGTGAACGTGCCGCCCTTGACGGTCAGACCGGGATCTTTCGCCTTGCCGTCGTTTCCGACGCGCACCAGCGACGCGCCCTTGGTTCCGCCGGCGCCGCTGCCGTTCGTGACGCTGCCGCTCTCGAAGGTCAGCCAGCCGTCGTCCTGGATGTCGATGACGTAGTGCGAACCGCTGCCCGAATTCGCGGCCGTGTCTTCGCGCTTGATCGTGCCGGTCTGGGCTTCGCTGGAATCCTTGACCGTCACCTGCGCCGTGACCGTCAGCGCCGGCTTGCCCTTCTCGGTTCCGCCGTTGAGCGTCTTGCCGTTCAGGTCGAGCGTCAACTTCTTCGCGATCGTGACATTCTCCTTCGCATCGGCCAAGAGCGTAACCGTCTCGCCCGCCGCAGCCGATTCGATGGCGGTCGACAAAGTCTCGTACTTGGCGCTGCCGACCGCCGCGACATACGTGCCCTGCTTCACGCCGTAGGTGCCGTCAGCATTCTTCGTCGGAATGAAGCCCGCCGCGCAATATGCCTCGTCCACGGCCGTGGAGAACGTGCCGCCCGTGACCTCGATCGTCGCCTTGCTGGTATCCTCCAAGGGATTCAAACCGTTGTTGTAGGTATAGGTGCCCAGCGTACCGGTGACGGTGCCGCCGGTCACATAGACGCGCGCCTGCTTGTCCGCCGCATTGTCGAAGTTCACGGAGGCGACATTGCCGTTGACCGTGCCTCCGCTGATCTCCAGCTCGCTGAACGCCGCGCCCGTGCTGTAGACCCATGTGGACACCGTGCCGTTGACCGTGCCGCCCGAAAGGGTGGCGTTCCACCAGTTCTCGATGGCGTAGCTGTGGGCGGAGTTCACCGTGCCGCCCTCCATAAGCAGCGTGCCGCGGTCCACCTTGATGGCGATGAAGTTGTCCTGCGTGAACGTGCCGCCCTTGACGGTCAGACCGGGATCTTTCGCCTTGCCGTCGTTTCCGACGCGCACCAGCGACGCGCCCTTGGTTCCGCCGGCGCCGCTGCCGTTCGTGACGCTGCCGCTCTCGAAGGTCAGCCAGCCGTCGTCCTGGATGTCGATGACGTAGTGCGAACCGCTGCCCGAATTCGCGGCCGTGTCTTCGCGCTTGATCGTGCCGGTCTGGGCTTCGCTGGAATCCTTGACCGTCACCTGCGCCGTGACCGTCAGCGCCGGCTTGCCCTTCTCGGTTCCGCCGTTGAGCGTCTTGCCGTTCAGGTCGAGCGTCAACTTCTTCGCGATCGTGACATTCTCCTTCGCATCGGCCAAGAGCGTAACCGTCTCGCCCGCCGCAGCCGATTCGATGGCGGCCGACAATGTCTCGTACTTGGCGCTGCCGACCGCCGCGACATACGTGCCCTGCTTCACGCCATACGTCCCGTTCTCGTTCTCCATCGGAATGAAGCCCTCCGCGCAATATGCCTCGTCCACGGCCGTGGAGAACGTGCCGCCCGTGACGCCGATCGTCGCCTTGGCGGGATCTTCGATGCTGGTCAGTTCGCCTGTCGCGGGATCGTAGCGGCGGGTATCCAGCTTGCCGTTGACCGTGCCGCCGCCGATTTCGACCGTAGCCGTCTTGCCCTCGGCCCCGCCCCAGTTCACGGCCGTGACGTCGCCGTTGATGGTTCCGCCCGTTATCTTCAGCGTGCTGTCGGCGCCGCCGCTGTACGTCCAGGAGGCGACCGCGCCGTTGACCGTCCCGCCCGAAAGGGTGGCGTTCCACCAGTTCTCGATGGCGTAGCTGTGGGCGGAGTTCACCGTGCCGCCCTCCATAAGCAGCGTGCCGCGGTCCACCTTGATGGCGATGAAGTTGTCCTGCGTGAACGTGCCGCCCTTGACGGTCAGACCGGGATCTTTCGCCTTGCCGTCGTTTCCGACGCGCACCAGCGACGCGCCCTTGGTTCCGCCGGCGCCGCTGCCGTTCGTGACGCTGCCGCTCTCGAAGGTCAGCCAGCCGTCGTCCTGGATGTCGATGACGTAGTGCGAACCGCTGCCCGAATTCGCGGCCGTGTCTTCGCGCTTGATCGTGCCGGTCTGGGCTTCGCTGGAATCCTTGACCGTCACCTTCGCCGTGACCGTCAGCGCCGGCTTGCCCTTCTCGGTTCCGCCGTTGAGCGTGAATCCGTTCAGGTCGAGCGTCAACTTCTTCGCAATCGTGACATTCTCCTTCGTATCGGCCAAGAGTTTGATCGTCTCGCCCGCCGTAGCCGATTCGATGGCGGCCGACAATGTCTCGTACTTGGCGGTGACCGTACCAGCGCTGTCGCCAATCGCGGCGACATACGCGCCCTGCTTCACGCCGTAGGTGTTGTCGTCGTTCTTCGTCGGAATGAAGCCCTCCGCGCAGTACTTTTCCTCCACGGCCGTGGAGAACGTGCCGCCACGGACGGCGACCGTCCCGTTCGCGTTGTCGAACGCCGATTCGGTCTTGTTCTCCCACGTATAGGCTTTGATGGCCGCGTTGCCGTCCTTCGCCTTGAACGTGCCGCCCGAAATCGCGATCGTGCCAAGTCCCTTGTAGCCCGGACGGTTCACGACGGAAACCGCCGCGCCATCCTCGATCGCGCCGTCGTTCTCCGTCTTCGCCACGGCATCGCCCGTCACTTCGATCTTGCTCTTGTCGCCGGAGATTTCAAGGTTGCCCGAGCAGACCTGGACGCCCATCGTCTTCGCTGTGATGATGCTGTTCTCGATCGTCACCTTGCCCGACGACGCGAAGTAGATGCCGTAGCCGTTCGGCACGTTGAGCGTGCTGTCCTTCAGCGTCACGACATCGTCCGTGTTGTTGCCATTCGTTTCGATGCCGCTGTGTCCGTTGGCGGTCGCCTCGACTTTCTCGAACACAAGCCCCGCGTTGTCGTAGGTGATGGTGCCACTCATTGCGGACGGAATCAAGCCCAACATCGACGCACTGACGACCTTGCCGTTCTTCACCGTGAGCGTGACATTCGCATAGTTGATCTCAAACGCCGCGCTGTCGGCGTCCGTACGCGTATACGTCCATGTATAACCGTTCAGATCCAGCATCCAGCTCTTCGATCCAGAGTTCTGGATCTTACCCGTCGTATAATTGCGCAAAAGTACAACCGTCCTGTCCGTCACTCCGTCCGCCACAACGGCGTGGAACGCCTCGTCCATCGTGTAGTAGGAAGTTTCGCCGACCTTTGCCAAATAGGCTTTCGCCACGCCAAAGGTGCCGTCTTCGTTCTTCGTGATAGTGGAGTCTTCCACTACATATTTTGTCGGATCTTCCTCGAATGTGCCGCCCGTGACCTCGATCGTCGCCTTGCTGGTATCCTCCAAGGGATTCAAACCGTTGTTGTAGGTATAGGTGCCCAGCGTACCGGTGACGGTGCCGCCGGTCACATAGACGCGCGCCTGCTTGTCCGCCGCATTGTCGAAGTTCACGGAGGCGACATTGCCGTTGACCGTGCCTCCGCTGATCTCCAGCTCGCTGAACGCCGCGCCCGTGCTGTAGACCCATGTGGACACCGTGCCGTTGACCGTGCCGCCCGAAAGGGTGGCGTTCCACCAGTTCTCGATGGCGTAGCTGTGGGCGGAGTTCACCGTGCCGCCCTCCATAAGCAGCGTGCCGCGGTCCACCTTGATGGCGATGAAGTTGTCCTGCGTGAACGTGCCGCCCTTGACGGTCAGACCGGGATCTTTCGCCTTGCCGTCGTTTCCGACGCGCACCAGCGACGCGCCCTTGGTTCCGCCGGCGCCGCTGCCGTTCGTGACGCTGCCGCTCTCGAAGGTCAGCCAGCCGTCGTCCTGGATGTCGATGACGTAGTGCGAACCGCTGCCCGAATTCGCGGCCGTGTCTTCGCGCTTGATGGTGCCCGTCTGTCCTTGGCTGGAATCCTTGACCGTCACGCTGGCATTGGAAACCGTCAGCGCGGGCTTGCCCTTCTCTGTTCCGCCATTGAGCGTGAATCCGTTCAGGTCGAGCGTCAACTTCTTCGCGATCGTGACATTCTCCTTCGTATCGGCCAAGAGTTTGATCGTCTCGCCCGCCGCAGCCGATTCGATGGCCTCGGCGAGGGTCGCGAAGTTCACGGACACGCCCTTGGCGTTCGTGACGGACGCGACTTCCGCGGTCGTTTTCAGCGTGATCTTGTCGGTCTTCTTCCACGCGAGCGCATCCTCTGCAGTCACCTCATTGCCTTCCGTGTCCTTCACGGTCGAACCCGCCGGCAGACCGGCATAGCCCGTGCCATTCGGCGCCGAGTACACCGCCGTGTAGAGGGCCGCCGTAACGCCCTTTTTCTCGTTCTTTTCGATGACGAGATCGAACTTGGCGTTCGCGCCGAAGTAAAGGCCCACGTTCTTGGTCGAGGTGTCGCCTTCCTGCGGCTTGATGTCGAACGTGTTGCCCGTCGCCGTCACGGTCGTCGCCATCTCCCACTGCGCGATGCGCTCGAACTTGACCGGGCGCGTGCTCGTCACCGTGTTGTTTTCGAAGACGATCTTCGTGAGCGAACGGAAGCCCGTGCCCTGCCCCTCGTTGTCGCCCTTCGACCAGTTGCCGTAGGCGGGACGAATCCACGTCGGGTTCGAGTTGTTCGCGCTCGTCGTGTTCTTGTAGTCGTTGAACGTGCACCCGTTGAACGCGAGTTCCTGCGCGGCGATCGCGCCGACGATGATGCCGTCGAAGGTGCAACCCTCGAACGCGAGACCGCCGAGCTGACTCCACGGCGCCGTGTAGAGCTGGTAGTCGAAACTCAGCACGTTCTTGAACACGGTATTCGTGAACGTCACCTTCGTGTAGGCCGGCACCGCGAGAAGGAGGCTCGTCCCGATGTTGTCGATTGACGCGTACCCCGTCACGCCGCTCGTGATCGTGCCGCCGACGAAGACGACCGCGTGGCCGTTCGCGCCGTCGTTCTCATCGCCGAGGTAGCCGTTCGCGCCGTAGGCGTTTAGCTTCGAGTGGTCGTCGGGCGTCTGTCCGGTCGCATCGTTCCGCACGCCGTTGCCGAGCACGCCGTGCGTGTCGTAGGAGCAGTCGCCGACATCGACGTACAGCGTGCCGTTGAGGCGTTTCTGCGCCGCGATGTAGTCCGCGCGCGTCATCGCCGCGAACTGCTCACGCGAGTACGGGCACGCCTCCGTGCCGAGCTTGGTCGCGTAGTCGTCGATGAACACGCCCGCCACGACGGTGTTCTCGCCCCAGTTGTTGTTGGACGCCTTGATGCTGTCGGCGGCGTTCTCGGGAAGCGTCGTCGCCGCGACGATCTCCCGCTTGTCGGTCGCCGTGTCAAGCCTGCCGCTGTTGCCGTCCGCCGTGTTGCCCGTGATCGTGATCGTCGTGCCCGCGCCGACGTAGCCGAAGCGGATGATGCGGTCGCCGATGTTCTTGAACGTGTTGCCCGTGATGTCAACTGCGCCGTGATCGAACGCCGCGTCATCCTGAACGGCGATGGCGTTGTGGCCCGTCGTGTCGAACGTGCTGTCCTTGACCGTGACGTTCTTGACATTCCGCGCATAGACGCCCTGGAAGCAGTCCTTGAACGTGCAATCCTCGACCACGAGGTTCTTCACATTGTCGTTGGCATTTTCGTTGGAGTAGTGGATGGCCTGCCCGGAGGTAGAGGTCGTATCGTCAATCTCGAACGTACAGCCCGTGAACGTGAAGCTGTCGTAGACCGTCGTCGCTTCGGACGTGCTGAAATCCACCTTCGCCGTGAAGACCAGGCCCTTGAACGTGATCTTCTTCAGGATCGCGCGCTTGTAGAAACCCGAATTGTCCTTGCACCATACGCCCGTATCGCGTACGTAGTCATAGCACGGGGCCGTTTCGGATCCGTAGATATGCGCACCGCCCTCGGCCGTGAAGCCCTTCACCGTGACGCCTTCATTCGCCGTGAAGGTAACGTTCTGGACGGTGCGCTCGTAGTAGCCGCCCTCCGTCCAGGACGACTGGTTCTTATAGGCGATGTAGTCCGCATACGCCAGCGGATCGCTGCTGTGGCTACCGTGGCGGTAGACCGTCTTGCTCCCGTCGTACTTCGAGGCGCGGCCCAGGACGAGCGTCGCGTCAATCGACTCCGTGAAGTTGATCGTCTTGCCGTCAATCGAACCGTACGCGCCGTCGAGGACATACTGCGCCTGCGCCGCCGTGACGTTCACCACTTCGCCGCTCATGTCGGGAGCCGCCGGAAGCGCCTCCGCCGTGCCCGAGGTCGCATAGCCGAGCGTACGCGGGTCTGCCGCATTGTTGCCCGTGTAGGGCTGTTCCGCCGTTGCGTCGAGCGTTGTCGTCTCGGCGGTCGTCGCGCCCTGCTTGTAGACGTTCAGCGCCCCCGTCGTCTTGGAGATCGTGTAGCTGACGCGGCCCTTGCATGCGGCCTTGCTGTCGCCGATTTCGATATTCTGCGTGGAAGCGCCCTCAAAGGTCACGTTATCGACGGTGAGCTGGGCCTGCGACCCTTCCACATACGACCGGACGCGGATATTCTGGTTGCCCGCGACCGTATCCTTGAATGTGCAGCCCTTGACCGAAATCGCATTGTCGCCGCCGTCCACGTTTTTGACGTTGATGTTCGCGGCGATGAAGGTCGTACCCGAAACTTCGACCGTCCCTGCGCCTATGGTGACGATGACATTGTGGTCGCCCTTTTGGGTCGCGTCAAACGTGCAGTTGGTGACGGAAATGTCCGTCTTGCCTTTGACCGACGTGTCGGCGTTGCCGTAGAACATGACCTGATGCGCATTCTCGCAACCGGACAGCTTCAAGTCCACCGTATAGTCCGTCGCGCGACGCCCCCAGAAGCCCGCACCGTTGTGCAGGTTGTAGATGGCCAGCGAAACATTCTTCGCCAGCTGGTGGGCGCTGCTGTCACTGTCCGTGCCCTGAAGTTCCACGCACGGCTCCCAATTGCGCGAAAGCTTGGCGCCGTTGCCGTAAATCGCGAGGCTCGTCTTCATCGGCTGGTGGGCCTGCAGAACCAGTTCGTCGGCCTCGAAGCCCGGACGGACGTAGATCTTGGCGACTTCATTCGCATTCGCCTCATTCGCCGCGTCGATGGACACTTCGAGCGCGCCCTTCTTCGCGTAATTCACCGTTTCGGTCTTGTAGAACTTGCCGTTGTAGTAGACCGGCGTCGCCGTCGGCCACGCCGTCTCGGAGACCCATGTGAGCGGCTTGCCCTCGGCGACAGCCGCCAACGCCGCCTCCAGCGTCTCATACGCCGTCTCGCCGACCTTCGCGACCGTCTCCGCGGCGGCATTCGCCGTCAACGCGAAGAATGCCGCGAACGCGCAAAACGTCCGCCCCCACCGGGCGCGCCAGACGCCCGTTTTCGTCTTTTGTTTCGTTCTATGCATCTCTTGCAACTCCTTCTTTCCAGTATACTATTATACTTGAAAAAACAGATGCATATTATATCACCCCCCCCCCCCCCCCCCCGTCAAGAGGGGTTTTTCATGTTTTTTCGGGTAGTGTTTTTTGACTTCTTAGCCTCTTTTGGTAGATACGGCATTATACCCACCCCTTCTTTTTGCGGAAAACGTCCCCTAAAAAAACTTGCCCGAACGCCTCTCGCGAGGCATGCGAAGGGAGATGGGATGCTGAACCGCGCAAAATGCAGAATGCGGCGAGGAGCCCGGCCCACCCCCACACGGCAATGGATCCTTTGGACAGGCCGCAGGGGATTGCGCCCGCAACCGCTCGGGCGGAGGGGCGTCGTTCGGGCCACCCCCTTCATCATCCCTCCCGTTGCCGATTCCCCGCATTTCTTTCCCCTTGTTGATACATGAAAATCGAACCCAAACCCGGATGTCTGGCGCCGCATCCTGGGCCTGCCAGGCGAAACACGCCCTAGCCCATCTCTTTTGCCCCGCACGACTGTCGCGCCGAAACGGGGTGGCGGTTCCGGCGCAACGGCATCACGGTTCCGGCGCAACGGCATCACCGTTCCGGCGCAACGGATTCAACTGCGATTTTCAGGTTTGCCGTGCGACAACATGCCCCCTCTGCCGTGAGGGCACGGTCGCCCTCTCACGCGAACGCCCGCACGACGGCACGATCGTCGAAGGGAATCTTCACGCCCTTGATTTCCTGCGTGGTTTCGTGCCCCTTGCCGCAAACGAGGACCGTATCGCCCT
>ERZ808240.4750-NODE-4750-length-11676-cov-15.222872_pt1 | contig 11676 bp, 10 predicted proteins | sample MGYA00521084_ERZ808240 | MGnify/ENA primary metagenome ERZ808240 (study PRJEB31516, sample SAMN03275571) | gut metagenome | biome: mammalia-associated habitat; material: feces | host: Papio cynocephalus | place: Kenya | collected 2012-08-06 ... | reverse complement strand
ATTTTCGTGGTTTCTCTGGTTATGAAGCTGCTGACCAATGATAAGATGATGAATATTTCATTGGCCTTATTATTTTGTCTTACCTGGTGGGAGAACAGGCTGTCAGCGTTTATGTGGGTTTTGGTATTTTTGTAGCCATGGGACTGGCCCTTTTGATCATTACGCTCCCCGGAGCGGACGAGATCCATGTGGATCACGATGATATCGAGGTGCAGCACGCATGGTTTTATAAGAGGCGCTGGAACTTTTCGCAGATTGACCATGCCGCGTCGGTTCCGAGTAAAGGCCTGCGTGTCTATGTGAAAGGTAAGAAATGGCGGGCATTTTTTGTTGACAACATGTACAACGGCTACACGAATTTTTACAAGCGGCTGGAGCATGACAATATCGAGATCCGTGTGAAGACTCTCACTCCGGAAGAAGCCGAAAAGGTAAAGAAAAAGTGGGATATTGCCTCCTGGCTTCTGGTGATAGGGATCGTACTTGTCTGTGCGATCGTCTATGTCCTTGATGCATATGTTCTGTCCTGATAAGTTTGCCGTGATAAGCAGGGATGCGTCCTGCGTACAGGGCACAGTTATTTGCTGACTTCTATTTTAATGAAAGGCATACACCTATGAGAGTATCAATAAGGTGGCAGAGGACGAAATCAAAAGCCTTATGGCTAAAATCAAAGCAAACCCGCAGGAATACAGGCTTACCGCCTGAAAAAGAGAATACGGTGCAACCCCGATTGTGGGGGTTACACCGTATCCCTGCCAAAAAACATCCTTATGGGGCTTTGGCTAAAGCATCGCTCCGCTCCGGTCCGCGCAGTCCGAGGTCCTCCGGATCTCGTGCGCCGTCTCGCACTTGTTAAATCCGTCAAAAGTTGCTTTATATTGTATTTCGAGTCATATCCCTGAATCCAAAGGTTCGATGCCTGCGCTCCCCCCTTTTTATTTTGTATGGACGTGTCCGCGGGACCAGACTTTACTGGGCTGGGCTTTGTAAGTGGGGCGGCGGAAGAGGAGGCTTTTCAGTGCGGGACCGTTAAAGGGGAAGAGGGGCCAGAAGTAGCTGAAGCCTGCAAAGGTTGGGGTGGTAATTACGGAGAATGACACAAGCGTCAGCCCGATGATGAGCCCAGACAGCCCCCATAACCCGGTGGTGACTACCAGGAGAATGCGATAGATCCGCAGGGCGTCTGCGAATTCGATGCTGGAGAGGGAGAGGTTCGCCAGCATGGTGACAGCGGCATAGAAGAGGACTTCTGTGGAAGCCCAGTTGAGACTGACAGCAATGTCACCTATAAGCAGCCCGCCTACGATAGACAATGCGCCGGAGACGCGGCTGGAACTGAGGGCTGCGGAGTATTTGAAGAGGTCTAAGAGGAACTCCACCGCCAGCACATAGAAAAAGAGTCGGAAGGGTGACAGATCACTGACCGGGGTAAGCTGTAACTGCGCAGTTAGCTCCGGATAGTAGGCGGCGAGAAGCAAAAACACCGGCAGAAGCAGGAGACTTACCGGGATGCACAGGAAGCGTATCATGCGGAAGTAAGTCCCAGTCAGGGGATTGTTGTAATAGTCCTCCGGACTCTGGGTAAACTGGAAGATTGTACCGGGAAGCAGTAAAACAGCGGGAGAATTGTCCACGATGAGCAGGATATGCCCTTCGCACAGGTAGCTGCATGCCACATCGGGACGCTCCGTCAGCTGGATGCTTGGCAGGGGATTCCACCATCTTTTTCTGATCAGAAGTTCTTCTAAGCTTTTGCTGCCCATAGTCAGGGATGTAATCTGTAACTGGGAGAGCTTTTGCTTCAAATTCTCTAATAGTTCCACGTTGACCTGATCCTCCAGGTAGGCGATTGCCACATCAGTGCGGCTCTCTGTTCCCAGGGTGCAGATGGAGAAGGTCAGCTTCGCAGAGCGCACCCGGCGTCGGATAAGATTCGTATTGAACAGCAGTGTCTCCACGAAGCCATCCCGGGCACCCCGGGTGATCCGCTCGGTATCCGGCTCGGAGATGCTGCGGACGGGGTAGGTACGGACGTCGATAATCACCGCCTGGTCGAAGCCATCCACCAGGAGAATGGAAGGACCGCTTAAGAGATTTTGCAGAATATCATCGACAGAGGAGGTCAGCGACACCTGGGCATAGCCGAGCTTGCTCTGCACATAGTGGGGGAGATCCCGGATCTCGGAATCCACCGTATAGAGGGGATTCTGTAGGTCAGAGAAGATCTGCTGAAGGATTTCTGTCTTACAGAAACCGTTGATGCCAAGCCAATATGCCGGGGTATCTCCCAGGCGGAGATCGCGTGTGATCAGGTCAAAACTTTTGCCCAGAGGCAGCAGCGTGTGGAGAAGTTCTATATTTTGCGAAAGCTTTGTGGATAAAACTTTATGTGGCATAATGGGAAATCCTTTCTGATAATTATCGCATAGATAGATTTCCCATTAATCCGGCAACTATTCACAGACTGTATTTAGTGATATAATTGCCACAGACCTAACAGAATTAACATCAGCCCGGAGATAGGATCTGTATATTCTCCAGCCTGTTGTAGGAGAACGGAACGTCCCAGGCGGCTTCCCAGCGCCAGGAACCCAAAGGAACAGAAAAAGGTGGACGCTGAGGCAGGCAGAAAGGGAAGCCCGGTAATGCTGGCGGAGAAACCGATTCCGATATTGTTCATGGAGAGGGCGCAGCCCAAAGCCAGCGTCTGCGGAAGTGTCAGGGTCCGATGCTCGGCATATTTTTTCTTCTCCTGGCAGAGACTACTGTTATCCGAAGAACTGCAGTGCCATCTCGAAACCAGCCATTTTCCGGTATAGTAGAGCCCGAACAGGATCAGGACACTGCTTCCGATCCGGGTTGCGATTTCACCGGGGATCAGAGGAAGCAAAAGGTTACCGAGGCTTATAGAGATCACAGTACCGATGAGGGTGACTGTGCTGATCAGCAGATTGTGCTTTGCAGGGAGAGGGACTTTCTGCAGTCCCAGTGCGCAGCCTACCAGAAGCGCATCCAGACTGGCGGAGATACCGAAGAGCAATGAGGGCAGAACAGACATAGGATGCTCCGTAGAAAATATTCTTAATTTTACTATATTCCTATAAAAATTTTTTGTGAGATAGGGTGCAAAGGGACAAAGGAAGATGGAAATACAGAAGAAAATCGTAGAATTTATAAAAAAAGAGACAGTTCTGACGGCGGCAATGGTGCTGGCAGTATTGTCAGCGGTGATGGTCCCGCCGGACAGAGAATATATCGGATATATTGATTTTCGGACGCTGGCGATTTTATTCTGCCTGATGACCGTGATGGCAGGATTGCAGAAGCAGGGCATTTTTCACAGGATTGCCAAGATATTATTGCAGCATACCCACAATGTGATTGCACTGGCAGAAGTGCTGGTACTTATGTGTTTCTTTTTCAGTATGCTCATCACGAATGATGTGGCGCTGATTACGTTTGTACCTTTTACCTTTACGGTACTTCGTCTGTCCGGAGAAGAAGCAGTCCGGAAGCTGGCAGTCCCGGTGATTGTATTGCAGACGATTGCGGCGAACCTGGGAAGTATGCTGACACCTATCGGCAATCCGCAGAACCTGTATCTTTATGGGAAAATTCAGGTGTCTCCGGGCGCATTTATCCTGCTGATGCTGCCGTATTCCGCGGTGTCACTGCTTCTTTTGATTATCTGTACGGCGGTTGCGGCAAAACACTGCGACATTGCGGTCAGAGATGTGGCAGGGGCGTTACAGGAAGAGGATATCGGACAGGAAAAGGGAGGCTGGCGGAGATATCTGCCCGTATTTTATCTGTTGTTTTTTTTGCTGTGTCTGGTGACAGTCGCACATGTGATTCCTTATCCGGTGACATTTTGTATTGTTGTGCTGACGGTCTGCATTCTGGACCGCAGTACGATAGGCAGAGTAGATTATTCGCTGCTGCTGACCTTCGTGGGATTTTTCATTTTCATAGGAAATATGGGAAGAATGCCTGCCTTTTGTGCCTTTTTACAGAAAATCATCGGAGGCAGAGAAGTCCTGACGGCGGTGGTCGTCAGCCAGGTGATCAGCAATGTGCCGGCGGCGCTGTTGCTGTCCGGTTTTACGGAAAATATAAAGGCTCTGATCGTGGGAACGAATCTAGGAGGCTTGGGAACGCTGATTGCATCCATGGCCAGTCTGATTTCTTATAAACAGGTGGTCAGACAGATCCCGGGAGAGAAAAAAAGATATTTCGGATGGTTTACGTTGGTCAATATTGGTTTTCTGGTGATATTAGTGCTGGTGAATGGTTTGTTGTAGCTGCAAAACAGACTGTCTGCCGGAAAAGGCAGAAAGGATGGCAAAAACTATAAAAAAATCTGGGAGGTATTCGCCATGACAGAAGATATGACAATTATTGCGGAAGAGGCTTATTCCGCAGCCAAGGAGATTTTGGAGAAGGCAAAGCTTGAGGAGGAAGATCTGTTCGTGGTAGGATGTTCCACCAGCGAGGTGGGCGGCGCATCCATCGGAACCTATTCCAGCCCGGAGCTGGCAGAAGTGGTCTTCGGAGGAATCTATCAGGCGACGCAGGAAGCGGGCGTGTATCTGGCAGCCCAGTGCTGTGAGCACCTGAACCGCGCACTGATCCTGGAAAAAGAGGCTGCAGTAAAATACGGATATCCTATGGTCAATGTGGTTCCCCAGCCCAAGGCAGGCGGATCCTTTGCTATGGCAGCGTATAAGGCATTTGAACGTCCGGTGGCAGTGGAGCATATTCAGGCGGCAGCGGGAATGGATATCGGAGATACGTTGATTGGAATGCATCTGAGAGATGTGGCAGTACCGGTGCGTCTCCGGACCGGACAGATCGGAGACGCCCATGTGGTATGCGCCCGTACCAGACCGAAATTCATCGGTGGCGGCAGGGCAGTCTATGACGAAGAATTACTGTAAGGTGGTGCGCGACTATTTCTGCGGCATCCCGCGGAAGTAGTCACGGATCCAGCGTCCGGATTCATTGAAATCCACGTCGGTCCAGTCGGAGAGAGTCGTGCTGGCAGCCTTGAAGACGCTGCTGCTTTCGTCCTTGTTCGCCAGATTCCAGCAACAGAAGCTGATCTGATATTTGTTCAGCAGATCCAGCCATTTGGTAGTGGAATCAAAGTCATTGGCACCATTGCCGGAAGCGTCGCACATACCGAATTCGCTGACGAAGACCGGAAGACCGTTCTGCGCGCAGGTCTCTAAGCGGTTTCGCAGGTCGTCTTTGTGGGTGCCTGCGTAAAAATGCAGGGTATACATTACATTGTCAAAAGTAAGCGGGGAAGCGGCAGCTTTGTCGATTTCCTGGCTCCAGGTAGGGGTTCCCACGAGGATCACAGCGTCCGGCTTCTGCTCCCGGATCACCGGGATGACTTCCTCGGCGTAGGACTTGATGCTGTCCCAGGAGGTACCGCCGTTGGGCTCATTACAGATCTCATAGAGCACATTGTCGTTGTCGGCAAAAGCTTCCGACATTTCCCGGAAAAAGGCGATCGCCTCATCTTTGTTCTGATTCGGGTCACAGTCACTTAAAATATGCCAGTCTACAATCACGTACATTCCAAGCTCTGTGGCGTAGGATACACCGTCTTTTACCAGTTGCTTCAGCTGTTCCTTATCTCCGCCGGCACAATAACCGCCGTATTCCGCCGTGTACATGGCGAGACGGATACAATTGGTATTCCAGTCGTCCCGCAGGGTACGGAAGGAATTATAATTAATATACTGGGGGAACCAGGCAATGCCGTGGGTGGACATACCGTAGAGATGGACAGTGTTGCCGTTTTCGTCCGTCAGCTTCCCGTTTTCCACATGGAGGGCGCCGTGCTGTCCGTAGGGGGTGGAAGCATCCACGGAGGACGCTTCGGAAGCAGCAGTTTCGGGCTCCGCAGGCTGCGTCTCGGATGTTTCGGGGATGGTTGCCTGTTCGGTTGCAGCAGTACTTTCGGCGATGGATTCTGCGATGGCAGCAGCTGCCTCGGAGGATGCAGCTGCCTCATTTGCAGCATCCTGCCTGCCGCATCCGGCGAGGGCACAGGTGCCGAGAGCCGCCAGTACGGCACAGCTTAGTGTTTTCTTGAAAATAGACATAATACCTCTTTTCTTATTAAAATAAATGTTAAAAATAAAAGGAGTTGTTAGGTTACTTACGAGCACTTACAAGAAATATTATAGTTGTGCTGACGTCGGTTGGCAAGAAATGATTGCCCGCGGATAGGACCTGTGATACAGTTAATGGGAACCGATTTCGGAATAGAGGACAGAGATGGAGGAAACCTATGCTGCCGCTGTCATTTACAGAGAGAATGCAGGGACTTCTGGGACCGGAATACGAGGAGTTCCTGGCGAGTTTTGATCATGAAAAATATCAGGCACTGCGTCTGAATCCGTTAAAAGAGGATGACATGCCTGTCATAACGGAAAAAGTAAAGCAGACTTTTCATTTGCAGCCGGTTCCCTGGGCGGAGAACGGATATTACTATACCAAAGAGGATCAGCCGGGAAAGCATCCATGGCATGAAGCGGGGCTTTATTATATCCAGGAGCCCAGTGCCATGGCACCGGTGACACTACTGTCACCACAGCCCGGAGAGCGGATTCTGGATCTGTGTGCGGCACCCGGAGGAAAAAGTACACAGATTGCATCGGCCATGAGAGGTGAAGGGCTGCTCGTGACCAACGAGATCCATCCGGTCAGAGCGAAAATCCTGTCGGAGAACGTGGAGCGCATGGGAATCCGTAATGCCTGCGTGTTGAATGAGACACCGGAGCATCTGGCAGATGTCTTCGAGGAATATTTTGACTGTATTCTGGTGGATGCGCCCTGTTCCGGAGAGGGAATGTTCCGTAAAAATGAGGCAGTATGCGAGGAATGGAGTCCGGAAAATGTGCAGCTCTGCGCGGACAGGCAGGACGGAATCCTGGACTGTGCGGCGCGGATGTTAGTTCCCGGCGGCAGACTGGTGTATTCTACCTGCACCTTTGCCCCTGCGGAAAATGAGGGCAGCATCAGCCGTTTCCTGACAAGACATGAGGAATTCGAGATCATTCCTATTGATAAAGCGAAACTGGGGATCCCGGAAGGCTGTGATGGCATTCCCGGGTGTGTAGAAAATCCGGCATCCGGCATCACAGGAACCTTGCGCCTGTGGCCCCATAAGTTACGGGGTGAGGGACATTATGCCACAGTATTGCAGAAAAAGGGAGAACTTCCGGAAGGCTATCAGCCGGTGAGCGCTACCGGATTGGAGAAGGGAATTCCCACAAAGAATCTGACAAAGGACTGGGCGGAGTATTTTAACTTCGCAAAAGAGACTTTTTCGGAGAAGCAGATTGCTAAAGCAGGGCTGTGCATTGCAGGAGAAGGTTTCCTGGCATTCGGCGATAATCTGTACCTCATGCCGGAGAGAATGCCCGGGGTGAAAGGTCTGAAAGTATTACGTCCGGGACTTCATCTGGGCACTTTGAAAAAGAACCGTTTTGAACCGGCGCATGCGTTAGCGCTGGCACTGCGTCCGGAAGATGTGAAGCACGTGTGGAATCTGTCTGTAGAGGAAGCCGCAGCTTACCTGAAAGGACAGACTTTTCCCGTGGAAGGCGAGAAGGGGTGGTATCTGATCTGTGTGGACGGCATCAGCCTCGGCTGGGGGAAACTGGCAGGCGGCATCATGAAAAATCACTACCCCAAAGGTCTGCGGAAAGGATAACGGATCACGACAATAAGGACATTTCAGATGAGAACAGAAATTTTATACGAAGACAACAGCATACTGGTGATCCGCAAACCGTCGGAACTGGCAGTACAGTCTGCCCGGATCGGACAGGCAGATGTGGTCAGCGAGTTGAAATCGCATCTGGCGAAGCTTCCCGACACGGGGAGACTGGGGGCGGGAAAAGAGCCGTATCTTGGCATAGTCCACAGACTGGATCAGCCGGTGGAGGGCGTGCTGGTATTCGCCAAAGAGAAAAAGGCGGCAGCGGCTCTGACGAGGCAACTGTCGGCGGGCATATTGAATAAACAGTATTATGCGGTACTCTGTGGATATCCTGATGCTTCGGAAGGGGAGCTTGTGGATTATCTGCGGAAAGAAGGTAATGTGGCAGTGGCAGTCACCGGCAGAGAGAAGAATTTTCCGGATGCAAAGATCGCAAAACTGCACTATCGCATTTTGGAGAAAATGGAGCAGCCTATGCTGCTGTCGCTGGCGGATATCTACATTGAGACCGGGCGATTTCACCAGATCCGAGTGCAGTTTGCCCATGCCGGATGGCCCCTGTTGGGAGATACTAAATATGGGAATGCCACGGCGGGCGTTACTGTGGGAAACGAGTCTTATCGCGGAGTGGCACTTTGCGCATATTTTTTGGGATTTTGCCATCCCATTTCCGGCAAAAAGATGTCATTCCGGGTGAAGCCGCAGAATCCGGCATTTTCCCTGTTCCCCATGGAGCAATTTGGAGAGGATAGAAAAATCTGATCCGGCACACACTAATCCCAAAAAGGGAGTGTGCAGAATGGACTGGGGAGAATTCGGTAAAAACATTATAGGAAAAAAGATGATAGTACTGCTTTCGGTAACGGGAGCAGTCTATTTTTTTCTGCAATATCTGACCCCTCTGTTGGCACCGGTACTGCTGGCAATGCTGTTTGTCACGATATTTGGACCGATGATGCAACGGATGAACCGCAAACTGCATTTTCCCAGACCATTAAGTGCCATAGTGCTTCTGATCCTGGCGACAGTTTTGGTAGCCGTACTGCTATGGGTGTTGGGATCCTGGCTGCTGGGAAGTCTGCCGGTGTGGATTCAGAGTATGGAAGTCCGGGAGCAAGAGTGGCTGGAGGCAGTTCGGAACCTATGCCGCAGCGTGGGTGAGATCATCGGCGTGGATTCGTCGTACCTGGAAGACACGGTCAGCGGCAGACTGCAGGAGGGACTGGATTCCCTGGAGGAAAATATTCTGCCGGGGATGCTGTCGCAGTCCATGCAGTATGTGCGGTGGTTCACGGAGCTGGGCGGATTCCTGGTGACTTTTCTCATTGCGTCGGTGCTGTTAGCGAAGGACTATGACGGCATTATGAACCGGCTGTTGGATCAGGAGGCGTGCCATGTATTGCTGGAAGTGATCTGCGGCATCGTCCGGTATATTGCCACTTTTGTAAAAGCGCAGGCGATCATCATGACGACAATTGCACTGGTGGCAGCGGCGACACTGGGGATTGCGGGGATAAGGCACGGAATCCTGTGGGGAATCCTGGCAGGGATCCTGGATGCACTGCCTTTTATCGGGACGGGCGTGGTGCTGGTGCCACTCGGAATCTGGCAGCTGCTTGAAGGGAGCTTCGGCAGGGCACTTATCTGCGGTATATTGTATGTGGTATGTATTTTCCTGCGGGAGATACTGGAGCCCCGTCTCATCGGCAGGAAAATAGGCGTGTCTCCCATTGCGGTGCTGGTGTCATTGTATGCCGGGATCCGGCTGTTCGGTGTCTGGGGAATCATCAAGGGACCGTTGGGATTCGTGTTGATCTACGAGACGTATCATAGCCTGTCCAGGATGTATGACCGGCAGAAAAAGGGAGAGGACCGCTCCTGAGAAAAGATTGACGAAAGAAGTCCGGAAAGCTATCATGAAAGTGATATTTCTATTACAGAAAGATGCTTTGGAAGGGCATGATTATGGCAAAACATACGACCGGAAAAAAGAAAACGGAATCTGTGGCGGAGACGCTTTGCAGTTTCAATGGTTTTTTGTGTGATATTGTGATCAGTGCATATATGTGTGCGGTGTTGGTGGTACTGCCACTTTATAATAAAGGCTATGCCCAGATCGGGACGGAGAAGGAGAATTTTTTCCGAAAGACTATGACCTACGGGGGAAAGGCATTGCTGCCGGTATTCGTTCTGTGGGCAGTCTTTCGTCTGATTACGGTGATTCGTGCAAAAGAGCTTCCGGGGATCAGGGCGCTTCCGGCGAGACTGTGGAAGGATCTGAGCAGTACGGATAAATTCGCGGCATTGTATGGGACCGCGGTATTGCTGTCGTATCTGTTTACCAATTACCGGGAAGAAGCGTTGTGGGGAACAGCGTCCTGGCGGATGGGAATGTGGACGCAGCTGGGAGCGGTGATTGTGTATTTTATGATCTCCCGCATGTGGCAGTGGAAGAGATGGATCCCGGCGCTGGTGCTGCCGGTGTCCGCGGTTGTTTTCTCCCTGGGATATGTGAATAAGTTCTGCCTGTTTCCCATAGATCCGCAGTTCATAAATACCTCATTTATCTCGACAATAGGGAATATCAACTGGTATTGCGGCTATCTGGTGACGATATTGTTCGGCGGTGTGTATCTGCTGTGGCGGATGGAAGAGAGGATGAGCTGGAAAAAGGTGCTGCTGATGGTGTATGTGACGATCGGATTCGCCTCGCTGGCGACTCAGGGAAGCAGCAGCGGTATTGTAACCTTCGCAGTGGTCATGTTCGTATTATTCGGGATGTCCGTGAGAGACAGCGGGAGGATGGAAGTGTTCTGGCAGGAGATGACGATGTTCTCCGGGGCATGTCTGGTGACATGGGTATTGCGGAAAATAAATGTGTTTTCGCAGGAATTGGTAATGGAGGGGATTACGGATCTACTGACGTTTTCGGCGGCAAGTATAATTATGACGATCCTGTCGGGAACTATTCTGTACCTGATACACAGAGCACGGAGAAACATAAGTTATCCGGAGAAAATGTTACATAGAATATATTGCGGAATTGCCATTGTGGTGCCGGTGATTATAGTGCTCATTTTGTTATTGACACTGATGAATACCTTAGCGGGTGGAGCTTTCACATCAAACATCACAGACCCGGATGTGGCAAAATGGCTGACATTTAATGTCAGCTGGGGAAGCGCCCGAGGAGGTACCTGGGCGGCAGGCGCCAAATGCTTTTGGGAGGCGGATTTCCTGCATAAAATATTCGGCGTGGGACCGGACTGCCTGTATGCATTTTTATCTAACGAGGGAAGCACGGGACTGCAGACGATGGTGCAGGAGCGCTTTGGCGGAAGCCGGCTTACGAATGCACACAATGAATGGCTGACGATTCTGGTGGATATGGGAGTGCTGGGATTGATCAGCTACGCCGGGATGATGATTTCAGCGATCCGGGATTTTCTCCATGCCGGTGAAAAATCGGTACTGGTGGGAGCCTGCGGGATATGCTTGCTGGCGTATACGGTGAATAATATGTTTAGTTTTCAGCAGGTGATGAATATTTCAGTGGTGTTTGTGATTATGGGGATTGGAGGAAATTTACTGTGCACCGAACGGTGTGTTCATGCCGGCTAGAGGACGTAAGTTTGAATATGCTGCGCAACAAGACTCGAACTTGCGGTCTCCGCTCCGCTCCGGTCGGCTCAAAGCCGAGGTCCCCCGAACCTCGTGGGTCTCCGCTCCGCTCCGGTCGGCTCAAAGCCGAGGTCCACTGGACCTCGTGAGCCCTCTGCGCCCGAACGGTGTGTTCGGACCGATTAGAGGTTGCAAGTTATAATAATGTGGAGACAAAAAAATCCCCTCACAAAAGTGAGAGGATTTTTTAGTCGTCGCGACAAGATTCGAACTTGCGACCTCTGCGTCCCGAACGCAGCGCTCTACCAAAC
>ERZ808240.4749-NODE-4749-length-11680-cov-139.068817_pt1 | contig 11680 bp, 14 predicted proteins | sample MGYA00521084_ERZ808240 | MGnify/ENA primary metagenome ERZ808240 (study PRJEB31516, sample SAMN03275571) | gut metagenome | biome: mammalia-associated habitat; material: feces | host: Papio cynocephalus | place: Kenya | collected 2012-08-06 ... | reverse complement strand
GGCATCCCTGATAAGGTGGTTATGGGCGTCGCGATGGTTGCGGCGCCGAAGAGAACACCAAAGAAGGGAATGGCATCATGACTGGTGTTACGGGTTTCATCATCGTGCTTCTTGTCATCGCATTCATCATCGCGTTCCTGTTTCTATCCACATTGTTCATCGTTCCTCAGCAGCAGGCCTACATCATCGAACGATTCGGCAAATTCAACAAGGTGCAGTTCGCGGGCATCCATATCAGGATTCCGTTCGTGGACCGCATCGCCATGAAAACCAATATGCGCGTCAACCAGCTCAACGTGCAGTTGGAGACCAAGACGCTCGACAACGTGTTCGTCACGGTCGTGGCGTCCACCCAGTTCCGTGTGAATCCCGAGAACGTGGCCACCGCATATTACGAGCTGCGCGATCCGGCCGGCCAGCTGCGCTCCTACATGGAGGACGCGCTGCGTTCGGCCATCCCCGCGTTGACGCTTGACGACGCGTTCGCCCGCAAGGACGATGTGGCGTTCGACGTGCAGAAAACCGTGGGCAACGAGATGGCCCGATTCGGTTTCACCGTGGTCAAGACCCTGATCACCGCCATCGATCCGAGCCCGCAGGTCAAGAACGCCATGGACTCCATCAACGCGGCGCAGCGTGAGAAGGAGGCCACGCGGCAGCGTGCCGAGGCGCAACGCATCCAGATCGAGACGCAGGCGGCCGCGGAGGCCGAGAAGACGCGGCTGCAGGGCGAGGGCCAGGCCAATTACCGTCGTGAGATCGCCAACGGCATCGTCGACCAGATCAAAAGCCTGCAGGCGGTCGGCATGAACATCGGCGATGTGAACAACGTGGTGCTGTTCAACCAGTACCTTGACGTGATGCGTTCCCTCGCCGAATCCGGCAACGCCAAAACCGTGGTGCTTCCCGCGTCCACGCCGGGTGGCTATCAGGACATGTACAACCAGATCGTGAACGCCGTGACGACGGCGAACGAGGCGAAAGAATCTTCGGATTCCGTACCGACGGCAAGGCATCGTCAATAGTTTCCATGATTCCATGGATTCCATGGCGGCTGTCGAGTCATGACGTTCATCGGAAGATGCGAGTGCATGGAAGCCGTCTGAAGATGATCTGCCGCATGACGTGCGAATTGCATGCATCGCACGCCATGCGGTTTTCATACGCCGGATTGCGGCCGGCGTACTTGAAGCGAGACGCAAAAGGCCGATCCCTTTCCTGCGGAACCGCTGAATGTGTGACGGAGATGCGGTTCCGCAGGAAGGAATCGGCCTATATGCGTGCGTCGCCGTACCGCGACGCACGTCTGATGATTCGGGTCGATTCGGTGTCCGCTCAATCGGCTCGGTGATGTTGCGGAAACGGGTGACGTGGAGGAATCAGGCGGCCATGTCGACGGACTTTTCGCGCGTCGAAGCCGGCAGGTTCTCCGCGGCCTGGGACTCAATGGCACGAAGCCGCTTTTGCAGGTCCATCACCTTTTTCTCCAGCCAGCGGATGGTCATGGCCTGGGTGATGACCATCAGATCGCGCTGGTCGCTGTTCGTATCGTTCGCAAGCACCTGCGCCTCGCGCATGATCTGCGGATCCGACTTCCAACGCGCGATGGAACGTTCGATGCGCTTGCCTCCCACGATTTTCGGATCAAGACCAGCGCTGGCGAAAATGCTCGAAGGGCCATTGCCGCGCAGATACTGCGCCATGCAACGCACCTGGAAGTCACGGGAATAGGTGATCCGGTCTGCCGAAGCCCGTTCGACGGCGGGCAAAGTGTTCAGATAATACATTTCTGCTTGGGTGAAACGACGACGCATGATATCCCCCTTTACTTGATATGCGGACGGCGCCTCTGAAGTCATTCGCCGGTGTGGTGCGATGGCTCCATTGTATTTTTCCGTAGGATGCCAGCATGGTCCTCTGGCACGAAACGGAACGTTTGTGGCACGAAACAGGGCAATGCCGTCAAGAAGGCAACGGCATCCCATTCCGGTGCCCGGTATGTTTCCGGGTCCGCTGAACCGCTATTCGGAAAGCACCCGACGAATGCGATCGATGATCGCATCGCAGGTCAAACCGTACCGTTCGCAGAGCTCGTCCACCGGCACGCGGTCGGTGAATTCCTTGGACGCGCCAAAATTCAATACGCGCAAAGAGGAGAGCCTTCTGTCGGTGGCGTTCGCGTAGAAGGCGGTGACCTTCTCTCCCCAGCCGCCGTCCAGCTGGCCATCCTCCACGGTCACGACCAGCCGGTGTCCGTACGCCAGCATGGTGAGTGCCTCGTCGTCCAAGGAAGAATATTGCGGCGCCGTCGCGAGCGTGGCGTCCATGCCATGCTCGTCGGCCAATCGCCGAATGACCTGCGCGGCCAGCGGCACGGTGTTGCCAAGCCCGAGAACCGCGACATCCCTGCCCGGTTTCACGATCTCATAATGTGTGAACGGGCACGCACCACGGAGGCCGGACGCCGGCTCGTAATCCGCGGCGCGTTCGATCGGGTCATATGCCATGTCGGTGGCGCGTTCCAGAGCGAGCACGCGTTCGCCCGGCATGCGGATGGCCACGGTGCCATGGTCGGAAGGACCGGTCGCCCATGCGAGCATATCGAGCATCTGCGTGCCATTGGCGGGAGCCAGACACGTCAGATCCGGCACGTTCGCGAACATCGGCATGTCGAACGCGCCCGAATGCGTGTTGTCCGTGCCGGAGATGCCCGCGCCGAAAATCAGCAGCGTCGCGGGAACCCGGTTCAGCGACAGCTCCTGCTGCAACTGGTCGAACGTGCGCTGGAAGAACGTGGCGGAAGTGGCCAGAACCGGTCTGCCGCCAGCCTTCGCGATGCCCGCCGCGAAAGCCGCCGCATGCTCCTCGGCGATGCCGGTGTCGACGTAATGGCGGCCGGCGCGCTCACGGAAATCACGTGTGATGCCGTTCGAGCCCGGCGTCGCGGGGGAGATGACCACCAAACCGGGTTCCTTGGCGAACCGCGGTTCGAGGGAGGCCATGGCCATTTCGCCGTAATACTTCCGCGCGTCCAACGGCTTGTTGATTGAAACGTCCGGATTCTGCCAATGGTTCGCCTCGCATTGCCCCGCATGGGGTTGCGTGTTGGTCTGATTGCACCCGTCGGAGCCATGCTCCACGGGGCCTTCGGGCTCGAAACCCAGACCCTTGACGGTGTGCACGTGCAGCACGACCGGATGGTCGGTGTCTTTGACGCCGCACAGCGCCTCCACCAGCGCATGCACGTCGTTGCCCTGCTCCACGTAACGGTAGTCAAGGCCGAACGCCTTGAAGATATTGGGCTCCGCGGTGCCGTTCGACGCGCGCAGACGTGCGAGCCCGCCGTACATGCCGCCGAAATCCTCGGCGATCGACATCTCGTTGTCGTTGATGATGATGATGAGGTTGCCGCCCTGCTGCGCGGCGTTGTTCAATCCTTCGAAGGCGATCGCGGAACTCAGCGAACCGTCGCCGATGACGGCGATCACGTTGCCGATGTCGGCGTGCCCCGATACTTCGCATTGCATGTCACGGGTCTTCGCAAGGCCGCAGGCCAGGGAGATCGACGTGCCGGTATGGCCGAGCACGAAGGAATCGTGTTCGCTTTCCGCCGGATTGGTGAACCCCGTCACCTCTCCGAAACGGGATTCGTCCGTATACGCCCGCGCGCGACCGGTGAGCATCTTGTGCACATAGCTTTGATGCGACACGTCGAACACGAAACGATCATGCGGGGAATCGAACACATGGTGCATGGCGACGGTGAGTTCGACCACGCCGAGATTCGAACCGATGTGACCTCCATGCAGATGACCGTAGGAAAGCAGGGTCTTGCGGATCTCCCCGCAGAGATCGTCAAGCTGCCGGTCGGAGAGGGCATGCACATCCGCCGGGGAATGTATCGAATCCAGTATGCCAGCGGTCATCGTGCGTGGAACCCCTTCCTTCTAAGCCCTGCAACTGCGAAATCCTATCTCACTGTATGCCCCTGGAAGGGTATTCGCGGGCAAATAACCGCAAAGTCTTCTCAACTGCGGCACAATAGAGGAGGGACACGCGCGGAACGCGCGCGAAAACGATGGAAACGATACGACCGCAAAGGAGCGTGCATATGAAAGCCGTATACGCCGCAGGCGTGAATCATGACGACCCGCTGGGCGTCCTCGAAGTGGGCGACATGCCGGAGCCCGAAAACAAGCCGTTCTGGTCCACCATCCGGGTCAAGGCGGCGAGCGTGAACCACCACGACGTGTGGAGCCTGCAGGGCGTGGGCCTTGCCGCCGAGCAGACCCCGATGATCCTCGGCACCGACGCGGCCGGAATCCTGGAAGAGGACATCCCCGTGCGCAAAGGACTGAAAGCCGGCACGGAGGTGGTGCCGTACACCTTCGTCGGCACCGACGGCGCGGGCGTGATGCCGGGGGAGCGGCGCACGATCCTTTCCGAAAAATACGCGGGCACCATGGCGGAACGCACCCAGGTGCCCAGCGCCAACGTATTCGCCAAACCCGCCAACCTCACCATCGACGAGGCGGCGGCGCTCGGCACCAGCTGGCTGACCGCATACTCGCTGCTGTTCACCTCCGCGAACGTGAAACCGGGCGACACCGTCCTCATCCAAGGCGCGGGCGGCGGCGTCTCCACCGCGGCGATACAGCTCGCCCACGCCGCCGGACTGGAGGTGTTCGTCACCTCCCGCAGCGAAGACCGACGCCGGCGTGCGATGGAGATCGGCGCGGACGCGGCATTCGAAACCGGATCGCGCCTGCCGCGCAAAGTCGACGCGGTCATCGAATCGGTGGGCGCGGCCACATGGAGCCACTCCGTCAAATCCGTGCGCCCGGGCGGCACCATCGCCATCTGCGGCGCCACCACAGGCGACCAGCCGGGTGCCGAACTCACCCGCATCTTCTTCCAGGACATCCGCGTGCAAGGCAACACCATGGGATCACGGGAGGACTTCGCACGGCTGCTCCGGTTCGTGGAACACGCCGACCTGCATCCCGTCATCGATTCCGTCTACGCGCTCGCAGATGCCCGCGCGGCGTTCGGCAGAATCGTCGACGGCGATGTTTTTGGAAAGGTCGTGCTGCACATCGAGCCGAGTGCGTAAAGTAAGCGGTGTTCTGGAATACATTCTCTTGAATTCTTTTCGGAGGTCCTTTGATGGCAGATAACAAGCCAGAAGTCGCAGTGATCATGGGGTCGGCGAGCGATTGGGAGACCATGAAGCATGCCTGCGAAGTGCTCGACAAATTCGAAGTGCCGTACATGAAGCAGGTGATTTCGGCCCACCGCACTCCGGAGCTCATGGGCGAGTTCGCGCACAGCGCGCGCGCCAACGGACTGAAGGTCATCATCGCGGGCGCCGGCGGCGCCGCGCATCTGCCGGGCATGGTGGCCGCCCAGACCACGCTGCCTGTCATCGGCGTGCCGGTCCGCTCCCATGCGCTGTCCGGCTGGGATTCGCTGCTGTCCATCGTGCAGATGCCCGGCGGCATTCCGGTCGCCACCACCGCGGTGGGCAACTCCGGTGCCACGAACGCCGGTCTGCTGGCCGTGAGCATTCTGAGCACCACCGACGAGCGTCTGGCGGACGCGCTGCAGGAATACCGCGACTCCTTGAAGAAGAAGGTGGCTGAATCCAATGCCCAGCTTGTCTGAGGAAACCAACGGCCGCATCGAACGTCTGATGCCGGGCGCCACCATCGGTATCGTCGGTGGTGGGCAACTCGGCCGCATGATGGCCCTGTCCGCACGCTACATGGGCTTCCGCATCGGCGTGCTCGATCCGACGCCGGATTGCCCGACCGCGCAGGTCGCCGACTTCCAAGTCACCGCCGAATACGACGACATCACCGCCATCCGCGAACTCGCCGAGAAATCCGACGTGCTCACCTACGAATTCGAGAACGTGGACGCCGACGCCATCGACGAGGTGCGCTCCCTCGCAGCCGCGCCGCAGGGCACCGACCTGCTGCGCGTCACGCAGGACCGCGTCCACGAAAAGCAGTTCATCAACGACCATGGCACGCCGACCGCTCCGTGGAAGGCCGTGAACAGCGTCGAGGAGGTCGACGAGGCTCTGGACGAGATTCACTATCCGGCGGTGCTCAAGACCCGTTCCGGCGGTTATGATGGCCACGGCCAGACGGTGCTGCGTTCCGATGCCGACTTGGAGAAGGTCCGTTCCCGCGCCGACCGCGGTGGCGGCTTCCCGCCGAGCATCCTCGAAGGATTCGTTGATTTCGCCTTCGAGGCGAGCATCCTCGTCGCCGGCAACGGCAAGGATTACGTGACGTTCCCGATCGTGCGCAACGAGCACCGCAACAACATCCTGCACATGACCATCGCTCCGGCGGAGGTCAGCGATGAGGTCGCGAAGGAGGCCCACGAACTCGCGTTGCGTCTGGCGAAGGGCTTCGAATTGGCCGGCATCCTGGCCATCGAGCTGTTCATCACCAAGGACGACAAGGTGATCGTCAACGAACTGGCCCCGCGCCCGCACAATTCCGGCCACTACACCATCGAGGCGTGCTCGTTCGACCAGTTCGACGCGCATATCCGCGGCATCGCCGGATGGCCGCTCGAACAGCCGCAGCTGCTCAAGCCCGCCGTCATGGTCAACGTGCTCGGCCAGCATGTGGCGCCGACCCGTGCGCTGATCGCCGACCATCCCGAATGGAACGTGCACGATTATTGCAAGGCCGAGGTGCGCCACGACCGCAAGATGGGGCATATCACGGTGCTGACCGACGACACCGCCAAAACCGTGGCCGATCTTGAGGCGACGGGATGTTGGGACGATCTGAGGAAGTCCTGAGGGGCGCCGATATAGCTGATATATAAGGTCTGATATATAAAAGGTGTATCAGGTAATTTCAGATTGATGACGTATGCGCATCCGGATGCGGAGTTCGGATGCGCATATTGCAATGGCCCGTGGATGGGCAGATTGGCGGATTGACGGCGTGGAGCGGAACACCAAGCAGAAGGAACTCATTCATGACGCGCTCAAGGCGAGCAGCGAATTCATCTCCGCGCAGAATCTGCATCGCCGGCTTGAGGACGAGGGCGTGAAGGTCGGACTCGCCACCGTGTACCGTCAGCTGAACGCTCTGGCCGACGCGGGCGAGGCCGATACCGTGCGCATGGACGGGCAGCAGCTGTTCCGCCTGTGCGGCGATGACGGGCACCACCATCATCTGGTGTGCACGCGGTGCGGCAAAACGGTGGAGATCGAATCGCCGTCCGAATCCTGGCTGCGAGGCATCTCGCACAAATACGGATTCACCATCGAACGGCACACGCTGGAAGTGTTCGGATTGTGCCCGGAATGCCAGAAGAAGGCCGCGCTTGGCGAGGAATCGGCGTCCCGCTCCATCTGACGATTCAGTGGATTCGGCGACATTCCGTCTTGCCGTGGGGTGCGATCCGTCGCATGGCATGGCGGAATGGCGGCCAAGACGACGAATGGTGCGCATCCAAACATCATGGATGCGCACCATTCTTGTGTGTTCTGTTTTCCGCGCGGATCTTCAGAACGGGTCGTTCCGCGCCGCTTCAGATGTTTGCGATCAGTGGGCCAGCATCTCCGTGGCCACCTCATCGGCGCTCATCGAAGCGGGGTAGTAGGTCGGCCAGTTGTCCATCTCCTTGAGGGTCTCCGCCTGCGAGTCTCCCGAGAAGATGTGGAAGTGCGCGGCCTTGCCCGGGGCTATGCCGTGGTCGGAGAACTGCACCGCCTTCGGCGCGCCTTCAGGGACGTCGCCGGTGGCGGTGAACAGGTATCGCACGCCACGGTTGCCCTTGGCGTAGTCGAGGATCTTGTATCCGTCGTACTTGTATGTGGCGGTTGCGCTCTTGCCGTTGCGGGTGAACGTAATCTGATCGCCCTTGATGGTGATCTTCTCGACGTCGGTCTTGTAACCGGTGTCGTAGTACTTGTTGTATTCGGCTTCGGTCATGTCGCCCTTCTTGGCCTTGGCCTGCATCACCTTCTTGAGCTTGCCTTCCTTCAACAGCGGGTAGACGGACTGCCATTCGCCCTCATAATCGGACAGGTCGCGGTCCTTGACGTCCTGGGTGAGGAACCATCCGTTCATGGTGTCGTTGGCCAGTGCCTGGTTGGCGATGGTGGTGAGCCAGCCAAGCAGGGTCTTCTGGTTTTCGGGCAGCTGTTCGGTCGCGGAGACGATGGTCTTATGGGAGGAGATCGCGGCTTCGTTGAGCTTCTTGGCGAAGCCATCCATCTCCTGCGGGTTGACCACCAGCAGATCCACATCGGAACCGGAGACGGTGTCGATGGCGTCCTTCAGGTCGGCGGCGGATGGCTCGGAATCGCTGTTCATCGCATTCGTGTAGGTTTCGGGCGTCATATCGATTGAACCGGCGTAATCAAGCAGATAGCTGATGATGGATTCGGTCGCGACGTAACGACGCTGGATGCCCTTGGCTCGTGCCTTGTTGATCAGCGCCACGAAATCGGCGTAGTCGCCGTTCCAATCATTGAAATGACGCTGCGCGGTCTGTGCGGTGTCGGAGTTCTCGCCGGCTTTGTCCTCATAGGCTTCGGTGATGGCATTGGCGGCCTTCAGCACGGCTTCCGGGCTGAACCACAGATGCGGGTTGGTGCTGCCGTGGTGGTGATGGTGGCCGGATTCGCCGTCGGAGTGCTCGTGGGAATGTTCCTCCGTCGCGGTGATGCCCATGATGTCACCGACGTTCACGATGGTCTGCTTGCTCTTGTCGAACTGTGCCTTTTCGGCCCAGCCGTCATATCCGGCGCCGTTGAGCACCACGATGTCGGCCTTGGTGAGCTTGGCCATGTCGGACGTCGTGGGTTCGTAATCGTGCGGTTCCACTGACGTGGAATTGATCAGGGACGTCACCTTGACGCAAGAGCCGCCGAGCTCCTGGGCGAGCGATCCCCACTGGTTCACGGATGCCACGACGTCGAATGTCGTGCTGCAGGAGTCGGAGACCTGCTGGTTCGCGGTGTCGCCGCTGGCGTTGTTGACGCCTGCGGTTCCGCGCGGGTTGGCGATCGCGAGGCCGCCCGCGATGATGCCGGCCACGGCGAGGCCGGCGACAAAACTGATTAGCGGCGTCACGAATCGGTTCTTCTTGTTCGTGACCGCGGCGGTTTCGGCTGGTTGTGTGTTTGGGGTACGGCTGATGTTCGGATCAGTCATGCTCTTCTCTTTCTACCATTGTCTTCGTTTGCGAGGGTTTACTTCGGTGTATGGCTCGTTACGGTGGGGTCGTTCCAGATGAAATGGAACGACCCCCTTTATCTCAACCGTTCGACCCGCGGTGCAAGTACGGGCCAGACCCTCCGCTCCGGAACGACGGTGACTGCGTTCCGGAGTGAGCGACGCATCGATGCTGATGCGCCACAGATAATCACATGGACGTCAGAGTTTGTCGACGTCCACATACCCTTTGCGCACGGCGGTCACCAGATATGCCGGCACCTGCACTTTGCGTCCGTCGGGTGCGGTTGTGGTGACGAGATCCACCGGCTTCGCCTTCCAGTTGGAACGGCGTGAATGGGTGTTCGCTCGGGAAGTCCTTGTTTTGGGAAGCGCCATCAGCCTTGCCTCGCTTTCCAGCGTGGATTCTTCTTGTTGATGACGTATAGGTGGCCGCGACGGCGCACGACCATGGATCCGTCCTTGCGCAGCAGGGAGCGGATGGAAGCCTTGACCTTCATGTCACTTGTCCTTTCTGCCGTAGCGTTGGTTGAACTTCTGCACCTGGCCCGCGGCGTCGAGCACCACGGATTTGCCGGTGTAGAACGGGTGTGAGTAGCTGGTGACGTCCACGGTGTACAGCGGGTACGTGTTGCCGTCCTCCCATTCGATGGTGGGGAGCCTGTCGGCCTTGGCCACCAGCGTCGAACGCGTCAGGAACATGGTTCCGGTGGACTGGTCCTTGAACACCACCGGACCGTATGGCGGGTGAATGTCTTTCTGCATTGTGTCGTTTCCTTCGATGAATGTTGTGACTGCGATGCCTCGGTAGAGCGTCACCAGCTGGACTTGGTGACGCCGGGCAGTTCGCCCTTGTGGGCCTTTTCGCGCATATTGATGCGGGAGAGGCCGAACTTGCCGACATATCCACGCGGCCTGCCGTCGATGGCGTCGCGGTTGCGCAGTCTGGTCGGGCTGGCGTCGCGGGGCAGCGCATGCAGCTTGCGCATGGCTTCATCGCGCTGCTCCTGGGTGAGGTGCGGATTGACGGAATCCTTCTTGTATTTCATTCTGCGTTCCGCGTATTTCGCCACGGTGAGTTCGCGCTGGCGCTGTTTGATGATCTTGCTGGTTTTTGCCATGTCAGCGAGTCTCCTTGAAAATCACGCGTTTTTTCAACACCGGGTCGAACTTGAGCAGTTCCAGACGGTCGGGCGTGTTTCGACGGTTTTTGGTGGTGGTGTACGTCGATCCCGTGCCTGCGGTGGAGCGCAGCGTGATCACCGGTCGGATGTCATTGGATTTCGACATGGAAGGTCCTTTCTTCTGTCTGATACGGTTTCCGCAATCAGGCCTTGATCTCCCCGGCGGCGATAAGACGTGCGACCGCGGAGTCGATGCCGATGCGGTCGATGGTCTTCATGCCTCGCGGCGTCACCGTGAGGGTGATGGCGCGTCCCAGAGAAGGAACGTAATAACGCTTCTTCTGCAGGTTCGGCTCGAAGCGGCGACGGGTTTTCCTGTGCGAGTGGGAGACGCTGTTGCCGTAGCCGGCGCGGGTTCCCAGAATTTGACAATGTTTGGTCATGGGTCTAACTATAGATATTGAGAATCATTATCGTCAAGTCGGGAATGAAAATAAGGAGACGCAATGACCCATCCATCCTTGGAATCATGGAGAAACGCCGAAGGTGACGAATCGGGGGAGGTCCACGATTTCGACGAGCTGGAAAAACTGTTTTCGCGGAACGGCGCCGAACGGTCCCATGGCAATGTGGTGCTGTTGACGGGAGTGGAACGCCTCGCCTTGGATTCGGCGTCGTTCTCATTGGCGGATTCCTGCCCGTCGACCTACACCATCTCCTACGACGTCACCGCCGATGACGACGCTGAATCCGGCATCGCGGTCACGCGCACCATTCGCCGTCCGGCCAGCTTCGGTGACCTGATGGACGGGGACTGCGAGTCCTTTCGCATGGACGACTGCTGCCTGACCTGTTCGGTCAAGCATGACCTTGCCGTGGCGATGAAGGATGTCGGCTCGGCCGATTGCGTGCTCGCCGTGCTGCCCATCGGCGTGGAAGGCACCGCGGTCGCCCAGTATCTCGCCGAATCGGCGGCATTGGGCGAATTGCCGTGGAGCTATGTGGACGTCACTGTGGCCAACGCCACGCGGATCGATGGTTTCGAAGCCCGCAGTTTCGATGACCAACCGCTTGTTCTGGCCGGGCATGATGAGGACGATGCGATTGTGGAACCACGTTCCACAGGTGTGGTCCAGGCGAGGTTGATTCGCGAAGCCGCCCACGTGCTGGTGCTTCCCGGCATGGATGACGATTCCACGACCCTGCACGCCGCATCATTGGCCGATACCGCGACACACCGCGCATACAAGCTGCTGGCGGCGCTCGCCGGTTCCGACGCGACCATCCATCCCGACGCGCATCGCGCCGATCTGCACGCGTTGTTCGGAACGCACGATGTCC
>ERZ808240.4746-NODE-4746-length-11687-cov-4.093965_pt1 | contig 11687 bp, 11 predicted proteins | sample MGYA00521084_ERZ808240 | MGnify/ENA primary metagenome ERZ808240 (study PRJEB31516, sample SAMN03275571) | gut metagenome | biome: mammalia-associated habitat; material: feces | host: Papio cynocephalus | place: Kenya | collected 2012-08-06 ... | reverse complement strand
TGCAAGACGAAGAGGAACCGGTATGGGCGGCGGTCACGATGAGCGTGAGCAGACACTGAACCAGCTGCTTGTTGAGATGGATGGATTCGGTGTCAACGAAGGAATTATTGTCATGGCAGCAACGAACCGTGTGGATATTCTCGATCCTGCAATCCTGCGTCCGGGACGTTTTGACCGTAAGGTCGTAGTTGGAAGACCGGATGTACAGGGCAGAGAAGAGATCTTAAAAGTACATGCAAAGGGCAAACCGCTTAGCGAAGAGATTGATCTGAAGCAGATTGCGCAGACGACAGCCGGATTTTCCGGAGCCGATCTTGAGAATCTCCTGAATGAAGCTGCGATTCTTGCGGCGAAAGCGGGAAGATTATTCCTGAAGCAGGAGGATATCCAGAAAGCTTTTATTAAAGTGGGAATCGGAGCGGAGAAGAAGAGCCGTGTCATTTCTGAAAAAGAAAGAAGAATTACGGCATTCCATGAAGCAGGCCATGCAATTTTGTTCCATGTGCTTCCTGATGTCGGACCGGTGTACAGTGTGTCCATTATTCCGACCGGAAGTGCCGGAGGATATACAATGCCACTGCCGGAACAAGATGAGATGTTCAATACAAGAGGCAAGATGCTTCAGGATATTACAGTCGCACTTGGCGGCCGTGTAGCAGAAGAAGAGATTTTTGATGATATTACGACCGGTGCATCTCAGGATATCAAGCAGGCAACTAATATTGCAAAATCCATGGTTACAAAGTTTGGTATGTCTGAAAAAGTCGGACTGATCAACTATGATGATGACAGTGATGAAGTATTCATCGGAAGAGATCTTGCACATGCTTCCAGAGGTTACGGCGAAGACGTTGCCGGTGTAATCGATCAGGAAGTAAAACGAATCATTGATGAGTGCTATGCAAAAGCGAAGAGCATTATCCATGAGTACGACCATGTACTTCATGCGTGTGCAGAGCTTCTTCTGGAAAAAGAAAAGATTTCCAGGGAAGAGTTTGAGGCATTGTTTGGAGATGAAGCATAGATGAATAAATCAGCATTATTTTGCGACGGTACTTCCCGGTATGTGAATCCGTCTGAACCGGAGTGTAATGAGACAATTACACTCCGATTTCGTACAGCTAAGAATGACGCAGAGAAAGTCTGCCTGGTTCATGATGAAATCCGCTGTGAGATGGAAAAAGCAGAAACTGGAGAAGTTTTTGATTATTACGAGATAAAAAGGCAGCTTAAGGGAAAACCGTTTCGATATTACTTCGAGATTCGAAGTGGCGAAGAAGTATGCTATTATAACCGGTGCGGTGTATCAGAACGCGTAGTGCCGGAATATGACTATATAGTCTGTCCGGGCTTCCACACTCCGAAGTGGGCGAAAGGCGCAGTGATGTATCAGATCTTTACCGATCGTTTCTGCAACGGTGATCCTGCAAATGATGTGGAAGACCGGGAATATTACTATATCGGAGACTACAGTAGGAAAGTGACAGACTGGAACTGCTATCCGGCAAATATGGATGTGCGGGAATTCTACGGTGGAGACTTGAAGGGCGTCTGGGATAAACTGGACTATTTACAGGATCTTGGAGTGGAAGTGCTATACTTTAATCCAATCTTTGTATCACCTTCGAACCACAAATATGACATTCAGGATTATGACTACATAGATCCTCATTATGGAGTAATTGTGGAAGATGGTGGAAATGTACTGGCTGAAGGCGATCATGAGAATGCTCATGCAACGAAATACCAGAAGCGGGTGACGGATAAAAAGAATCTGGAAGCAAGCAATGAATTTTTTGTCCGGTTCGTAGAGGAAGTCCATAGAAGAGGTATGAAGGTAATTCTGGACGGAGTGTTCAATCATTGCGGTTCTTTTAATAAATGGCTGGACAGAGAACGCATTTATGAAGGACAGGAAGACTATGCACCGGGAGCGTATGTCAGTGCAGACAGTCCGTATCATAACTATTTCCGGTTCTTTCAGGAGGAGCGGGAACGCTGGCCGTACAATCCTTCTTATGACGGCTGGTGGGGACATGATACCCTGCCGAAGCTGAACTATGAGGATTCACCGGAACTGGAGGCATATATTCTGGAAATTGCGAAGAAATGGGTATCACCTCCGTACAATGCAGATGGCTGGCGCCTGGATGTGGCAGCGGATCTCGGAAGAAGCAATGAGTTTAATCATAACTTCTGGAAAAAGTTCCGCAAGGCTGTAAAGGAAGCAAATCCAGATGCACTGATTCTGGCAGAACACTATGGAGATCCAAGCGAGTGGCTGGAAGGCGACGAGTGGGATACCATTATGAATTATGATGCATTTATGGAGCCGGTCACCTGGTTCCTGACCGGAATGGAGAAGCACAGCGATGAGGCGAGAGAAGACTTGCGGGGCAATGCAGATGCATTTGTGAATGCCATACGTCATCACATGAGCAACATGATGACGCCGTCCCTTCAGGTTTCTATGAATGAATTGTCGAATCACGACCATTCCAGATTCCTGACAAGAACGAACCACAGAGTCGGACGTGTGCGGGAACTTGGACCGGAAGCAGCCAATGAAAATGTCAATGTGGCAGTCATGCGGGAGGCAGTCGTTATGCAGATGACCTGGCCCGGGGCACCGACAATCTACTATGGCGATGAAGCAGGCGTGTGTGGATTTACAGATCCCGATAACCGGCGTACTTATCCGTGGGGTCATGAAGATCAGGACCTGATTGCATTTCACAGGGAAATGATCCGGATTCACAAGCGCTATTCTGTATTCCGGGAAGGTTCTGTGCTGATGCTTATGTGGCGGGAAAATGTGCTGGCTTATGCGAGAATGGATGAAGAACAGAAGATTGTTGTGATTATTAACAACAGTGATGCGCTGGAGGAAGTGACGGTTCCTGTATGGCAGGCGGAGATTCCGATGCGTGATCGGATGAGAAGATTAATGTATTCTTACCGTGAGGGCTACACAACTGAGTATGAAGAGTATATAGTAGAAGACGGAGAGATAGTTGTAAACATGGGTGCGTATTCCGCACTTGTTTTGAAGGAGATGGACGTTAATTATGGATAGGTTAGATGTAAAACTTTGGGCACTTGCAGAGAAAGGACAGATTGTTCCGGACAGGTCACTTCTTAAGACACCGGAGCAGATCGCTGAGATTAGAAAAAGTGCAGATCTTAATACAGCTGTACTGGATCATGTGGCAGCACATATCAAAGCCGGTATGAGTACGGCTGAGATTGACAAACTGGTATATGATTTCACAACGGAACACGGTGGAATCCCGGCACCGCTCGGATACGAAGGATTTCCGAAGAGTGTGTGCACATCTATTAATAATGTAATATGCCACGGAATTCCAAGCGAGAATGAAATCCTTGTAGACGGGGACATTATTAATGTAGATGTATCAACTATTTTAAATGGATACTATTCCGATGCTTCCCGTATGTTTATGATTGGAAATGTGTCTGAAAGAGCACAGCGTATTGTGCGTGTGACACAGGAGTGCGTAGAGCGTGGACTGAAAGCTGCAAAGCCTTGGGGACACCTTGGAGATATTGCATATGCAATCAATACACACGCAAAGAAAAATGGATATTCTGTCGTAGAGGAGATTGGAGGACACGGAATTGGTCTGGAGTTTCATGAGGAACCATTTGTAAGTTATGTGACACCAAAGGGAAGTGAGATGGTTCTTGTCCCTGGTATGATGTTCACAATCGAGCCGATGATCAACGAAGGAACACCGGAATTCTATGTAGATGAAGATAACGGCTGGACCGTATATACAGATGATGACGGACTGTCTGCCCAGGTAGAGTATATGGTACTTGTAAAAGAAAAGAGCGTAGAAGTACTGACAAAATAATAGCTGGGAATCATTGGATGGACTTTAAGAAAACAATACGAGATGCAGGAGGGAAAACAGATGCTTAGAATTGGAATGCTGACAAGTGGTGGAGACTGCCAGGCGCTGAACGCAGCAATGCGCGGCGTGGTGAAAGGACTGTTTCAGGCACGTAATGACGTGGAAATCTATGGATTCGAAGAGGGATACAAAGGTTTGATCTATTCGAACTTCAGAATGCTGAAGGCGGAGGATTTCTCCGGAATCCTGACTGTCGGAGGAACAATACTTGGAACATCAAGACAGCCATTCAAGCTGATGCGCGTGCCAGATGAAAATGGTCTGGACAAAGTAGAAGCTATGAAACACACTTATCACAAGCTGAATCTGGATTGTCTTGTGATTCTTGGTGGAAATGGAACACATAAAACAGCGAACCTTCTGCGTGAGGAAGGCCTGAATGTTGTGACACTTCCAAAGACAATTGACAATGATCTGTGGGGAACAGATATGACATTTGGATTCCACAGTGCAGTTGAAGTTGCAACAGATACGATTGACCGTATCCATACAACGGCAACTTCGCACAATCGTGTATTTATCGTTGAAATTATGGGTCATAAAGTCGGCTGGGTAACACTTTATGCAGGAATCGCAGGCGGCGCAGATATTATTCTGCTTCCGGAGATTCCATATGACATGGATGTGATTGCAGAGGCAATTGACAAGCGCGCCAAAGCCGGTAAGAAATTTACGATTGTTGCTGTGGCAGAAGGAGCTATTTCAAAAGAAGATGCAAAGCTTTCCAAGAAGGAATTAAAGGAAAAGCAGGCAAAGAAGAAATATCCTTCCGTTGCTTATGAGATGGCTGAGAAAGTTCAGAAGAGAACGCAGCAGGAAGTACGTATTGCAATTCCGGGTCATACACAGCGAGGCGGATCACCGTGTCCATTTGACCGTGTACTGTCAACAAGACTCGGTGCAGAGGCAGCCCGTGCAATTCTGGACAAAGATTATGGTTGCATGATGTCTGTAAAGAATGATAAGATTGTTCGTGTTCCACTCAGTGAAGTGGCGGGCAAATTAAAATATGTTGATCCGAAGTCTGAGATTATCAGGCAGGCAAAGATCACCGGAATTAGTTTTGGAGATGAATAAGCATGTCGTATATGGCTTTATACCGGAAATTCCGGCCAAATAAATTCGAAGATGTAAAAGGGCAGGACGCGATTGTGCGGACGCTTAAGAACCAGATTGAAGCGGACCGCATCGGACATGCCTATCTGTTCTGTGGGACAAGGGGAACCGGTAAGACGACGGTTGCCAAGATATTTGCAAAAGCAGTGAACTGCGAACACCCGGTAGACGGAAGCCCATGCGGGGAGTGCGCGGTCTGTAAGGCGATTGCAGCAGGTAATTCCATGAATGTAATAGAGATTGATGCAGCTTCTAATAATGGTGTCGACAATATACGTGAGATCAGAGAAGAAGTTGCCTATCGGCCGACAGAAGGACGATATAAGGTATATATCATCGACGAGGTTCATATGTTGTCGATCGGAGCATTCAATGCACTTTTAAAGACGTTGGAAGAACCGCCGGAGTATGTCATATTTATACTGGCAACAACGGAAGCGCATAAGATTCCGGTGACAATTTTAAGCCGTTGTCAGAGATATGATTTTAAACGTATTTCCATCGAGACGATTTCTGCAAGACTGCAGGAACTGATTGATAAAGAAGGCTGGGATGTCGAGGAAAAGGCAGTCCGTTACATTGCCCGCATGGGTGACGGTTCCATGCGAGATGCACTTAGTCTTCTGGATCAGTGTGCAGCATTTTACATTGGACAAAAGCTGACTTATGATCATGTGCTGGAAGTACTGGGGGCAGTGGATACTGAGGTGTTCAGCAGGCTTCTGAGAAAGCTTCTGGACAGAGATGTTCACAGCGTGATCGAGATAGTTGATGAGCTGGTCATGCAGGGAAGAGAACTTTCCCAGCTGGCAGCAGATTTTACCTGGTATCTCAGAAACCTTCTGCTTGTCAGAAGCTCCGATGATATGGAGGATGTGCTGGACGTTTCCAGTGAAAATCTGGCAAGATTAAAAGAAGAAGCACAGATGATTGAAGATGATATGCTGATTCGTTATATCCGTGTATTCTCTGATTTGACCAGTCAGTTAAAATATTCGACTCAGAAGAGGGTCATGCTGGAGGTAGCACTGATTAAATTGTGCCGTCCTGCGATGGAGACTAATCCGGATACACTTCTTGACCGCCTGCGTGCGATTGAGGAAAAGCTGGAGAATGGTGATTTCATGGAAAATGCCGGAAGAGAACGCGTTGTCTATGTAAATGGCCAGGAAGGCATGGAGACGGAACCACAGAAGAAGCCAGAACTGCCAGAGGCGCTGAATGAAGATGTAAAGCAGGTGGCAAAAGATTTCCGGAAGCTGACAGCTGATGCATCGCCGATGCTTCGGACTTATCTGAAACAGGCAAGACTCAGCGCAGGAGAAGGGAACAGACTTCTGATCGTACTCCCGGACGCAGTAGGTGCCGGAGTAGTAGGAACAGAGGAACACAAAGAAGAGATCAGAAATCTGATCGAAAGTAAAATTGGAAAAAAACTGGACATCGATGTCCGTCAGGTAGAAGAAGGGCGGAGATTTGAGGACAGTTTTGTAGATATAGAAAAACTAATTAATATGGATATTATAGTGGAGGATGATTAATTATGGCAAAAAGAGGTGGATTTCCAGGAGGCGGAATGCCGGGGAACATGGCAAACTTAATGAAACAGGCTCAGAAGATGCAGCGTCAGATGGAAGAGCAGGCAAAAGAGATGGAGACTAAAGAATTTACGGCGACAGCCGGTGGCGGAGCTGTAGAGGTAACTGTATCCGGAACGAAAAAGCTTGTAAAAGTAAAATTAGACGAAGAAGTAGTAGATCCAGATGATGTAGAGATGTTAGAAGATCTTCTTGTAGCAGCAGTGAATGAGGCACTTGACAAAGTAGATGAGGCATCTGCGGCAAGTATGTCCAAATTCACAGGAGGCATGAATGGATTACTATAGTAACCAGATCAGCAAATTGATAGATGAGCTGTCAAGACTGCCGGGAATCGGCGCAAAATCAGCTTCCAGACTGGCATTTCATCTGATACATATGCCGAAGGAAGAAGTAAAGCGCCTGGCAGACACGATGGTAGAGGCAAGAGAGAATGTGCGCTATTGTAAGGAGTGTTGTACACTTACGGATCAGGAACTCTGCCCAATCTGCAGCAATCCGGATCGTGACCATAAGACCATCATGGTCGTGGAGAATACAAGAGATCTGGCGGCTTATGAAAAAACCGGAAAGTATAATGGTGTATACCACGTACTTCACGGCGCAATCTCCCCGATGCTCGGCATTGGTCCGGGAGACATTAAGTTAAAAGAACTGATCAAACGGTTGGAAGGCGATGTTGATGAAGTGATCATTGCAACCAACTCCAGTCTGGAAGGCGAGACGACTGCTATGTATATCAGCAAACTGATCAAACCGACAGGTGTAAAAGTAAGCCGGATTGCCAGTGGTGTACCGGTTGGCGGAGATCTGGAATATATTGATGAAGTAACATTGCTGCGCGCACTGGAAGGACGTACACAATTGTAAAAAGTGCTGAAATTATACCTTGCTATATAGTGGCAACTGGTCTATAATTTGCTTAGGTGGGCAGTAAGAAAGAACAATAAGTTCACAGATTAAAGGAGGAACAGAAAAATGAAATTTTTCATCGACACAGCTAAGGTAGAAGACATCAAAAAGGCAAATGATATGGGAGTTATCTGCGGAGTAACAACAAATCCATCTCTGATTGCAAAAGAGGGAAGAGTATTTGAAGAGGTTATCGCAGAGATCGCATCTATCGTTGATGGACCAATCAGTGGAGAGGTTAAAGCTACAACTGTCGACGCTGAGGGAATGATTGAGGAAGGAAGAGCAATCGCAAAGATTCATCCGAACATGGTAGTTAAGATTCCTATGACAGTAGAAGGACTTAAAGCTGTTAAAGTTCTTACATCCGAGGGAATTAAGACAAATGTCACACTTGTATTCTCTGCTAATCAGGCACTTCTTGCTGCAAGAGCAGGTGCTACATATGTATCACCATTCTTAGGACGTCTGGATGACATTTCAACAAGAGGAACAGATCTTATCGCAGAGATTGCAGAGATCTTCCGTGTTGCAGGTATTGAGACAGAGATTATCGCAGCAAGCGTACGTAACCCAATGCATGTTACAGAGTGTGCACTTGCCGGAGCTGATATCGCTACAGTACCTTACAAGGTAATTGAGCAGATGACACATCATCCGTTAACAGATCAGGGAATCGCAAAATTCCAGGCTGATTACAAAGCTGTATTTGGTGAGTAAGATTGACGAGATTAATATAAGATTATAATATGAGGGGCATGTCTTTGGTGAGACATGCCCTTTTAGCATTTTGAATGATTGCATAAAAGGGGAGTGTATATTATGCAAGGAAAGAAATATTCAAAAAAACGTGAATTTTACAAAAATATTCAGGACATTGCAGAACATCCGGTCGTGCTGGAAATGAAGAAATATCCACAACATGGACGGACGAACTGTTATAAGCATTGCCTCAGGGTAGCTTACTATAATTACCGTCTCTGTAAAATACTTCATCTGGATGCCAGATCGGCAGCGCGTGCAGGCATGATTCATGATTTGTTCCTCTATGATTGGCATACGCATGCGGCCGAGACAGGAGAAAGATTTCACGGGCTAAAACATCCGGATAAAGCATATCGCAATGCCAGGCAGCATTTTACACTGAATCCTATTGAGTCAGATATTATTCGGACACACATGTGGCCGGTAACTTTTCGAACATTTCCAAGGACGAAAGAAGGCTGGATTACGACCCTTACCGACAAGTACTGCAGTCTCCTGGAAACAGGGCGTCGAAAGTAGGAAAGCGGTGCCGTAAAGTTTCAGAAAGGGGCCTCATCAATTGATAAATTGTGCATATTTTCTATGTTATGATTAACACCGCCATAGAGGCAAATATGTATGATGAGGTGAGAGTATATGGAACGGCAGCTTCCGAAAAATGTAAGGCAGATTGGAAATGTCTGCGATGAGCCAAAGATTTATGTAGAAGATTATGTAGATACATATCTTGGGCAGTTACAGGAAAAAGCGATGGAGAAACCAGTGGCAGCAGCACTGGCCGGGGAGATCACAACATGTGAGGACCAGGTGGTTGTCTATATATCCGGCGCGATTCAGGCAGAAGATATTGAAGTAGAAGGAACTGAATTAAAAATCTCTGAAGAGATTCGAAAAAAATTAGAAGAAGAACAAAGAGAATATTTTCCAGAACAGAAGTTAGTGGGCTGGTGTCTGATTGAGACCGGACATCCAATGAGCCTGAACCGGGGAGCACAAAAACTGCACCGGGAAATTTATGATCAGGAAAATACAATTTTTGTATGGAAGGATGCCGCGTCGCGGGATGAGATGTATTTTGCATACAAATATAATGAATTGATGCAAATCGGAGGTCATTATATTTACTATGAAAAAAATCCACAAATGCAAAATTATATGATCAATACGCGCAGGCAGAATGGCGTGACACCCAGTGAAGTGGTTGAGGATCGAGCTGCAAAGGATTTTCGTAGTGCGGTGAGGCAGAGAATGGAAATTAAAGAACAGAGTCAGAGTTCGAAATTATTATATGCCACAAGTGCACTTCTTGTTGTGGTGGTACTGGCAATAGGAATTTCAACGATGAATAATTTTGAACGTATGGAATCTGTACAAAAATCGCTGGAACAGCTTGCCGGAACAAAAGAAACACCGGCCAAAACAAAGTCAGATCAGGAAGCTCGTAACAATGAAGCGGGTGATGTGGAAAGTGATGCAATAGAGACAAGCCAGGATGCCGGTGAAGGCGGCAAGGCGAAATCGGACAATAATACAAAAACGAAAGATGATACGAAATCAGACAACAGCGCAAAAATGGAAGATGATACGAAATCAGAAGGAACAGTTCCGGAAGTATCAACTGTTCAGGAGCAGTTGAGTCAGTCGGATTATTATACTGTGAAAAAAGGAGATACACTGGCAAGTATCAGTAAGAAGACTTATGGAGATAGCGGGCATGTAGATGCCATTTGCAGAATGAATGGATTGTCCGACGGCAACCTGATTTTCATCGGGCAAAAATTATTGTTACCATAGTAGGAGATATGTTACAATAGGGAGAAATAAAAAATACGAAGGGAATCTGAATATTGAATCGAAAGAATAAAGATCTGCGGGTGGTGCGTGATCCGGAAAAAGTTGCGGACAAGCTGGTCAGGCAGATTATGGATAATACAGAAGATGAAGAAACTCAGATGGCGAAGTTGGAGGAGCAGGTAAGAGAACATAAGAAAAAGCGCCGGCGAAGGATTCTTCTGGCAGTTATTCTGATTGCTGTTGTTTCTGCCGGAATCTATCTATTTATACATTTGCAGACTTATACAAGTGTACGGGTGGCAGATACTTATACAGATGCAGGAAGTACGGACAGTAATTATAAAGAATTTTCAGAAGGAGTCATTCGTTACAGCCGGGATGGAATGGCATATCTGGACCAGCAGGGTGAAGAAAAGTGGAATCAGGCTTACCAGATAAAAAGTCCGGCTGTTGTTACAGGAGATGAATCTGCAGTCATTTTCGACAAGGGAGGAAATGACATTGAAGTTTTTCAAAAAGATGGCGTGAAAGGCGAAATTCATACAGCATTGCCGATTGAAAAAGCGACTGTATCAAGTCAGGGAATTGTATGTGCGGTTTTAAAAGACAGCGCCTCTCCGAAAATTGTCTGTTATGATATAGCCGGTAATATTCTGGTAGAACATAAGACGTCGCTTACCGGAACGGGATATCCAATCGATGTGGCGATTTCTCCAGATGCAGAAGTGATGCAGGTTGTTTATCTCTATACTCAGGATGGCAATGTGACCTCCAAAGTTGCATATTATAATTTTGGCAGTGAAGGGGAAAAAGCAACGGACCATCAGGTTACTCTGGAAGAATACAAAGGTTCTCTGATGGCAGAAGGATTTTTCTTGAGTCAGAACGTATCAGTCGTAGTCGGAGATAATCTGCTGACAATCTATCGGGGTGGAAGCGTTCCGAAGGAAAGCAAAAAGATAAAAATAGATAAAGAAATCAAAAGAGTATTTCATGACAACAGATATATTGGTATGATTTTGAAAAATGAAGGAAAAGGCGGATATGAATTACGGCTGTATAATTCATCTGGAAAACAGGTATTATCCAAAGATTTTAAGGGAGATTACAGCACTGTAAAGATGAGCGGCGGCCAGATTATTATGTATGACGGGAATAACTGCAGCATTTTCCTGAAGAGTGGAATTCAAAAATTTGAAGGAGAGATGGAGACGAATATTCGAGAAATCTTTCCGATCATGGGAGTTAATAAATACATTGTGATAAATGCAAACGGCATGGAAAATGTCCGTCTTGTAAAATAAGGAGAGCATATGGAGTGGAATTGGTTAACTATAGGGGTGGCTGGAATATTTCTATTGGGATTTCTGATTGGAATCTATCGTGGCGCAATTCGTATTGCAGTGTCTCTGTTGACAACGATATTGACGATTGTGATCGTGGTGGTGGCAACGCCATATATTGCATCAGCGATTGAAAAACATACACCGCTAGATGATATGATAAAAGGGCAGGTCACAAGTACAATGGCAAAAGCGGCAACGTCTCAGTTGACAGGCGGCAG
>ERZ808240.4744-NODE-4744-length-11687-cov-45.896578_pt1 | contig 11687 bp, 7 predicted proteins | sample MGYA00521084_ERZ808240 | MGnify/ENA primary metagenome ERZ808240 (study PRJEB31516, sample SAMN03275571) | gut metagenome | biome: mammalia-associated habitat; material: feces | host: Papio cynocephalus | place: Kenya | collected 2012-08-06 ... | reverse complement strand
CATCTATCCATGACCACGACGATCACCATTGCTAATCCCATCCTTCACGGCATGCATCCTGATCCGAGCTGGATTTGGGATGACGAACTCCAAAAGATCGTGCTTGTGACTTCCACTTTTGAGCTTGTCCCAGGCCTTCCCATTTATGTTTCCGGGGATATGGCCCACTGGAGACATGCGTCGAATGCGATTGACTCGGACATGGCAAGACGTCTGTTCATTCCCTTCGTGGATGACTCTGGCGGCGTTTATGCACCGACGTTGCGCAGGATTCGCGACAAATATGTGATTGCATGCACCATCGCCCGTCTTGATGACCGAAATGCCAAGGAAGGCGGATGCTTGGAAAGTGAACTGATGCGATTCCGGGCCGCCGAAGGCAATTTCATTCTTGAGGCGGATTCGATTAAAGGACCTTGGCGCGGCCCGTTCTGGGTTGAAGATGCCGAAGGCATCGATCCGGACATATTCGAGGATGTGGACGGCAACGTGTACTGGACCCAGACTCGTCCTGCGGCCAATCCGCAATGGGAAGGCCAGACCGAGGTTTGGACCCGACGCATTGATCCGGAGACCTGGGCTTTTGTCGATGACGGACGCCCGGCAGGATCGGGCAAGACGGTGATCTGGCGTGGATATGGTGCGGAAGCGGTGTGGGCTGAGGCGCCGCATCTCTATCGGGTTGGCGATTATGTGTATCTGATGACCGCCGAAGGCGGCACCAGTTTCGAGCATAGCGAGATGGCTATGCGCATCTATGCGCCGCACGGGTTGCTTCAAGCGTTTGACGCCTACGAGCGGGAGGCGTCCGAAGCGGGCGAATGCATTCCGCAGGTCCGCGCTGGAGAACGCTGCTATCTTGGTGCCACGGTTCGTGCCTTCCATGCGGATAAAAAGAATCCGATTCTCACCCATCGGCATCTGGGTTTGTCGGAATCGTTACAGTGCGTGGGGCATGCGGATCTGATGTTTCATCCGGAGTTGGGCTGGTGGATGGTGTGTCTTGGCGTGCGGGAGACGAGGGGAGAGAGCGACGGTGAGTTGTTGAGTTATCTGGGAAGGGAAAGCTTTGTCGCTCCTGTCTCCTGGGAACATAATCCAGCCAATTGGAAGTTGGATGGCACTGGTTTGCCATCCATTCGTAAGAGGGATCCCGGCTGGCCGGTGGCTTGTGCGGGCCTTGGTCGTCTGGCCGACGAGATCACGATTGCCATCGAGAACGATGGTATTGTCGTCGAGCCTAGGATTAGATCCTTGCCTGATAGTGATGTGGAACCTGTTTTGGTGGATGTGGCCGATGGCTCGACAAATGATGTGATGGTGCGAAATGAACGTGGTATCAGCTATCGCAGGATAACGAAATTGCCGACGCTTATGCCGATTCCCGTATCCGGTTCTTTGGTGGTCCGTCAGAATTCCACACATTACGCGGTATTTTCGGTGCAAGGCGCAGGGGTGCGTTACAAGACGGTGAACGGAGACGATTCGCAATCCGGTTTTGTTGCCGGCATGCGGGCTGACGGCGCGTGGCCAGCGGTGCTTTTCGGTGACAACCACTTGTCGATCATCGTGGCCAATGGGCATGAACCGGTTGATTTTGCGTCGTATGCGCGTCAGAGGCGGGTTCTGCTGAGTATCGACGCTCGTTTCCTCAGCACTGAGTGGGCCGGCGGATTTGTCGGTTGCATGGCCGGTTTCATGGCATAGGATCTGCGGAGTCCCTGAACAGTCTATTGCTCTATTTGCTGGTGCTTCTCGGGCATCCTTGGAACGAGTCGAAACTGGGCTGGAAGGCTAAGGTGTCAGCTCTCCCACCGGTCGCGTCTGTGTGATTTGCTTTACTGGCTAATCCTCGAGTCGCTGTGTGCTGTTGCGCACCACTAGGGATGTCGGCATGATGATGTGCGGTTGGAGCACATCGTCGGTGGACAGTGCTTCGACCAACATGCGTACGGCGGTTCTTGCCATGTCTTGGAGCGGCTGTCGCACAGTGGTCAGTGCCGGGCCGAGAAATGCGGCGGTTTGCACGTCGTCGAATCCGACCACGGATAAATCCTCGGGAATACGCAGTCCCAGCTGTCTTGCCGCCTCGTAGACGCCCATGGCCTGCAGGTCGCTGCCGGCGAAGACCGCGGTCGGATGATCCGGTCGTTTCAATAGGGAGATGGCCTGCGCGTAACCGCCGGAAGTGGTGAAGTCGCCTTCGGTGATGAGCTCGGGGTTGGCTTCGATTCCGTGCTCTGCAAGCGCTGATGTGTATCCGTCCAGTCGCGCTTTTGAACACATCATCTCCTCCGGTCCGGTGATGATGCCTATGCGGGTATGTCCGAGCGCGAGTAGATGCCGGGTGGCAATTACGCCTCCGGTCCAGTTGTCCGCCTGTACCGAGAGCGTGTCTGGGTCCGGATTGCCGAATGGGTCAAACAGAACGAAAGGGATTCCCCTGGAATGCAGCTTGTTCCGTTCGATGCGTGTCAGGTTTGAGAAGACGAGGATGGCGCCGTCCGTTTGGCGGCGCAACATGGTGTCTATCCAAAACGAATCCGGGTGTTGCCGGTTGCCGCCTTCGGTAGTGATGACGCTCAAATCATGCAGTTTGGCTTCGCGGATGGCGCCGCGTAATACTTCAAGAGCCCATACATTGTCGAAATCCTGGAACACGATTTCGATGATTCGTTGGTTTTTCGCGCCGGTTGTCTTACGGGAGTACCCATACCGTTTCAATACCGCGTTGATGGTTTGTCGCGTCTCTTCGGAAACGTCGGCCCTGCCGTTGAGCGCCTTGGACACGGTGGAGAGGGAATAGCCGGTTTCCTTGGCTATGTCGGATAGCCGTACCGTAGTCTTCTTGTGTGTGTTGCGCATGATCCCTCCTTGGTTTCTAGCATATCCGAAAAAAAGGGCGAAACTTTCGGTTTGCGATTTTCGAAATTTTCGACACGCACATGTGATTTAAAAACGTTGGAATTTCAACAAAAATAGTTAGTCTTTTGATTTTACTAAAAACTTGAATTGGCGTGATTTATTTTGATACTCTATGAATACAACGAAAACGAAATGAAAACTTTCGAAAGGGAATCGATGGCTGATTCCCATCGGTCATTGAATCTGGGCATCATTCGATGCAATCACATTTCATGACCTGATTTATTCGGAGGGAAGCTTTTCGTTGTTGCCGTCATTTCGTCGATGATGATTTGGTTGATAAGGAGAAGACAATGAAGTTCAAGACCGTTGCGGCCGCCGCCCTCGCAGTGGCGACCATGCTGGGCATGGGAGCCTGCGGCTCCAGCACCAGCGCAAAAGACGATAAAACCATCACGTTCTGGCACAATGCTACTGCCGGCGAAGGCAAGCAGTATTGGGAGGATTTGGCTAAGGCATTTGAAAAGAAGACCGGTGTCAAGGTCCAAATCCAAGCCATCCAAAACGAGGATTTCGAAGGCAAGCTGACCACTGCCATGCAGGATCCCGCCTCCGGTCCGGATGTGTACATGGCCCTTGGCGGCGCCAAGACCAAGGATATGATCGATGCTGGTCAGGCCATGGATCTTACTGACAAGATCAGCGACACCGTCAAGACGCAGATGGATTCCTCCCTGAAGTCCATCACTTATGATGGCAAGATCTATGGCGTTCCGGTCACTGTGCAGCCTGGTGGCATCTGGTATTCCAAGGATCTGTTCAAACAGGCTGGCATTGATGCCGTGCCGACCACCTTCAGCGAGCTGAAAACCGATGTACAGAAGCTGCGTAGCGCCGGCATCGAGCCGATCGCTCTTGGTGGCAAGGACGCTTGGCCAGCCGGTCATTGGTACTACTGGCTCTCTCTGCGCGAGTGCTCCCCGAAGGCCTATGCCAAGGGTGTCAACGACAAAGACTTCTCCGATTCCTGCTGGACCAAAGCCGGCGACGATCTGAAGGATCTGTTGGACTCGAGCGCCTTCAATGAAGGATTCCTCACTACCACAGCCCAACAGGGCGCAAGCTCTTCAGCCGGCCTGCTGGCCAACCATAAGGCCGCGATGGAACTCATGGGTACTTGGGAGCCTGGCGTGGTCAAAGATCTGACTCCGGATAAGAAGCCGATGGCTGATCTTGGCTTCTTCGCCTTCCCGACCGTGGATGGCGGCAAGGGCAAGGAAGGCGCTTTGATGGGAGCCGCGACCGGTTTCTCCGTCAATCCTGAGGCTCCGGACGCCGCTGTCGATTTCGTCAACTTCATGGCCGAGAAATCGAATCAGGAGAAATATGCCACTGCGTTCAGCACCATCCCGGCTTCCGCCGAAGCCTATGATGCGGTCACCGATGAGAACCTCAAGGACATCATCGAAGCTATGAGCAAGTCTGATGACATGCAGCTGTGGATGGATACCGCTCTTGGAGGCAACATCGGCAACGCTCTCAACTCCGGAGTGGTGAACCTGCTCTCGGGTCAGGGAACTTCTGCCGACATCGTCAAGGCAATGAAGGACGCAGCAGCCAAGGGCTGATGATGAACATGGCTGGTTGACGGCCAAAGGAGGGTGGATGGACGCCATTCATCCACCCTCCTTCCTATTCGAGAAACGTATCTGGTAGTGGAGATAACCATGTCGAGTGCAAGCGAAAGCGCGGTGACGCTGCGCGCCAAGCGGTCCAAGAAACCGTCCGATGGTAAAGTGCGTCGTAATGTTGAGATTTTCGTGCTGTCCGCACCTGCGATTCTTTTGTTCGTCTGTTTTGTGATCCTACCGATCATTCTGGGTGCCTATTACGGCTTCTATCAGTGGAAAGGGTATGGGCTCCCCTCCAAGACCGGCAAATTCGTCGGTTTTCAGAATTACATCACGGCGCTTAAGGATCCCGCATTCCAAGCGGCGATTCTGCATACCTTCGAAGTCGTGATTGGCTCATTGGTCATTCAGGCTCCGCTCGCCATATTGTTCGCATTGCTGCTGAACCAGAAGTTCAAGGGACGTGGTCTTATCCGCACCCTCATCTTCGTGCCGTATGTCGTTTCCGAAGTCATTGTCGGCACCGGATGGAGTCTTCTGTTGCAGAAAAAGGGTGCCATCAATGAGATTCTGGCCAATTTCGGCATTAACGGTCCTGATTGGCTGGCCGATCCTAAAATCGCCATTTGGACGCTGTTGTTGCTGATCAGCTGGAAATATATCGGTTTCGCTGTGATCCTGATGCTTGCCGGCATGCAATCCATCCCCGATGAACTGTATGAGGCGGCTAAGGTGGATGGAGCGAGCTTCTGGCAGATGCAACGGAGCATCACGCTGCCGCTGCTTGCTCCGACATTGCGAATCTGGGTATTCCTCTCCATGATCGGATCCCTGCAGCTCTTCGATTTGGTCTACATCGTGTGGGGCAAGTACGTATCCACCACCGCAGGTGTGTCCACCATGGCCACCTATATGGTGCGCGAAGGTCGTGGGGCCGGCAATTACGGTTATGGTTCCGCGGTCGCTTTGATCATCTTCGTGATTTCTTTGGTCATCGCGCTTGTCTATCAGAAGTTCGTGCTGAACCGTGATCTGGACGGCGCCGTTACCGAACAGAAGGAAGCCAAGAAACGTGCGGCGAAGCGCGCAAGGGAAACGCAGCGTCGTGAGGCCGCTGCTCTGGCAAGTGAGGTGAAGTGATGACTGCCACAACAATCGCAGGACATTCCAGCAAGAACAAGTACAGCAAGAAGAATGGTTACCGCATGTCCTCCAAGACGCCATGGGGCAACCCGATTGTCTACTTCTTCTCCTTGGTGCTTGTGGCCATCTGCATTACCCCGGTGCTGTACATCATTTTCGGTGGCTTCCGCACCAATTCGCAGATCACCAATCATCCGTCCGGGCTGCCGAACCCATGGGTCCCTGACAACTACAAGACGGTCATCGAGAGCGATATCTTCTGGAAGGAGTTGAAGAATTCCACCATCGTGGGTATCGCCACCATGGTAGGCGTCGTGGTGCTCGGCATCATGGTGAGCTTCGTCATCGCCCGCTACAAATTCCGTTATGCGCCACTCATGTACGCGTTGTTCTCCGCCGGCCTCATGTTCCCGATGACCGTCGGCATCACACCGTTGTACCTGTTGATCCGCAACATGGGTCTGTCCAATTCGCTGCTGGGACTCATCCTGCCGCAGATTGCATTCGGTCTTCCCCAGACCATCATCATTCTGGTGCCGTTCTTGCAGTCGATTCCAAACGAGCTTGAAGAGGCGTGCCTCCTTGACGGATGCTCCCGCCTTGGTTTCTTCTGGCGCATGGTTATCCCGCTGTCCATGCCCGGCGTGGCTACCACCGGAATCCTCACCTTCGTAGGAAGCTGGAACGCCTACATGCTGCCGCTGTTCGTGCTCAGCGATGACAGCAAGTACACATTGCCGCTTGGCGTGCAGATGTTCAGTTCCGAGCACTCCGTCGATACTGCGCAGGTGCTGGCCTTCACCTCGTTGGCCATGATTCCGGCCCTGATCTGCTTCACGATCTTCCAGAAGAAGATCGTCGGCGGCTTGACCGGTGCGGTCAAGGGCTGACGGAACGTAACAATCCATGCTCGGAAGATGCCCCCTTTCGGTCTTCCGGGCCTCATCTCTTATGTAAGAGGCACATCATGAAGATTTCCAACCCGGTACTCACCGGTTTCCATGCCGACCCATCGATGATCCGCGTCGGTGACACCTACTACATCGCCAATTCCACGTTCGAATGGTTCCCAGGCGTTCGCCTGCATGAGTCCAAGGACTTGGTGCATTGGAACGTTCTGCCAAGCCCGTTGAGCCGTAGCAGCCAGCTCGACATGAGGGGAAACCCCTCTTCGGGAGGCATCTGGGCTCCTGATCTGAGCTATGCGGACGGCAGGTTCTGGCTGATTTACACTGATGTGAAAGTGGTCAATGGCGCATTCAAGGATTGCACCAATTATCTGGTCACCGCCGAGGACATTCACGGGCCATGGAGCGAGCCGATCCGTATCAATGGGGTTGGCTTCGACGCCAGCCTGTTCCACGATGATGATGGCCGCAAATACCTGGTGCAGCAGACATGGGATTTCCGTGAATACCACCACCAGTTCGACGGCATCACCTTGACGGAATTCGACACCGATACCATGGCGCTCAAGCCCGAAACGGCCCGCACCATCTGGGACGGCACATCGGTGAAGATCACCGAGGGGCCTCATCTGTACAAGAAGGATGGCTGGTACTACCTGTTCGCCGCGGAAGGCGGCACGATGTACGAGCACCAGGAATCCGTGGCGCGCTCCCGCACTCTTGATGAACGTTCCTTCGAAGTCATGCCGAATGGTCCATTCATCAGCAACTTCGACACTCCGGAGTCCTATCTGCAGAAGCAGGGCCACGGAGCGCTGGTGGGTACCCCGTCCGGCGAATGGTACTACGCCTCCCTGTGCGGCCGTCCGTGGCGCCATGATACCGAACCGTCCCATGGCACCCGCGGATGGTGCACGCTCGGACGCGAGACCTCCATTCAGAAAGTCGAATGGGATGAGGACGGCTGGCCGCGCGTGGTTGGCGGTCATGGCGGCCAGCGTTACGTCGACGCCCCGAAAGACGCCATCGAGACCGTGGTCCCGGTGACGCGTGACGAGCACGATGAGTTCGAATCTAACGAACTCGGACCGAATTGGAACACCCTGCGTGTCCCGTTCACCGACGCCATAGGCACGGTGGGCGACGGCAAACTGGTATTGCGCGGCCAAGGTTCGCTGTGTAACCTGTTCGACCTGTCTCTTGTGGCCCGTCGCTGGCAGGCATTCAGCTTCGATGCCGAAACCGAAGTGCATTTCGTTCCGAAGAACTACATGCAGATGGCAGGCCTGACCAACTATTATGACGACCTGTGCTGGTCTTGGGCGTTCGTCACTTGGAATGAGAAACGCCATACGAGAGTCATCGAAGTGGCCCAGAACGATTTCAACCAATACACGTCGTTCCTCAAAGATGATGCCATCGTGGTGCCGGACGATGCCGAAGCGGTATGGCTGCGCACCAAGGTCCGCACGGAATACTATTCCTACGAATATTCCTTCGACGGGGAACACTTCACTGAGATTCCGGTCAGACTCGACGCGAAGGTCCTGTCCGACGACTATGTGAACCAGCGCTACGGCGGCTTCTTCACCGGCGCATTCGTGGGGCTCGCCTGCGTCGACCTGTCCGGCTACGGCGCGCAGGCCGAATTCGACCATTTCGACTATCGGGAGTTTTCCGACAACCAGTAGACAGTACCGGCTGGTGGCGGCAGAGCGTCCGTCGCCAGCCGGCATATTCGACGGGATTGAATCACACGGTCAATGAGGAGCGGACGAGAATGGTTTTGCGATTGCCGAAACTGCTTGACGACGGTTGCGTGCTGCAGGCCGGCACGACCATACATATCTGGGGCGCCGGCGATTCCGGACGCAGCGTGCTGGTGCGCCTCGATGGCGAGGGCCGGACGACACAGGTAGGAAACGACGGCTTATGGAGTGTGCCGTACGGTCCGATTAAAGCAGGCGGACCGTATGATCTGACGGTGTGCTACGAGGACGAAACCGAACACATCTCGCACCAATGCTATGCGGGAGAAGTGTTCCTGTGTTCTGGACAGTCGAACATGGAACTGCCCATGGCTTGGGTCCATGCAGACTATCCGCAGGAGTGGGAGCGTGAGCCTGACCCATTGCTACGGCAATACAAAGTGATTCCCGATTGCGGCTTCAACGGTCCCCGCAGCGATCACGACCATGCGTTCTGGCAGGGGTGTGATGCGGAAACCCTTGGAGATTTCTCCGCGCTCGCCTATTTCTTCGGACGCAGGATCCGTCGGTGGCTGAACGTGCCCGTCGGCCTGTTGAACGTTTCGTTGGGCGGATCGCCGATTGAATCCTGGATGGACGTCGACGTATTGCAAGCGTTCCCCGAAGCGCTCGCTGACCTTGAGCCGTATCTTGGCGATGGCGTGGCGTCGAAGAAAAGCCGCGATTCCGTTGCTAAACGGGACCGGTGGTACCAAGCGCTCGGATACGAGGCCGTGGCCGATGCCCACCATGAATGGCTGCCATTGATCGCGTGGGATTGTCCGAAATCCAAGAACATCGAGCCGCGCGACGCGGCATGGCGTGACATACGCCTTCCAGGATGGTACAAGGATCTCGGACTTGCTGGTTTCCGCGGCGAGATCATCATGAGAAAAACCGTGTTCCTGCCCCCATCGGATGCGGGGAAACCCGCCCTATTGCGCCTGGGCACCATGAATGACGCAGACCATACGTGGGTCAATGGTGTGTTGGTCGGTGGGCGAAGCAATGTGTATGAGCCGCGGGACTATCCGGTCGCAGCCGGCGTGCTGCGTGCCGGCGCGAACGAAATCTGCATACGTCTGGTCGTTGAACGGCCCGGCGGGCGTGTGACGCCCGGAAAACGGATGACGCTGACCATCGGAGACGATATCTTTGATTTGTCCGGCATCTGGCAGTATGCCGTGACCGCTGAAGCTGACCGTGACTGTCCGTTCGAGGATTTCGTCAGATGGAAGCCGACTGGCCTGTACAATGCCATGCTTGCACCGTGTTTCCCATATGTGGTACGAGCTGTGTTGTGGTATCAGGGCGAATCGAATACCGGCGATCGCGCCATGCGATATGGTGACGAGCTGAAGGCCATGATTCAATTGTGGCGTGCCAAATGGCGTCAGCCGGATATGCCGTTCCTGATCGTCCAACTTCCAAAATTCGACATCGACGCCATCGAAGATGGAGGCTGGCCGCTCGTCCGCGAACAGGAATGGAATGTCGCGAACGAACTTGAAAACGTTGTGACGGTGGTGACGCTTGACGCCGGCGAGGGCAACGATCTGCATCCGCATGACAAAAAGCTCGTCGCGGATCGCGTGTTCAACGCTACGATGGATTTGGTGTACGGTCGCCAAGCTCAGCCTCAGCCGGCCGTGGAAACCATCGAGGTCTTGGGGGATCTGTTGCGGATGCGCTGTGTGTGGCGGAATTGCTCGGGCGAACAGATCCGATCGGGGAGCCGTCGGTTGATGACGTTGGATGGCGACGCTCCCCGGGAAATCGATTTTCTATGGCGCGAGTGCGCCACATCCGCACGAGCTGAGGCGTGGCTGGACGGCTGCGATATCATGGCGCACATGCCGGCACGCAGGCCGGATGAGGTGCGGTACGCATGGAGCAACAATCCGGAATCCGGACTCGTCTGCGACAGCGATGGCATGCTGATTCCGCCGTTTCGTCTGACATTGCCCACGGACGATGAGAGGGGGATTCGTGCGTAGACAGGTTGCACTTCGACAAGGGCTCATCGATGGATTCTCCGATACGGACCCTGTGATTACTGTGTTTCGTGGCATCCCTTATGCCAAGCCTCCCGTTGGTGCATTGCGATGGCGTGAACCTCAGCCGGTTGAGGCGCGGAACTGTGTGCTCGTGGCCCGTGATTTCGCTCCGATGTCAATGCAGCCGATATCTGGTTCGGATGAGTTCTACGGCCGGGAATGGCAGCTTGATGCCAATACGCCGATGTCGGAGGATTGCTTGTATCTGAATATCTGGACGCCTGCTTTGCATGGATGTGGCGATGAGGCTGCAATTCGTGTGGATTCCCGTCACGACGGTCATGGATTGCCTGTGATGGTATGGATTTATGGAGGAGCCTTCCAAACTGGAGCCACATGCGAGAAGGAATTCAATGGCGAGCAGCTGGCCCGTCAGGGCGTGGTGGTGGTCTCCCTTGCCTATCGGCTGAATGTGTTCGGTTTCTTCGCTCATGCCGATGTGGAGCGAGAGGTGCCCGATGACGTGCCCTGCGCGAATTTCGGATTCCTTGATCAGAGGATGGGTATCCGATGGGTGAAGGACAACATCGCCTCATTCGGTGGTGATCCGTCGAACATCACCGTATTTGGACAATCCGCGGGCGCGGCGAGCACGTTGGCGCAAAGCGTCTCGCCGATGAACAGTGGTTTGTTCCGTCATGCCATCATGCAGTCAGGTGGTGGCACCGGTCTGTTCAATCGCCATCTGTGGTCCCTCGAAGACGCTCGACTGAATGGGACCCGTTTCCTGAACTATCTGGGGGTCAAGTCGCTTGATGAGGCGCGCTCCATTCCCGCGGCTGATCTGATGGAGGCGGCGATGACTTTTCCGGCTTGCGATTGATCCGGACAAGACCGCGATGTCTCATGGGCTCCGTTGACCAACTGGATTCCCTGTATCGATGGCGTGTTTCTCACCGAACAATACCGCAATGCGCTCGCCGTGGGGCATCGTGTGCCCAAGGATCTGTTGGTGGGCAACACAACCGGCGAGTTTATGGTTCCGGATTCCGACGGCAAGCCGTATCCGGAAGGAGAGCGCGGCAACGTGGAAATGATCGGCGTGTGGGAGTCAGGTGGTGGTGCGGAACCGTACAGGTATCGGTTCGATGTGGATATGCCGGGAGATGATGCCGGTGCGTTCCATTCGTCTGATTTATGGTTTTCATTCGGAACGCTCCCTGCGAGTTGGAGGCCGTTTCAAGGCTGGCATTACGATTTGTCTCGTGTCATGATTCGGTATTGGACAAATTTCGCGGCGACAGGCGATCCAAACGGTTTTGGATTGCCTGAATGGAAGACATGCGGGCCTAACGGTCAACGATATATGCTGTTCGGCGGGGGCCGCGAGACGCC
>ERZ808240.4743-NODE-4743-length-11689-cov-3.268523_pt1 | contig 11689 bp, 16 predicted proteins | sample MGYA00521084_ERZ808240 | MGnify/ENA primary metagenome ERZ808240 (study PRJEB31516, sample SAMN03275571) | gut metagenome | biome: mammalia-associated habitat; material: feces | host: Papio cynocephalus | place: Kenya | collected 2012-08-06 ... | reverse complement strand
GCAGTATATCTCATAAAGAAGCAGTAGAAAAAGCGGAAAAAGAATATGAAAAATTTAGAGTTATACAAGACCAAAAATATATATCTTCAATGGACGAATTTTACAATAAATATTTAAATGAAAGTAAAGGCGAAAAATAATGAATACATCTGATAGTGCAGGAAGGTGAAAGTGATGAAAAACTATATATGTAAAATTGCTACTATTGAAGAAATGAATAAAAAATGGGATTATGAAATATCAATGGCAACCAAAAAAGGAAATTGGATTATTTGGAAAGAACAAAACATTAAAAATTATAAAAATGGTAAAATTATTCCTTACTATGGAATAATTAATGACCAAATAATATGTGAAGCTACTGCTGTATTAACTAGCGATATTGTTCAAAATAGTAATAAATTAGTAGATGATACAACTGCATACTTGACTGCTTTTAGAACTAACAAAGAATATGAGGGAAAAGGATATTTTTCTAAATTGTATAAATTTATGGAAGAAGATTTAAAAAATAAAGGTTATACTTTATTAACATTAGGAGTAGAACCAGAAGAAATAAGAAACAAAGAGATATATAAACATTATGGATTTGTAGAACATATTAAAAATGCTAAAGAAGTATATCCAGATGGAACAGAAATAGATGTTGAATATTATGGTAAAAAATTAAAATAAAAAGGAAGTGATTAAAATGGATATGTACCAAAAAAGAAAAATCAGAGCAGAAAAGAAAAATAATGATAGTCAAAAAAGTTTTTCAAAAGTCCCCATTTCGTGGTATCCAGGACATATGGCGAAAGCTAAAAGACTAATAAAAGAAAACTTAAACGTAATTGATATTGTGTATGAAGTAATAGATGCCCGTATTCCATATTCATCAAAAATAAAAGATATTGATGAAATAATTCAAAATAAATCAAAAATATTAATAATGACAAAAATGGATTTATGTGATAAGAAGGTTACTTCAGAATGGATTAAATACTATGAAAACCTAGGATACAAAGTAATAGGTGTAGATTTAACAAAAGAAAATGAAACAAAAAAAATAATAGATGCCACTAAAGAAATGATGAATGAAATAAACGTAAAAAGAAAACAAAATGGATTAAAAGAAAGAAGAACAAGAGTATTAATAGTAGGAATTCCTAATGTAGGAAAATCAACATTAATAAATAGATTAGTTGGAAGAAAAGCTGTAAATGTTGGAAATAAACCAGGAGTAACTAAAGACTTAAATTGGATTCGTATAAATGAAGATGTAGAACTTTTAGATACGCCAGGAATACTATGGCCAAAATTTGATGATGATGTTGCTCTTAATCTAGCTAGTTTAACAGCTATAAAAGAAGAAATACTACCACTTGATGTAGTAGTGGAATACATTTTAGATACATTAAATAAGTATTATCCAGAAATACTAAAAAATAGATATAGTTTAGAAAACTATAGTGAAGACTATATAGAAAATTTAGAATGGATAGGTAAAAAAAGAGGTTGTTTAGAACGTGGTGGTATAGTAGATTATGACAAGGTATATAGTGTTATTTTAAATGATATGAAATCAGGATTAATAAGAGGTATAACATTTGATAGAATATAATACTTTATCTTTAGCTTATTTGGGAGATGCTGTATACGAATTATATGTAAGAGAATATTTACTAAATAAAAATATAGTAAAAGTAAAAGAATTACAAAAAGAAGCAATTAAGTATGTAAGTGCTAAAAATCAAGTAAGAATATTAAACGAAATAACACCTTATTTAACAGAAGAAGAATTAGATTATGTAAAAAAAGGAAGAAATACTAAAAGTCATAAAGCACCAAAAAATACTGATATTATTACATATAAATATGCTACAGGTTTTGAAACATTAATAGGATATTTATATTTAAATAATAAACAAAGATTAGAAGAAATAATAAACAAAATATTGGAGGTTTAATATGTATATATATGGAAAAAATGTTGCAACAGAATATTTAAAAGAAAAAAATAAAATAAAAAAAATATACTTATCAAAAAACTTTAAAGATAATATTGATACTAATAATATTCCAGTAAAATACATGGAAAAGTATGAAATGGATAAAATGGTAGATGGATTACATCAAGGAATTATCCTAGAAGTAGAAGACTATAAATATGCTGATATTGATGACATTATAAATACTCCAAATGCTTTAATAGTAATATTAGATCATTTAGAAGATCCACATAATTTTGGAGCAATAATAAGGACATGTGAAGCAGCAGGAGTAGATGGAATAATTATTCCAAAAGATAGATCAGTAGAAGTAAATGCTACTGTAATAAAAGTATCAACAGGTACAACAGAAAATATGAAAATAGCAAAAGTAACAAACTTAGTACAAACAATAAAAGAATTAAAAGAAAGAAACTTTTGGATTGTAGGTACTGATATGCAAGGAACAGATTATGATAAAATTGATTACAAAGGAAATATAGCTATCGTAATTGGAAATGAAGGTAGTGGAATGAGTAGACTTGTAAAAGAAAATTGTGATTTTATAGCTACAATTCCAATGATAGGTACAACAGATAGCTTAAATGCTAGTGTATCAACTGGTATCATAGTTTATGAAGCAATTAAATCTAGAAGAATATAATGACTATGAATTAATATATTTAGCTAAAGAAAAAAATGAATTAGCTTATGAAATCTTACAAAAAAAATATAAACCAATAATATTAAATCTTGCAAGAAAAGCAAATAAATTATATAATAATATAGGTTTAGAATTTAGCGATTATGTTGTAGAAGGTATGGCCGCTTTGGATTATGCTATTTATTACTTTAAAGAAGAATATGACAATATATTTTATACATATGCAACTAAGTTAATAAATTATTATATTATAAATAAAATAAGAAAGTGTAAACAAGATAAATGCTTAAATAATGCTATTGAATGGATGGATGACTTAAACTATGCATACAAAGAGCCAAATAATATAGAAATAAGTGATCAACTAAAATATATATATAAACAACTAAATCCATTAGAAAAAGAAATATTAAAATTAAAATTAAGAGGATTCAAATATTTTGATATAGCAAATAAACTAAATATAACAAAAAAGAAAGTAGATAATACATTAATAAAAATTAGAAAAATAATAAAAAGTAGGAAAGAGTGAAGTTATGGATTTAACAAGATTATTTATTATATTTATATTTTATTCAATATGTGGTTGGATAATTGAAGTGGTAAATGTCTCAGTAATGGAGAAAAAAATTGTAGATAGGGGATTCTTAATAGGTCCGTATTGTCCAATATATGGAGTAGGTGGACTATATATTTACATATTTTTAAATAAATATTATAACGATCCTGTAGCTCTATTCTTCTTAACTATAGTTGAATGTGCTATATTAGAATATTTTACATCATTAATAATGGAAAAAATATTTAAAACTAGATGGTGGGATTACACTGATAAAAAATTCAATATAAATGGAAGAATATGTTTAGAAACTCTTGTGTTATTTGGAATAGGGGGATTATTTTCTGTTTATTTAGTTATTCCTTATTTAACTAAATTTTTAGATGTAATACCTATTAATATATTGAATATTATTGCTATAGTGCTAGCTATTATATTTGCTATTGATTGTATTGTATCATTTAGAATTATATATAATTTCAAACTAGTTGCTAACGATGTTAGAAAAGATAGTACAAATGAAATAACAGCTAAAGTAAAAGAAGTATTAAAAAATAAATCAATATTTTCAAAACGTTTAGTAAAAGCTTTTCCTAATTTTAAAACAATATTAAAGAAAATTAAAAGTGATACAAATGATTAATTATAGTAATGAATTAGAAAAAATAATAACCAACTTAGATTATACACCAACATTGTTATTACATAGTTGTTGTGCTCCTTGTAGTAGTTATGTTTTAAATTATTTAAGTAAATATTTTAGAATAACAGTTTTATATTACAATCCTAATATATCACCAAAAGAAGAATATGAAAAAAGAAAACAAGAACAAATTAGACTTATAAATGAAATGCCATTTGTTAATAAAGTTGATATAATGGATTGTGATTATGACAATGACTTATTTGAAGAAACTATACATGGATTAGAACAAGAATTAGAAGGCGGACCTAGATGTTTTAAATGTTATAGATTACGTTTAGAAAAAACAGCAAATTTAGCTAAAAAAAATAACTATGATTATTTTGGAACTACATTAACAGTAAGTCCTTATAAAAATAGTCAAAAGTTAAATGAAATAGGTAGTGAATTAGAAAAAATTTATAATATTAAATATTTGTATTCTGATTTTAAGAAAAAAGAAGGATATAAAAAATCAATAGAGTTTTCAAAAATATATAACTTATATAGACAAAATTATTGTGGATGTAAATATTCAAAAAAAGTATCTGATTAAGATACTTTTTTATATTTTTCTATATAATCCTATAGCTTTTCCTAATATAGTTACATTATTTAATATAATTGGATCCATTGTATCATTTTCTGGTTGTAATCTAAAATAACCATCTTCTTTATAAAAAGTTTTTAATGTAACTTCATTTTCGTCTGTCATTGCTACTACTATTTCTCCATTACGAGCAGTGTTTTGTCTTTCAACAATAACTATATCGCCATCTAATATACCAGCATTTATCATACTACAACCACTAACATTTAAAGTAAAAACTTCTTTATTTCTAGGAACTAAGTAAGATGGAATAGAAAAATATTCATCAGGTTTTTCGATAGCTTCAATTGGACTACCAGCTGTTATTTTTCCAAGTAGTGGAACATTAACAACATTTTCATCACGATTGGCATATTCATTTTCTACTAATAATTCAATAGCCCTATTTTTAGATTCATCTTTTCTAATAAATCCTTTTTTAGCTAAATTATTTAAATGTGTATGAATAGTAGCGGGACTAGATAATCCCAAATCTTTACCAATTTCTCTTACAGTAGGTGGATATCCATGACTAACCATGAATTCTTTTAAATAGTTTAAAATTTCTTCTTGACGTTTAGTTAAACTTTCCAAAATTGAATTCCTCCTTTTCATTACAAACATAGTTTAACATATATTTTACACTTTGTCAAACATTCGTTCGAAAATTATCAAAAACTTATTGACACGAATAAATGTTCGTGTTATTATTTAGTTACGAAGGAGGTAATAGTATGAAAGAATTATTAACAAGCAAAGGAGTTATGCTATTTTTGTTATTCATGGTAGGTGTTAGTCACATACAATCTGAACAAATTAAATTAGATTCAACTAACGACAATAATTCAATAATAATAAATCAATAATTGAAATAAGTAATACATTATGCTATAATTAACAAGGTGATAATATGACAGAAAAACTTGTAAACGCAGTAGTGGGATTATTTTCTGGAATAACAGGAATGGCTTTTGGAAAAGAAATAATGGTATTTATAATATCATTAATGCCAATATTAGAATTAAGAGGTGGCTTGCTTGCTGCTTCATTGATTGGATTAGATCCAATACCAAGTTATATAATTTCAATAATAGGAAATATTTTACCAATACCATTTATACTATGGTTTATGGGATCTATATTAAAGTGGATGCATGGTAAAAAACATTTAAATAAAATCGCTACATGGTTAGATAAAAAAGTAGAAAAAAATAGATCAAAAATAGAAAATGTAGGTTTCTGGGGATTAGTATTATTTGTAGGAATTCCACTTCCAGGAACAGGAGCTTGGACAGGTTGTTTAATAGCTTCAGTATTACAAATGGATAAGAAAAAATCTTTTCTAGCCGCCACATTAGGTGTTGTTATGGCAAGTATTATAATGATGTTTATATCATTCGGTTTATTAAAAGGAATTATTGGTTAAATTCTTTTTTTGTTTAATTTTTAAAAATTATGGTATAATATTAAACGATTTGGAGGTATTTTATGGATAAAATAATTATAAAAGGAGCAAGAGAAAATAATCTTAAAAATATATCACTAGAACTACCTAAAAACAAACTTATTGTTATGACAGGAGTAAGTGGTAGTGGTAAATCAAGCTTAGCATTTGATACTATATATGCTGAAGGTCAAAGAAGATATGTAGAAAGTTTATCAGCATATGCTAGGCAATTTTTAGGTGGTTCAGAAAAGCCAGATGTAGACAGTATAGAAGGATTATCTCCATCAATAAGTATAGATCAAAAAAGTACAAATAAAAACCCGAGAAGTACTGTTGGAACGGTAACTGAAATATATGATTATTTAAGACTATTATTTGCAAGAATTGGTGTACCTTATTGTCCTAAACATAACAAACCAATAACAAGTCAAAGTATTGAAGAAATGACTAATCAAGTACTAGAATTAGAATTGAACACTAAAATAAGAATACTAAGTCCAGTAGTACATGGAGAAAAAGGAACACATAAAGATTTATTAGAAAATTTAAAAAAAGACGGATATGTAAGAGTTAGAGTAGATGAAAACGAATATGACTTAACTGAAAATATAGAATTAGAAAAAACAAAGAAACATAATATAGACGTCATTATTGATAGATTAATTATAAAAGACGGAATTAGAAGTAGATTATATGAATCAATTGAAATAGCATCCAAATTAGCTAAAGGAAAAGTAGTAATAGATGTAATAGGTGATAAAGAATTTTTAATGAGTGAATCATATGCTTGCCCAGAATGTGATTTTTCACTACCAGAATTAGAACCAAGACTATTTTCTTTTAATGCCCCATATGGAGCTTGTCCAGATTGTAAAGGATTAGGAATAAAATACAAGTTAGATGAAGATTTATTAATTAGAAATAAGGATTTAAGTATCAATGAGGGAGCTATAGTAGCAATCAATATAGATGATACAAATAATATTACATATACAGAATTAAAAGCAACTTGTGATTTCTATCATATAGATATGGATAAACCTATTAATAAATTAAAAAGAGAAGAATTAAATATAATTTTATATGGTTCAAAAGATATAATAGAATTTAACTATGTATCAAAAAATGGAAATACAAGAAAAACAAAAAATTATTATGAAGGTGTTATAACCAATTTAGAAAGAAGATACATAGAAACAAAAAGTACATGGATAAGGGAATGGATAGAAGGATATATGACTGAATCAGTGTGTCCAACTTGTCATGGAGCACGTTTAAGTGAAGCCGTTTTATCAGTAAAAGTAAACAAAAAAAACATCTATGAAATAACTAAATTAAGTATTAGAGATTTATATCAATTTCTAACCAATTTAAAACTAACTAAAACAGAAGAAGAAATAGCTAAGATGATAGTTAAAGAAATATCATCAAGACTAGAATTTTTAATAAATGTAGGATTAGACTATTTAACATTAGATAGAAGCGCTGGAACACTAAGTGGTGGAGAAGCACAGCGTATTCGATTAGCAACTCAAATAGGTTCAAGATTAACAGGAGTTTTATATGTATTAGATGAACCAAGTATTGGATTACATCAAAGGGATAATCAAAGATTAATAAATTCAATGTTGGAAATGAGAGATTTAGGAAATACTTTAATAGTTGTAGAACATGATACTGATACAATGTTACAAGCAGATTATTTAGTAGATATAGGTCCAGGAGCAGGACTACATGGTGGTAATGTAGTAGCAGCAGGAACACCAGAAGAAGTAATGAAAAATAAAAACAGTTTAACTGGAAAATATCTAACTGGAGAAGAAAAAATAGAAGTACCAGAAACTAGAAGAAAAGGAAACAAAAAATATCTAGAAATTAAAGGATGTAAAGAAAATAACCTAAAAAATATAGATGTTAAAATACCACTTGGAACTTTTACTTGTGTAACAGGAGTAAGCGGTAGTGGTAAATCTACTTTAGTTAATGAAATACTATATAAGGTGGTTGCGAATAACTTATATTCTTCAAAAGAAAAACCAGGAAATTACAAAAGTGTAAAAGATTAGAAAATATTGATAAAGTAATAGATATTACTCAAACTCCAATAGGAAGAACACCAAGAAGTAATCCAGCAACTTATACAGGAGTATTTGATGATATAAGAGATGTATTCACAGAAACAAAAGAAGCTAAAATAAGAGGATATGAAAAAGGAAGGTTTTCATTCAATGTAAAAGGTGGAAGATGTGAAGCATGCTGGGGTGATGGTGTTAAAAAAATAGAAATGCACTTTTTACCAGACGTATATGTACCTTGTGAAGTATGTGGTGGAACACGATATAATAAAGAAACTCTAGAAGTAAAATTTAAAGACAAAAATATATATGAAGTATTAGAAATGAGAGTAGAAGAAGCATTAGAATTCTTTGATGCATTTCCAAAAATAAAAAACAAATTACAAATGTTATGTGATGTTGGATTATCATATATAAAATTAGGTCAACCAGCTCCTACTTTAAGTGGAGGAGAAGCAGCTCGTATTAAATTAGCCAAAGAACTTCAAAAAAAGCCTACTGGAAAAAGTTTATTCATACTGGATGAACCAACTACAGGATTACATTCAGATGATATTAAAAAACTACTAGTTATATTAAATAGAATAGTAGATAGTGGAAACACTGTACTTGTAATAGAACATAATTTAGATGTAATCAAAGTAGCGGATTATATTATTGATTTAGGTCCAGAAGGTGGAGATTTAGGTGGTAATGTAGTAGCAACAGGTACACCAGAAGAAATAGCTAACGTTGAAGCAAGTTATACGGGAGAATATTTAAAAAAATATTTAAAATAATAAAAAGCGACAAAATAATAGTTCGCTTTTTTTTAAAATATAAATGGTGATAATATGAGAAAATACTATTTGTTTATCATAAAAGATGAATATTATAATAAATATAGATATAGTCCATATTTATTATACAAAGCATTATATTATTTATATAAAATGAATAAATATGATTTAGAAAATGGATTATATTTATATAATAAATTCTGTAATATAATAAGTAAAAACGTAATTCTAAATTATATTAAAAATAAATTTGAATATACAAACTATTCAAAAAAAATAATAAAATTAAATTCAGTACTAGAAAAGACATATATCCAAGTTAATTATTCGAGTATTATTATTTTGACCAATGTAAATAGTCCTTATATATTTAAAATATTAAATATATATAATAAAAAAATATTTGTTTGTGATTTTAATAATAGAGATTATTTCTTCCTAAAAGATTCTATAAATGGTAAATTAAATAGTACAAAAACATATAATAAATTAGGTGGTTGATATGGGTAAGATAGAATTTAAGGAATTTGTTAAAAAAAATCCCAATTTATATAAATTTGTAAAAAATAATGAAATGACATGGCAAAAATTTTATGAAATGTATGATATGTATGGAGAAAATAGTGAAGTATGGAATGAATATAAAGAATATAAACAAAGCACTGTAAAAAAAGAAGTAGTAAGTGCTGGTGTTTTAAGTGAATTTGTAAATTGGTTTAAAACATTAAACTTAGATGAAGTACAGGATGGTTTAAATAGTGTGGGTAGAGTAATAAGCGTTTTACAAGATTTTGGCACTTCAAATAATTCAAGTACTGAAACTACTTATAAACCAAGGCCCATATATAAACACTTTGAAGATTAATGACTTTAGAATTACAGTTTAAAATAAAAAATAACCCATACTATTTAAGATATTTAAGAGAAAATTCAATTTGGTATAAATATTTAAATAGAAATCCAGAAATGTTTAAAACTTTTGAAGAAGAGGTAAAAGATAAGTATGAATTAAGACCAAGTTATAAAATAAGTAAAGCATTAGATACAATAACTATGTTACAAAATGTTATGTCTACACTAAATAAGTGATATAATATATTTGGTGATTAATTATGAGAATTATAAGTGGTAAATATAAAGGAAAAAAACTAGATGGTTTTGATATAGAAGGAACAAGACCAACAATGGATAGAGTAAAAGAATCATTATTTGGAATAATTCAAAATAATTTAAAAGATAGTATTTGTTTAGATTTATTTGCAGGAAGTGGTTCACTTGGTATAGAAGCACTAAGTAATGGAGCCAGTATTTGTTACTTTGTTGACAAAAATAAACAAATACTAGATATATTAAAAAACAATTTAAAAGGAATAGAAAATAGTATTTTAATAGAAAAAGATTATTTAATGGCTTTAGAAGAATTAAAAAATAAAAAATTTGATGTTATTTTCTTAGATCCTCCATATAAAGATAATTTAATAACTCCATCAATAAAAAAAATAATTGAATTAAGTATGTTAAATAAAGATGGAATAATTGTTTGTGAATATGAAAATGAAGATATAAAATGTGATTTAAAATTAATAAAAGACAAAAAATATGGTTCAAAAAAGGTGAAAATATATAAAAATGAATAAAAATTAAAAATTTATTCATTTTTTTTAGGTATTTTTCAAAAACTTGCTATGTTATATAGTGAGGAGGAAAAAAGATGAAAAAATATCCTTTTGAAAAACAGATTGGTTTAAAAGATTGTGGAGTAGCTTCTTTAAAGATGATAATAAAATATTATGGTGGAGACTACCCAATAGAAAATTTAAGAATATTAACTAATACTTCTAAAAGTGGTACTAACGCTTATGACTTAATTGAAGGAGCAAAGAAAATAGGATTAGATTCTGCTGGATATGAAGTAAAGTTAGAAGAAATCGATTCTAAAATATTACCTGTTATAGCTTATACTGTAATTGATAAAATCTATCAACATTATGTAGTTATATATGAAATAAATTATAAAAAACAGGAATTAATAATTGGTGATCCTGCAACTAAATTAAAAAAAATAAAAATGGAAGATTTTAAAAAAATATATCAAAATATCATAATATCCTTTTCACCCCTAAAAAATCTCCCATTAATGAAGGAACAACCAATTATTAAAGAGCAAATAAAATTAATATTATCAAATAATAAAAAAAATATATTTTCAATTTTAATTTTAAGCATAATAATAACCTTATTAACAACTATAATAACCCTTTCTATAAAAATACTTTTAGATAATATTAATATGATAATTTATCCTATAGTTATATTGATAGCTATAATTAAATATATTTTAGAAATAATAAATAACAAATCGATATTAAAATTACAATTTAAAATAAATCAATCTTTATATCAAAAAATATTTGAACAAATTATTTTTCTTCCTTATCAATATTATCGCAATCGTACTACTGGTGAAATGTTATCAAAAATAACAAACATAGAAAAAGTAAGCAATTTTATTATTAATACTTTTTCAAATTTAACGATTAATTTATTAATAATCATATTTTCATTTATAGTAATGTATGTAATAAATATAAAAATGCTATTTATAATATCAATATTAACTTTCTTTATTTGTTTAACGACATTAATATATAGAGAAAAAAGGACAAGCTATTTAACAGAAACAATAAGTAGTAAAAGTATTATTGATTCATATTTATATGAAGCTATAAGTGGTTTTGAAACAGTTAAAGGTTTAAATATTGAAGATTGTATAGTAAACAAAATAAAAGAAAAAAACGATAATTTTTTAAAAATAAGAAATAAATATAATTTAATAAATATTAAAGAATATACATTACAAAATCTAATATATATAATTGGTAATATAGTATTTATTTTAATTGGTACAAAATTTATTAAAGATG
>ERZ808240.4742-NODE-4742-length-11692-cov-6.292773_pt1 | contig 11692 bp, 8 predicted proteins | sample MGYA00521084_ERZ808240 | MGnify/ENA primary metagenome ERZ808240 (study PRJEB31516, sample SAMN03275571) | gut metagenome | biome: mammalia-associated habitat; material: feces | host: Papio cynocephalus | place: Kenya | collected 2012-08-06 ... | reverse complement strand
TCGGGTCGCAGATGCGGTAGCTGTATTCGCCGAAGCAGCGGATGGCGATGTCGATATCGATGCCCGCGCGCTGGTCGACGACGCGGAACGGCACCGGAGACGGCGTACCGTACTTGTTGCCGATGAGCTCCTTGGTGTTGAAGTAGTAGACGCGCTGGTCCTTGGGCGGCTCGCCGCCGAAGGTGAAGCGCTTGCCGATGTTTTTGAAGGTGGCGAGGATGTTCTCGCCCAGCTTGCCGCAGAACAGCGACGGCTCCGACGAGGAATCGTATTTGAATTCGCCGGGCTCCGCGCAGAACTCGGTGACCTTGCCCTGATCGACGATGATCATGCACTGGCCGTCGGCGACCGCGATGATGGAGCCGTTGGAGATGATGTTGTCCGAGCCCTTCATGTTGCTGCTGCGGCCGGAGGTCCGCTTCTGGCCGCGGACGGCCATGACGCTTTCCGGAAGAGAATCACAATAGAAATACTCAAGCCACTGATCGGCCATCACGCCGCCCGCGGCGCCAAGAGCTGCTTTGATAAGTCCCATTTGTTTACGCTCCTTTACTGACAGAATATAAATGGTATCGAATCTGTGCTTGCTTTCAGAATACCATAGTTTGACGCATCCGGCAACGGGAGTGTTCCAATTTCATGAAAAATCACGAATTTTCGCCGCTCCGCGCGGCTGGGCAGAAACAAAAAACTGACCATAGGAAAGAAAGGCGGGGTTTGGTATGATTATATGGAATATCTGCGGACTGTACATGCCTTCCCCTATGAGGGGAAGGTGGTACGGCGGAAGCCGTGACGGATGAGGTGGGGCACTTCTGTCTGCGCGACGCAGCCCACCTCATCAGCCGCCTCCGGCGGCAGCTTCCCCTCATAGGGGAAGCCATGGCCCGCTGCGGCGGGGTAACCCCTCAGGCGCTGCGCGCCAGCTCCCCTTGACAAGGGGAGCCTTGGAAATGCGCACCCCAAAGCCTCCCCTTGTCAAGGGGAGGTGCCGAGCGAAGCGAGGCGGAGAGGTTCCGAACACAGAAAGGAGCGCCGATGCGGGGTTTTTATTGTTTGTGCTATGCGGCGGGGCTGGGTGTGGTGAGCTTTGTGCTGGGCAGGCTCGTGCCGAAGGAGTGGTTCGACTATACGCGCTTCCCCTACCGGAGCTTTGCGTTTGAAAAGGGCGGGAAGCTCTATGAGGCCATCGGCATTGCGAAGTGGCAGAGCCGTGTGCCGGATATGAGCCAGGTCTTCCCGAAGCTCATGCCCGCCAAGAAGATCCCGGCCCGGCCGGACGAGCAGACGCTGCTCGTCATGATCCGCGAGACCTGCGCGGCGGAGGCCACGCACGCGCTGCTCATTGTGGCGGGGCTGGGGCTGCTTGTCATCTGGCCGGGCGCGGGCGGCATCGTTTTATATCTGATCTACGCCATTTTCGGCAATCTGGTTTTTCTCATCATTCAGCGCTATAACCGCCCCCGCCTCGTGCGGCTGTATGAGCGGACACGCGCAAAAAGGAGCAAAGAAGCATGAAAGTCCTGATCCTCAGCTGCAATACCGGCGGCGGGCACAATTCCTGCGCCCGGGCCATCGGCACGGAGCTGCAGCGCCGCGGCCACAGCTATGAGACCGACGACGCGCTCTTGTACGTGTCGAAGGGCACGAGCCGCTTTGTGAGCAACTGGCATGTGCGCTTCTACCGCTATTTCCCGAAGCTCTACAACAAGGGCTATCAGTACGCGGAGGAGCATCCGGCGTCGTTCGACGAGTCGTCCGCGGCCTGCCGCATCCTGCGGCGCGGGTGCAAGCGGCTGCGCGCGGCCATCGTGCAGGGCGGATACGACGCGGTGGTGTGCGTGCATCTGTTCCCTGCGCTGATGCTCACGTTCATCCAGCGGCAGCAGCCGCTGCCGGTCAGGACCATGTTCATCGCCACGGACTACACCGCAAGCCCCTCCTGCGACCGGATGCAGCTGGACACCTGCGTCATCCCAGACGCGTCGCTGCGCGCAGAATTCGAAAAAAACGGCGTCCGGCCGGAGACCATCCTCCCCTGCGGCATTCCCGTGCGCGAGGAGCTCTATGCCTGCCTGCCGAACCGGGAGGCGAAGCTCGCCATGGGACTCGAGCCCTCGCACCGGCATCTGGTGATGATGACCGGCAGCATGGGCTGCGGGCCGATGGAAGAAATCACGGAGCTGCTTGCAAATTCGCTCCCGCCGGAGTATGATATGACTGTAGCCTGCAGCAGCAACCGGCAGCTTCTGCGGCGCATGGAGCGCAGGTTCGCGGACAAGCCCAACATCCACATCCGCGGCTTTATCAGCAACGTCTCCGTCCTGATGGACAGCGCGGATCTCTTCCTCACCAAGCCCGGCGGCATCAGCACGACCGAGGCCATGGTCAAGGGACTGCCGATGGTGCTGGTCAACGTGGTGGGCGGATGCGAGACGCCGAACCTGAATTTCTTCGTCTCCCACGGCGGCGCGGCCACGGCCGAGACGCCGGAGGACATCGCCGCGCTCTGCAGGCAGCTGCTGGAAAACGACGAAGAGCGCCTCATCATGCGCCAGTCGCTGCTGGCCATGAAGCAGATCCCCGCCGCGCAGGCCATCTGTGACCGGCTGGAGGGATAAAGCGGGCAGGCTATGGAATCATAACGATACAAGGAGGGTACCCAACATGACGAATGTGAATCTGGATAACTTTGACGCGGAGGTCATGCAGGCAAAGACGCCTGTCGTGGTCGATTTCTGGGCCAGCTGGTGCGGCCCGTGCATGATGCTCGCGCCTGTGATGGAGGCGCTGGACGGCGAGATGGACGGCGTGAAGTTCTGCAAGGTCAACGTCGACGACGAGCGCGATCTGGCGATGGAATTCGGCATCGAGTCGATCCCGACGCTGCTGTGCATCAAGGGCGGCAAGGTCGTGAAGCGGCTGGTCGGCTACCGGGAGAAGGACGCGCTCAAGAAGGAGCTGGAGGCGCTGTGAAGGTCCGGCTGAACGAAGACAAGGCGGTCGTCGCCCGCGTCAAGGAGGGGCTCAAGCGCACCGGCGGCTACTGCCCGTGCAGGCTCGCGCGGACGGAGGAAAACAAATGCATGTGCAAGGAGTTCCGCGAGCAGATCGCCGACCCCAACTTTGAGGGCTACTGCCACTGTATGCTCTATTATAAGGAAAAATAAGCGAAACGAAAGCTCTTTCCCTCTTTGGGAAAGAGCTTTTCGACGTGCCTGCTTCTTCAACTGTAGGGGCCGATGCCTACATCGGCCCGTGGGGAAGCATCGAATTCGCCGAAGGCCCCCCGTGTTTCGGATGTACATGCTGCCGGGGCGATGTGGGCATCGCCCCCTACGCAGATCCTGCAAGTCTCCCGCAAGGAACGGAAACACGATCTTTTTTTAGCAATTTGGGGAAGGGTCTTCCTGTGTTTCCGGGGGCTTCCTGCGGCTGGGGCGGGAAGTTGTGAAGAATTTCTGAATTATTTACAAAAGTATTGCAATTTTTAAATCTTACGGTAAACTGGAGTCACAAAAGAAGCGGCGAAGCTCGCCGCAGAAAGAGGTGTACAGGGATGAAACGTACATTTGCAAAGCTTCTGAGCCTGTTCGTGGTGCTGACGCTCGTCATCGCCATGGTCCCGGCGGTATTCGCCGTGGGCGAAACGGTCTCAGCGAAAAAAAACACGCTGTCTGTCAATGAATCGACGACAGTCAGTGTCAAAGATGCGGACGGAAACGCTGTGTCTGGTGTGACGCTCAGCAGTGCCCCTGCGGATATCGTCAGCATCAGTGGCATGACGATCACAGCGCAGAAGGTCGGCTCCGCCACCATTACGGCGAAGGTGACACTGGAAGACCAGACCGAGCAGACGCTCGGCAGCGTCCAGATCACTGTGCAGTCGGGCGTGAGCGCGATCACGGCCGACACTTCCATCGAGATCGACGCTGACAGCGAGAAGACTGCTTCCCTGTCCGTGACGCTCACGGGCGCGGCGAGCGGCGACGTGCTGACAGTCCAATCGTCCGATGCGACCGTCGTGACGGCGCAGGCTGGTAACATTTCAAATGGCAGCTGCACCGTCGCGCTGACGGCGGTGAAGACCGGTTCGGCCACGCTGACACTCAGCTGCGGCACGGCCACGGCGCAGGTCGCTGTGACCGTCACGGCGTCTGGGACGCATACCGTGACCTTTGAAAAGCAGAAGCTGACGGTCGAAAAGGACAAAACGGCCACGAACACCGCAAAGGCCACGGCTGGCGATAAGCTCACCTATGCCAGCAGCAACACGGCGGTCGCCACGGTCGACGCTTCGACCGGCATCGTGACCGGCGTCGCCGCCGGGACGGCCACGATCACCGCGACGGTCAAGAACGCCTTCGGCGTTATCGTCGAAACGGCGAGCTACACCGTCGAGGTCGCGGACGCGTATAAGATCGAGCTGAGCGCCGCGCCGTCGAGCCTGACGGCGGGCAGCGCCTCCACCGTCTCCGCGACGGTCTATCAGTACACGGCGGAAAAGGGCTATGTGCCCTATCAGCAGTCCGTGGAGCTGACGTGGAAAGCCTACGAGGAGAGCGTCGCCGATCTTGGCGGCAATGACCCGAGCAAGGCCGTAACGACCACGACGAGCAGCGGTTCTTCGAGCGTCACGCTCTATACCTACGCGACCGGCACGTCCAAAACTGCCGTGCAGGTACCGGTGAAGGTCTCCGTCACGATCGGCGGCACGACCTATCAGGCTTCTCCGCTCTCCGTGAGCGTGAGCCCGGCCTCCGCGCCCTCGTTCGCGGTGCATGAGGAGGACTATTTCGATCCTGACGACTTCTCCGAGGCCGTCGACGGCGCGACGGGCCGCTATGCGGGCAAGCTCTCCGCCATCACCATCGAGGGCTCGAACGGCGGCTCGGTCTATGAAAACGGCAGCCGCGTGAGCTCGTCGACGAAATACTATGTCTCCGGCGCACGCAACAAGCTGATCTCCAGCCTGTATTTCCGGACCTCCTCCACCAGCACGACGAACGCCTACTTCACCTACATCGGCTACGACGCCGACGGCGATGTGATCGCCGCGGGCAAGGTGACGCTCGGCGACGAGAGCGTCGACATGGAATACTCCGCCAGCTTCGGCGGCAGCGTGACCTTCCTGGAATCCGATTTCAGCAAGGCCTTCTCCGGCAAGGCGGGCGAAAAGCTCGACTACGTCACGTTCGCAATGAACCGCGCGACGGTCGTCATGAACAACAAGACCTACAGCCTGAACGACGGCAGCAACGCCGCCATCTTCGGCTGGGCCTACACGACCTCCAAGGCCACGACGAAGCTGAGCTCCACCGACAAGTGCTACTATCAGGCGAGCTACACGCAGCTCGACCTCGACGAGGTCACCTATGTGACCGGCAGCTACCGGACCAAGTACACGGTCTACCTCCCCTATACCGCTGTCGGCACCTCCGGCTCGCGGTATGAGGGCTACACCGCCATCACCGTCTCCGGCGACGACTCCATCACGGCCTCCGGCGCGTCGATGAAGACGCTGGGCGCGGCGGATGAGATCCTGCGGGCCTACCCGAACGCCGCTTACGTGATGTTCAAGCAGCCCGCGGCGAGCGAAGGCCGTCTGCTCTACAACTTCCGCTCCGTCGCCGCGCAGAACTACACGACGGTCGACTACAGCAAGGACCAGTTCTATCTCAGCGGCACGAGCGCGAAGAACCTGTATCTGGACAGCGTCTTCTTCCTCCCCGCAGCGGACTGCAGCACGCAGATCCGGCTCGCCTTCACGGTCTACGGCACGTCCGGCACGCAGCTGGGCAGCGGCGAGCTGACCGTGCGCGTGGCCTCGAAGACGGCCTCCTCCGTCTTCTCGGATGTGAACACGCGGACCTGCTCGTGGGCGGCGAACGCGGTCGATTTCATGAATGAATACGGCCTCGTCAAGGGCACGGGCACCTCCACCTTCGGCTGGAAGGGCAATATGACCCGCGGCGACTTCGTCCTCATCCTCTACCGCAACGCCGGTTCTCCGTCGGTCTACGGCGTATCGAACCCGTTCACGGATGTGAAGAGCACGGATTACTACTATGAGGCCGTCCTCTGGGCGTACCGCAACAACGTCGTCAACGGCACCAGCACCACGACGTTCGGCCCGAAGGGCAAGATCACGCGCGAGCAGATCGCCTCCATCCTCTGGCGGCTCGCGGGCAAGCCGGTCTACTCGGCCAGCCTGCGCAGCTACACGGACTATGCCTCCGTCAGCGATTACGCCTACGACGCGATGAGCTGGGCGGTCGGCAGCGGCTATGTCAAGGGCAGCGGCGCCAAGCTCAGCCCCAAGAACAACGCCACCCGCGCCGAAGTCGCGGTCATGCTCCACCGGTATCTGACCAAGTAAAAAAGCAGAAAAAATGCCCCGCCTGCGATGCAGGCGGGGATCTTTTTTTCGAAAGCAGCACAGTATGCACATCCCTGTAGGGGCCGATGCCCACATCGGCCCGCGCAGGATGCGCCGGTTTTTCTGGAGATCTGCGGCGAATTCGCAACTGCCCTCCGGGCCGATGTAGGCATCGGCCCCTACGCGTAAGCTGGAAATCTCGTTCAGAAAATATGTCTTCCCTTTTATCCGTCTTCGCGCTCTCTGGCTTTCAGATCCTGCAGGATCTGGTCGTAGAATTCCTTGCTGATCTTGTATTTGCGCAGGTAGATGATGTAGCCGGCGGCGATGAGGATGAGGGGGATGGCCAGCATGGCGAGCTTGATGGTGAGCTTGCCGGAGGCGTCGATGGCGGCCGCGGCCGCGTCGCTGCCCTTCGTCTTGATGCCGGCGAGCATGATGCTGATGCTGATGAGGCCGGTCGAGAGCGCGCCGCCGATCTTGTTGACGAGCGGCTGGATGGAGAAGGTGATGGACTCGGAGCGGCGGCCCAGCTTCCACTGGCCGTATTCGATCGTATCGGCGAGGAACATGAGCATCAGCAGCTGGATGAAGGCCTGGCCGACGAACATGAGGATGGCGGCCATGGCGATGAGAACGATGGAATGCTCGGCAAAGAAGAACACGGCGTAGCCCGCGGCGACGAGGATGGTCGCGCCGGTGTAGAGCTGGCGGCGGTCATGCTTTTTCGAGAACAGCGGGAAGATCATGAGCGCGGCCAGCTGCGCCACGCCGCAGACAGCCGCCAGCACGGCGTACATGTTGATATCGCCGTAGAGGTACTGCATGTAATAGGTAGCGAAGCCCGTCGTGGTGCAGTAGCCGACCATGAACAGGGCCATGGAGAGCGTAGTCCACATGAGCTGGTCGTTTTTCGTCAGCGCGTTCCACATGTCGCGGATGGTGAACTTCTCCTCGTCCTCTTTGATCTCGCGGTTTTCCTTCACGCCGAACAGCGGGAAGCACAGACCGGCGAGGTAGATGACGCTCACGGCCACGGCGACCGTCATCCACGCCTTCGGCGTGTTGCCGAGGGCGGCGGTGATGGGCTGCCAGCCGACCATGATGATGTACATGCCGATGTTCGCGCAGATGCGGGCGAAGGCGCCGTAATTCTCGCGCTGCTTCTGGTCTTGCGTGAGGGCGGGCAGAAGCGTCCAGTAGGCGATGTCGTTGATGCCGTAGCTGATATCCCAGAGGACGTAGGCGACGGCGAAGAAGATGACGTAGGCCGTGCCGGTGCCGACGTTGCCGAAGAGGATCAGATAGAAGATCACGGACACGACGCCGCCGACGAGGATCGCGGGCTTGAACTTGCCCCACTTCGTGTGGATGTTGTCGATGACAAGGCCGGTGATGGGGTCGTTCAGCGCGTCGGCGATGCGCAGCACGGAGAGCACGAGGCTGACCGCCGCGAACACGTGCAGCGGCAGCGAGAGGATGTTGGACAGGAAATACAGAAGCGCGTTTGCCTCAAACGCATAGAACATGTCGCGGCCGATGGTGCCGAGGCCGAAGAAATATTTGTTGCGGCGGTCAAGGTTTTTCATGACTGCACACCTCCTGAATGAAATAGACATTGGAGCCGAAATCGCCCTGCATCCGGCCGTCCGGGTCGTAGCCCGTGCCGGAAAAGCGCGGCGCGAGGCAGATCCCGGCGGCGAAGGCCGCGCCGGAGGCCGTCAGGCTCTGGCTGCCGTCGGACATCCGGTACAGGCTGTCCGCGGTCTGGACGGCAAGGCCGTTGGGGCTGAGCTTCACGGGCAGCACGTGGCGCAGGAGCGTCCCGAAATCGCCCACGCGCAAAAGCTGGGGACGGGAGGTCAGGCGGTACTGCTTCTCCGCGTCCAGCCCCGTCACGCACAGGTGCTCGTAGCCGGGGGCAGCGGGCTGCAGGCCGTGGAAAACGGCCGCGACGGTCTCCTGCTTCGTCTGCATCTGCCAGACGGTCCCGCCGCCGTCGGTTTGGCCTCTTGTGAAGCGGCCGTACTGGAGCGTGCGGCGGTGGGCACGGTAAAACTCCGTCTGCGCCCGGATCTCCGCCTGCTCGACCGGCAGGAGCTCCGTGAGGTCGAGCTCGTAGCCGAGGCAGCCGAACAGGCTCACGTTGCCGCGCGTAGGCAGCGGCGTATGCCGCAGCGTCTGCGCGTGCGGGCTGGCCGAGACGTGCGCGCCGAAGCACGAGGGCGGATAGAGGTAGCTGAGGCTCTGCTGGATGCGCAGGCGCTCGACGGGGTCGGTGTCGTCGGAGCACCAGATCTGCGGGGAGAACCAGAGCATGCCGCAGTCAAAGCGGTTGCCGCCGGACGAGCAGCTCTCAAGCAAAATCTGCGGCCGGGGCAGGAAGATGCGGCGCAGCACGTCGTAGAGCCCGAGGACGAAGGCGTGCTGCTGCGCGCCGAGCGCGCAGGAGTGGCGGTTCATGTCCCACTTGACATAGGAGATGGGCGCGGAATCGAGGATGCCGCCGACGCGCTCGACGAGATAGTCCCGCACCTCCGGCTTTGTGAGGTCGAGCAGCAGCTGGTGGCGGCCGAGCAGATTCTCCCGGCCGAGGACGTCATGCAGGGCCCAGTCGGGATGCTGCCGGTAGAGCTCGGAATCGGGGCTGACGGATTCGGGCTCGAACCAGAGGCCGAACTGCAGGCCCATGGCGTTCAGCTTTTCGCCGAGGCCGCGCAGGCCGCCCGGCAGCTTCTTTTCGTTCACGGTATAGTCGCCGAGGCTGGAGGTATCGCTGTTTCGCTTGCCGAACCAGCCGTCGTCGAGGACGAACAGCTCGCAGCCGAGCTGCTTTGCCGCCCGGCCGAGGCGCAGGAGCTTCGATTCCGTAAAATCGAACATGCAGCCCTCCCAGCTGTTATAGACGATGGGGCGGGGCCGGCCCTGCCAGTAGGGCGGGACGAGGTGCTCGTTCACATACCGGTGGAAGCAGGAGGACACTCCGCCGAAGCCCGCGCCGGAATATGCCATGACGGCCTCCGGCGTCTCAAAACGCGCACCGGGCGCAAGCTCCCAATCGAAGTTCGCTGGCGAGATGCCCTGCAGCACGCGCGTGAGGCCCTGCAGGCTCTTCTGCGCGCTGAGGTAGTGGCTGCCGGAGTAGAGCAGGTTGAAGCCGTAGACCGCGCCCGCCTGCTCCCCCGCGTCCGGCGCGGCGAGCAGGAAGCCGGGGTTGGCGCGGCTGGAGGACGCACCGGTCGTGCTCTCAAGGCAGGTCCTTGCAAGGGTGACGGGCGTGCGGGTGTGCTGCATCTCGGCGATCCAGCCGCCGGAGAAGGTATGCAGCTCCCAGTCGCCGGGAAGCTCCGTGCAGGCGCTCATGCATTTGCGGATGTGCACCGCGGAATCCCCGCAGTTTTCGAGGATCGCCCGCCGGGTAAAGACCGTGGGCAGGACGCCGTAGAGGAGCGTCAGGCGGAGCTTCGCCGCCGCGTCCGTAAGGTACACGGCGAGGACGGTCTGGCCGCGGGAGACGGGCAGCGCCGAGGGCGGCGGCTGCTTCAGCACCTCGCAGCCGAGATAGCGGAAGTCGGTGGAGACGGCTCTGCCGCCGATCGACAGCTCCAGCGGGCTTTCGCGGTAGTCGCCGCGACCGCAGCCGCTCCACTCGAGCGGCAGGATATCGAGGCAGCTGGCGTTGGAGCCCTCGCGGTAGAGCGTGCTGTCGCCCCAGCCGCAGCCGGGGCGGGCGGCAAAGGCCTGCGCGTCGGAGGTCTCGGTGCGCGCGCCGAAGTGCAGGTGCTCGAGAAACCCGTCCTTCACGCGGAAGAGATAGGACGCTTCTTCATTTCGCAGGTGGAACACGCCTTGTCTGACGTTGATCATTCGATGCGGTAGACCTCCCCTCTGACATAGGTGTTGAACGCCTCGTCCGTCACGCCGCCGTGCCGGATCATGTCGGCGTAGAACGCGCCGGAGCGCTTGATGGTGCGCGTCTGGGTGGCGTAGTCGACGTTCACGAGGCCGAAGCGGGCGCTCTCGCCCTCCAGCCATTCGAAGTTGTCGCAGAAGCACCAGTGGTAATAGCGCTCGAAGGGCAGGCCGGACTGGACGATGGCCTCCAGGTGCTCGTAGAGATAACGGGCGCGGAAGGCGTCCTGGTTGTCGCAGGTGCCGTTCTCCGTCACCCAGATGGGGCGGCGGAGCAGCTTTTCAAGCTTTTGGGCGCAGCGCACGATGCCCTCGGGGTAGATCTCCCAGCCGAGGTCGTTGCGGGGGCTGTTTTTGCGCACGCCGTCGGCGAAGCCGGTGACGGTCGAGCGCGTATAGTAGTTGACGCCGTGGAAGTCGCAGTATTCGCCCTTCGGCAGCTTCCAGTGGTCATGCAGCGGCCAGCGGAACGAGCCGGTGGACATGGCCTCGGTGATCGCGCCCTGGAACAGCCACTCGACGGCCTTCGCCGTCGCCGCCTGGGCGGGGTTGCGGGGGTTTTCCGGCTCGAAGACGCGCAGGTGGTTGGCGAAGCCGACCATGGTATCGGAATAGCCCATGGCCTCGCGCGTCTCATGGAGCATCCGGTAGCAGCGGATGTGGCAGTAGGCCATGTTTTCGAGCACGGTGAAGGTCTCGGCGAATTTCTTGTGTCCCGGGGGCCAGTCGCCGAAGAAATAGCCGTTGGTCGCGTAGACGTTCGGCTCGTTGATGGTGATCCAGTCGCTGACGAGATCGCCGAAGCGGTCGGCGCAGAGCTTGGCAAAGGAGAGGAAATCGTCGAGATTTTCGCGTTTGGAGAACGCGCCCATGCGCTCGAACCACATGGGGTTGGAGAAATGGTGGATCGTCAGCAGCGGGCGGATGCCGAGCTGCCGCAGGTATTCCAGCTCCGCGCGGTAGTGCGCGACGGCGGACTCGTCGACCTGCCCGCGCTCGGGCATGATCCGGGCCCACTCGACACCGAGACGGGCGATGGGCAGGTGCAGACCGGCCATGAGCGCGCAGTCCTCGCGCCAGCGGTTCCAGTGGTCGTCAGCGACGGCGGGGTCGGAGCCGTCTTTGATCTTGCCCTGGTGATACCAGTCGTTCCAGCTACTGCCGACCTCTCCGCCCTCGATCTGCGCCGAGGCGGAGCTGACGCCAAGCAGAAAGCCCTCAGGGAACTGTAAACGCATCGGATGTCCTCCTTATAATCGTTGTTTTTTGATGGTATGCAAGTCCAAAGGCTCCCCTTTCAGGGGAGCTGTCAGCAAAGCTGACTGAGAGGTTGTCACAGATTAGCGACTGCTGACGCCTCCGGCGGCCCCTTCTTTTCCGTCTTGCCGGAAAAGAAGGGGG
>ERZ808240.4740-NODE-4740-length-11696-cov-2.896057_pt1 | contig 11696 bp, 9 predicted proteins | sample MGYA00521084_ERZ808240 | MGnify/ENA primary metagenome ERZ808240 (study PRJEB31516, sample SAMN03275571) | gut metagenome | biome: mammalia-associated habitat; material: feces | host: Papio cynocephalus | place: Kenya | collected 2012-08-06 ... | reverse complement strand
CGGCGAGCTGTGGGTGGATGGAGAGATCGAGAATTACAAGGAGCCGCGGGAGCGGAATCTTGCCATGGTATTTCAGAATTATGCGCTGTATCCGAATATGAGCGTGTATGACAATATCGCATTTTCCTTAAGTGTGAGGAAAGCCGACAAGAAGGAGATTAAGAAGAAAGTATACGACACGGCAAAGATGCTCGGCATTGAGCACCTGCTGGACCGGAGGCCGGGAGAACTCTCCGGCGGACAGAAACAGCGCGTGGCGATCGGAAATGCGATTATCCGCAATCCGAAGGCGCTTTTGATGGACGAGCCGCTGTCCAATCTGGATGCGAAACTGCGGACGCAGATGCGGGTGGAACTGGCGGCATTGCAGCATGCGGTGGGAACGACGACGATCTATGTCACGCACGATCAGACGGAGGCCATGACGCTTGGCACCCGGATTGTGGTGATGCGGGATGGAAAAATGCAGCAGGTGGACACGCCGGCGAATCTCTATGCAAGGCCGGTCAACCGGTTTGTTGCGGGATTCATAGGAACGCCGTCCATGAACTTTTTTGAGGCGCAGGTGGTCGCCTGGGAGGAGGCTCCGGCACTTCTGGTCGGAGAGTACCGGATGATGCCGTGCAGGGAGGATGCAGCGCGGATAAGCAGGCACGGAAGCGACAGCGTGATCCTTGGCATACGCCCGGAAAACATCCTGTGGGAGGCACCGGAGTGTGCAGGTGCCGGAGCGGATTACGTGGAGGCGATGATTCTTGAGGTGGAGCTGCTCGGAGCCGAGAAACTGGTGTTTTTCCTTTTGTACGGGAAAAAATATGTGGCAAAGATTCCGGCGGAATATGCCGCCCGGGCAGGCGAGGTGCGCCGGCTGTATTTTGACATGACGGCGATTCATCTGTTTGACTGCGCCAGCGAAATGCGCATCTGAAAGGAGATAACATGAGTGCATTTGTAAAGTTAAGACAAAAGATCGGTCCTTACCTGTTTTTAGTGCCGTGTCTTATCGTATTCGGACTGTTCTTATTTTATCCGTTTGCAAAAACGATCTATTTAAGCCTGTATAAAACCGACAAGCTGGGACAGGCAAAGCTGTTTGTCGGCTTCGGAAACTATATTGATCTGTTTACTTCAAAATCTTTTTACAACAGCCTGCTTGTAACCTTGATTTTTGTGGTGATCGTGGTATCGGTCAGCATGCTGCTCGGCCTTGTGACGGCGCTGCTGGTAAATAAAAATTTTCCGGGAATCCGGGTGTTCTCCACGGCGTACGCACTGCCGATGGCGATCGCCTCAAGCGCCGCCGCGTTGATTTTTGAGATTATGTTAGACCCGACGATCGGCATTCTCGACAAATTTCTGCGGTCCGACATCAACTGGCTGCATGACGAGCGCTATGCGCTGGTGTGTGTGGCGCTTCTGACGGCGTGGTTAAACAGCGGGATCAATTATCTGTATTTTTCGGCGGGACTTGCCAATATTGATGAGTCGATCTATGAGCGGGCGTCTGTGGACGGCGCGAACGAGTGGCAGAAGTTTACCAGATTAACGCTGCCGGGACTAAGCCCGATCCTGTTTTATACGGTCGTCGTCAATATCATTCTCGCGTTCCAGTCGTTCGGACAGGTAAAAATCTTAACGGAAGGCGGACCGGGTGAGTCGACGAATCTGATCGTCTATTCGATTTACCGCGACGCGTTTTTTAATTTCCGTTTTGGCGGGGCGGCGGCACAGTCCGTGGTACTGTTTCTGATTGTGATGCTGCTGACATTGCTCATGTTCCGTCTGGAAAAGAAGGGAGTGAAGTATTGATGGACATTCAACTCGAGCCGCACACTGCGGCACATCCGAAGAGAGAAGAGATAGAACGGCTGCACGAGACCATGAAAAAGCGGGAGCTTGGCAGAAAACGGCGCAGATTATTAAGCCGTTTCGGCGTCAACCTGGTGGTGTCGGTGCTGGTGATCCTTCCGCTTTTGTATGCGCTTTCCATTGCGTTTATGCCATCCGGGGAATTGTTCTCGATGAAGATGAATCTGATTCCGAATCAGCCGACGCTTGACAATTTTGCGCAGGCATTTACAAAGATTCCTCTGTTTCGCTTTATTTTAAATTCGTTTCTGGTGGCGGGATGCATTACGCTCGGACAGATTATTTCCTGCTCCCTTGCGGCGTTTGCACTGTCGTTTCTGGACTTTAAGGGGAAAAATGTGATTTTTATGCTGATCATGGCGACGATGATGGTGCCGGGTGAAGCGACGATTATTTCCAATTATTTAACGGTAAGCGGATGGGGCTGGCTGAATTCCTACAAAGTGCTCATCATTCCATATATCACTTCCGCCATGGGGATCTTTTTGTTCCGTCAGTTTTATCTGACATTTCCAAAATCCCTGTATGAGGCGGCAAAGATCGACGGCTGTCCGAATCTGGTGTTCATTGTCCGGATTCTGATTCCTCTGACGAAGTCGGCGATCGGAGCGATGGCGGTCTATACCTTCATCAACGCTTACAATATGTATATGTGGCCGTTGTTAGTAACCGGAACCGAGGAGATGCGAACCGTGCAGATCGGTATCAGCATGCTAAACAGTGTGGATTCCCAGTCAATTACGATGGTAATCGCAGGAGTCGTGATGGTAATTCTGCCGTCGCTGTTCGTGTTTATCTTAGGACAAAAGCAGCTGATCCGCGGTATGTTTTCCGGCGCAGTCAAGGGCTGACATAGAAAAAAGAAAACCACTAATTTTAAAAGGAGAAAAAAGAGGAATGAAGAAGAGAATCATTGCATCATTGTTAACAGCATCCATGCTTGCGGCAGCACTTGCAGGCTGTGGGGGAAGTGCGGCGCAGACGGCGGATACGTCCGCAGACGCTGCAGGGGAAGCAGAGAGTGTGCAGAGCGAGCCGGCAACGGTGACGGAAAAAGAGACGAATGTGTCTGCCGCAGCGGATGCGGATCTTTCCGGTACAACGATCACATTCTGGCACTCCATGAGCGGCGTAAACGGCGAGGCGCTTACCGCACTTGTGGATCAGTTCAATGCAGAGAACACCTATGGCATTACGGTGGATGCGGAGTTTGAGGGCGAGTACGATGATGCGATCAACAAATTAAAGAGCAGCATGGTGGGCGGAAGCGGTCCGGATCTGATTCAGGTCTATGAGATCGGTACCCGTTTCATGATCGACTCTGGCTGGGTGATTCCGATGCAGGAGCTGATGGACGCAAACGGCTATGACAATTCCAACATTGTGCCGAATATTGCCGCTTACTACACGATCGACGACCAGCTTTACTCCATGCCGTTTAATACATCCACACCGATTCTCTATTACAATAAGGATATGTTTGACAAGGCGGGAATCACCGAGGTGCCGACCAGTCTGGAGGGAATTGATGCGATTGCGGACGATCTTGTGAACAAGGGCGGTGCAGGAGAGGCGCTTTCCATGGGAATCTATGGATGGTTCTTTGAGCAGTTTATCTGCAAGCAGGGACTGACCTACGCAAACAATGACAACGGAAGAAGTGCTGCGGCGACAGCTGTGGATTTTGACGGCAACGGTGCGGCTCTCTCGATCGTATCCGCGTGGAAGGATCTCTATGACAAGGGATATGCCCCGAACGTGGGCGTTGGCGGCGATGCAGGCCTTACGGATTTCTCCGCAGGAAAAGCGGCGATTACGCTTGGCTCCACCGCGTCCTTAAAGCAGATCTTAAACGACGTCAACGGCTCCTTTGAGGTGGGAACCGCATATTTCCCGAGCATCAAGGATGCAGATCAGGGCGGCGTGTCCATCGGCGGAGCATCTCTCTGGGCAATCCAGAATCAGGATGATGTAAAAGCACAGGCAACCTGGAAGTTCGTGGAATATCTGGTATCGGCAGAGTCTCAGGCATACTGGGCAACCCAGACAGGATATTTCCCGGTGACCAACGATGCGTACAATGAGGATGTGTTCATGCAGAATATTGAGCAGTACCCGCAGTTCCAGACCGCGATCGACCAGTTGAATGACACCAAGGGTGAGTACGCGGGAGCGCTTCTCTCTGTATTCCCGGAAGCACGCCAGACGGTACAGACCGAGATTGAGAATACGTTAAATGACAAGGAGACACCGGAGGAGGCAGTGCAGAAAATGGCGGACACGATCAACGCTTCCATCGAGGACTACAATCTGTTGAACGAATAGTTTTTTAAGAACCCGCCAAAATGCCAGGGGACTGTCGCTTGAAGCAGACGGTCCCTTTTGACGTGGCAGGCAATAGAATGAGAAGATCATGCCCTTTGATTTCAGATGGAATGTATCTGGAAATTCGGATCAAAAAATGTGGCATTTCTAACCCAGCCGGTTTTTGCATCTGCGATGATCCGTGTTTTTCCAAGTTTTGAGCACTCCACGGGTGTGTCCGCAACCCGCAGACAATTTTAGGATTCTCGTGTGTCCCTTGTGGCACTGCTGAATAAAACATAACCGCGCGAAGCCGATGTTTGAACCGTCTTCTGCCATGATTTCAATAGCAGAAGACGGCGAGTTTCGGTTCGCGCGGTTTTATATTGTCTGTGAAGCAGTGCCGTTAGGGACACTAGGGAATCCGCTCATTGTCTGCGGTTTGTCGGACACATTCCGTGGATTGTCAAAACGTGGAAGAGACACGGAATCCGATGCAAAAATCCGTCGGGAAGAAATGCATGCATTTTTTTCAACGAATGTTCCATCTGCATTTCCATCTGAAATCGAAGGGCGTGATGTTCTCCTCATATTACTTAGCACGTTGCTTAGCACGTCAAAAGGGGCTGCCGTTTCAAGCGGCAGCCCCTTTTTCTTCGTCAACGGTAAATCATACTGTCGAGGACGGAATACATCTGTGTAATCTCAATCGGCTTGCTTAAGTGTGCATCCATCCCGGCATCCAGGGACTTGCGCACGTCCTCCTCGAACACATTGGCTGTCATCGCCACGATCGGAACCGTTTTGCCATCCTCGCGTCCGGATTCCCGGATCTTTCTGGTTGCCGTCAGCCCATCCATGACCGGCATCCGGATATCCATCAGAATGACATCGTAATATCCGGGTTCATGGGAAAGGAACTGCGTCACTCCCTCTTCTCCGTTGACCGCCACATCCACCTGCAGATTCTTGTGCAGCAGAATATTGCGCGTAATCTCAATGTTGACCTCATTGTCCTCCACCAGAAGCGCTCGTTTGCCGGTAAAATCATAGTCGGACGTCTGCACATCTCCCTGTCCGCGTGATTTTTCTCCGAAATTTGGGACACGCTTTAAGTTCACATTCACAATGAACGTCGAGCCCTTGCCCTTTTCGCTGTATGCGTCAATATGTCCGCCCATAAATTCAATAATGTTGCGCGCAATGGGAAGACCCAGACCGGTACCGCCGTTTAATGTCGTGATCCCCTCATCCTCCTGCTCAAACGGCTCAAACATATGCGGAATAAATGCTTCGTCCATGCCGACTCCCGTATCCCGGATCTCAAACCGGAATCCGGCATCCTCCCCGTCATCGCCGGTATGCTCCACAATGAAATCGACCCTTCCGTCCGGCATCGTGTATTTTACGGCATTCTCCAAAATATTGGCAAGTGCCCGCTCTAACTTCTTCGCATCAAAACAATAGGTGTCATCAAAGCTTCCGCGCCTGTCCACAGAAAAGTGAATCCGCCGCTCCGCCGCCTGCCGGCTCACCTCCTGCACCGTCTCTTCCAAAAAGGCGTCTAACGCCATCTTCTGGCTGTTTAATGCAACATTGCCGCTCTCAATCTGAGAAAGATTCAAAATGTCATCCACAAAAGACAGCATAAAGCGGGCTGACTGGCTGATCTTGTCCAGATTCTCGAGCACCTGCTTCTCATTGTTCACATATTCTCTGGTCAGATACGTAAGACCAATGATGGAATTCATCGGCGTCCGGATCTCGTGACTCATACGCTCCAAGAACTCATTCTTCTCCTGATTGGCATGTCTCGCATCTAGCAGCGCAGCCATCAGTCTCTCCTGCTGCCGCTGTTCTTCCTCATAGCTTTCCGTCACATCCCGGCGCACTAAAACCACTGTGCTGCGGTCATCCTGCTGGTAAGAAATATGCAGTTCTTTTCTGCGGTATACCTCCCCGCACAACAGGCGGTACGGGACCACCAGATCTTCCCTCTGTTCCAGTTCCGAAAGAATATGCGGCAGTTCTAACGCAGCCGCACATGCCTCCCTGTCCTCCGGATGAACATACACCGGTATCATCTGCGCATTCACCTGTGCATAATCTCCCTCCGGCGGCGGCGTCACATCTGTATCGTCATTCGTCACGATCACATGAAATACTCCGGTATGTACATCCACATAGGTAATAAAATCAAGTTCCGACTTGATGACTCGCTCCAATATTCCGCGCTCTTTGATGGATTTCGCATCTTCCATTCTGCATACTCCTTTATCAAAAAAACAAACTATGTTTTATTATAACAGGATTTCCAGAACTTTCCAATGCATTTTTGTGCCCTTAAGTGTGCCGTTCCTCCCTTCGGTTCAAACATGTGTCCCTTCTGCTGCAATGCGCGCAGATTCTGACACATTCCACTGCCTCCGTGCACGTATCGGCCGGCGCCAGCTCCATCTCAAACACTACGCTTTTCTTCGGTTTCAGGCAATACCCCGCCGTGCAGACGACCTTGTGCTGTTTCGCCCGTTTTAAGATCTCCGGCATCGCGGACAGCGGATGTGCTTCGTCATCACCAAAAAAGTGGTACGCCGTCACCTGATAACCGGTATTCTCCCGTATCCATGTCTCCAGCATGCCATAGCCCCGCATCAGAAGTTCTCCGCCGATACTCTCAAGCATATAGCTTTCCAGCATGCGCCCGGTGTTCTGGTAGCGTTCCTGCAGCAAGTCCACATCGCTTCCCAGCGTCACAACCGCAGTTGCCCTGCGTGCATTATCCGTTCCATCCTCAAACATCAGGTACGCCGCTTCCTTCCATTTCAGGCACCCCGCCAGATCGGATGCCACACCTGCAAAAAGCGCCTTATCTTTTTCCTCAAAATGATACCGGCTCCTGACCTGTTCTAAAAAATCACTTGTCAGGCAGGTCCAGAGCCGGCTTTCTATGTATCTTCGTTCCACACTGTGCTCCCTTTTCTGCTCTTATTGTACTGCATTACAGGGAGATTGCAATTCCTTTCTTCTTCGCTTTACAAATTCAGTTTCATAATGCGCTCTGTATATTCGCGGATCACTCTGGTCGATTCTTTAAAGCGCGCGAGTTCGCCCGGTGTCATATGGATTTCAAGCACATCATATGCCCCGCTGCGGTTCAATACAGTCGGCACTCCCGCATAGACATCACGCTCTCCATACTCTCCTTCCAGTAATGTTGATACCGGAATGATCCTGTTCTCATCATTTAAAATCGCTTTGATCACACCCACACACGCCGTTGCAATTCCATAATATGTCGTTCCTTTGCGGTTTAAGATTTCCCAGCCCTCCTGTGTTGTGCGGTAGACCAATTCATCCAGATCCACTTCCCCCACCAGTTCTTTATTGTCCGCAATCACGTCATAAAACGGTTTTCCTGCGATCGTAACCGTAGACCACGGCACCATCTGGGAATCTCCATGCTCCCCCATGGAATACGCGTGAACACTTCTCGGATCCACATTGACCGTCTGTGCAATCATATTCTGCAGACGAGCCGAGTCTATTGCAGTTCCGGTGCCGATCACCTGATTTTTCGGCAAACCGGACAGCTTATAAATATAATGTGCAATGATATCCACCGGATTGGAGATTGCAATAAAAATTCCGTCAAATCCGCTTTTCATAATCGGCTCAACAATGGATTTTGCGATTTTCGCCGACATCTCCAACGTATCCAGTCTTGTCTGTCCCTGCTTTGGCGGCGCTCCGGCAGTGATCACAATGATATCCATATCTCCGCATTCTGCATAAGTTCCCGTTTTCACTTTCACATTGCGGTTCAGATACTCAATGCTGTCCCGCATGTCCAGCATCTCTCCATATGCGCGTTCCTCGTTGATATCTATCAGCATCACCTCATCGCATACCCCCTGGGTTACCAGGGAAAATGCAGTGGTGCTGCCCACCAGTCCGCAGCCGACAATTGCTACTTTTCTTGTTGTTATTTTCATATGTTCACCTGTCCTTTCAACGGATTTTCATCCTATTACACAAAAAAGGTGCCGTCCTATGACAGCACCTTTGCAAATCCTTTTCCAATTATAGAAAGCGTTTTCTCTCTTGTCAAGTCCTCTCTTTTTCTCCGCAAAGACAAATCTATTAGGAAAGCAGTTTTCGCAGTCCCTTCGGATAATGATTCTTCATGATTCCGCCCGCCAGCTTTCCCCAGCCGGTGCTGTATCCATCCACTGTGATTAAATACCAGCCCTTTTCTCCCTGCGCCGGGAACGTCTCCCCGTTTAAGTATCCACGGATTTCCCTCTCATCCGAAGGAAGATCCATTGTATGTAAAACATCTGCCGCATGAAGTGTGAGCGCAAGTGCGTGTGACGGCTCAAATCTGCCTTTCTTCGCCGTTCCGAGATGCAGACCCGGACGCAGCACCTTAAGACCTTTTACCGACGGCATGCCCTCCGGAATCCGGTAAAGCTGCTCGCCGAATTTCAGATAGCGGCACTCCCGTCCCGCATACTTCTCCAACGCGTCCCCGGCAAAAGTCTCCCCGGCAAATGCCAGATATTCCGGGATGCCCGCCGCAGCGCTCTTAGAATCTCCTGCCGTAATTCCGTTCTCATACCCGTTCTTTAAAAGACCCGAGCCGCCGTCCGCAAGCGTTCCCTCCTTGCGCAGCACCGCCACATAGTGTCCCTCCCCACGAAGCTTATGCGGCCACAGACGGATCGTCGCAGAAAGTTCTCCCAGTCCGTGCGACATTCCCTCCGCGAGCGGCACCTCCTCCACGTAAAATTCCGGGTGCCGCTCCAGGAATCTCTCAATGCTTCCCTCGTCTTCCGCCGGTGCGAACGTGCAGGTCGAATAGACCAGTCTCCCGCCGCCCGCAAGCATGGATGCCGCGCAGTCCAGGATCTCATCCTGCCTTTCGGCGCACAGTTCCACATTCTGCGGGCTCCACTGTTCACACGCCTCCTCGTTCTTCCTAAACATCCCCTCGCCGGAGCACGGTGCATCCACCATGATTTTAGTAAAATACTCGCTGAAATGTTCTGCAAGGCGCTGCGGCGTCTCATTCGTCACCACCGCATTGGCAATTCCCATGCGCTCGATATTCTCCGAGAGAATCTTTGCCCGCGCCGGATGGATTTCATTGCTGATGAGGATTCCTTTGCCCGCCATCGCCGCCGCAATCTGCGTGCTTTTTCCTCCCGGCGCCGCGCACAGGTCAAGAATCCGCTCGCCCGCGCCGTCTGCCATCTGCCGCGTCAGATACGCTGCCGGAGCCATGGCGCTCGGCTCCTGGATATAATACACGCCGGCTTCGTGATACGGATGCTTTCCCGGCGTATCCTGCGCGGTGTAATAGTAGCCATGCTCTGCCCACGGTACACGCTCCATGGAGAAGACCCCGCGGTTTAAAAATGACGCATCGTCCCCCTTCTGCGGGTTTAAGCGCAGCGCCTGATAGCGCGTGATATCATAGCTTTTTAAAAATGCAGGATACTCCTCCCCCAGCATGTTCTCCATCCGTTTCAAAAATTCCTGTGGCAGCATCTTTCTCTCCTTTATCTCTGCATGATTCTCTGCCGCATATTGTAGCACGAACCGTTCCCCGGGGCAACGCATTTTAAATACCTGCCCCCTGTATAATACCTGCCGCAGTTAAAAATGACGCGTAAGGAGATCGCTTTTTTCCAGGAAATCCCCCACGGTAGAAAACCCCAGCTTTTCAAGCAGTTCGATCACATAGGGATTCTCCAGCGGCGTCTGATACAATGCCTCTTTTCCGTAATGATCCACGTATGCGCTGCCCTCTTCGCGCGGCAGCAGCGCCCGCGGTCCCCCGACACAGCCTCCGACGCACCCCATTCCCTCAAAAAAATTAGCTTCCGTCTTCCCCTCCCGGATCGCCTCGATCATCTGCTTACACGCCTTTCCGCCATCCGCCTGCATGGGACGCACCACAATTTTCCGTCCCGGGTGAAGCTGTTCTACCGTTCGCACGACCGCCTCGCTGACGCCTCCCGTCCGCGCATAGATTCTGCCTGCTCCCGAAGAGTGTTCGCTTGCATCCTCCTCCATCTGCTGCGGCGCAATCGCCATCGCCTCAAGCAGCATTGCCGTCTCCTGAAAGGTCAGCACCACATCGATCGCATCACAGATATCCGGCTCCTTTGCCTCCTTTTTCTTGGCAAGGCACGGACCGATAAACACGGTGACGGCATCCGGATGCATCTTTTTTACCGCCCTGCCCGCGGCGATCATCGGAGACACCGCCCCCGGCATATGCGGTACCAGTTCCCCGTAAATATTGCGGATCATGGACACCCAGACCGGACAGCAGCAGCTTGTAAGCAAAAAGTCCGTGTCCTGATTCACATGACGGTCAAACTCGAGCGCTTCCTTTAATGTTAAAATGTCGGCAAATACCGCCACCTCCACCATCCCCGCAAATCCCGCACGTTTCAATGCCGCACGGATTGCTCCCGGGGAAACGTCCTCTCCAAACTGTCCCATAAACGCCGGCGCAATCAACGCATATACCTGTTTTTCCGGTGTAAGCAGCACTTCCCGCACCGCATTTAAATCCGCGAATTTTTCCGGAAAGACCGTCTTACAGACCGGAATGACGCGCTCTGCCTTTTCGTCTCCCGCCAAAAGCAGACAGTCCAGCTGGTCATATGGCATTTCTTCTTTCCTCTGTTCTTCCGTCCTGTGCTCTCTTTTTAAAATTTCCTCATGCAATCTGCGTATGCTCTCCATACTTCACACCTGCCTTTTCTTTCTAGGATACCCGGACATCCTCTTTTTTATTCTTCGCATTTGTTTTCGATTGTAGTTTGTTTCATAAAAGAGGAAGCCATCCGTTCCTGCCGGATGACTTCCTCTTTTGCCTTAGGAGATAAAACTCCTTTTTTTCTAATCATACAGACCGATGTGATACTTGAGCTTGCGGTATACCTTCCATCCAAAGATTACCGGCATAGCTAAAACCAGATATGCAGTCGATAATATTCCGGCTGCTCCTCCAACGATCATTAGAATCCATATTAAAATATTCATAGTTTTTATCCTCTCATAAAATAATAGTTGCTATTTTATGAAGGATACAAGGCCGTTCTTTTTTCCGTCAGCCCTCCTTATGTATGCTACAATCCTTCTTCCCGAGGGGATCAGTTCCCACTGCCGCCCACGCTCTCTGCCCCCCAAAAGGAACAGTACTCCTAAAAGTCCCGCCAGACCGCATTCCAGATACCACATCAAAAGCCGCAGCTGCTGGACATTCCGATAACGGTATGCGCTCTTCTGCTCCAGTGTCTCTACGACATGTACCCCGCTCAATTCCCTGCCTGTGGTTTCCACCTCCGACCGTTCCTCGGTCGGCGTAGAAACCATAGTGCCCGTCGGTTGACTGCCCAGACAATATCCCTGTCCGCCGGGCTTCCCCATCTGCTTCGCATTGTCCGGAAAGCCAAATTCCTTAGCCCCGTTTGGCAGTACGACCACCACAAGCATTGCGGCTATGA
>ERZ808240.4735-NODE-4735-length-11705-cov-15.244893_pt1 | contig 11705 bp, 8 predicted proteins | sample MGYA00521084_ERZ808240 | MGnify/ENA primary metagenome ERZ808240 (study PRJEB31516, sample SAMN03275571) | gut metagenome | biome: mammalia-associated habitat; material: feces | host: Papio cynocephalus | place: Kenya | collected 2012-08-06 ... | reverse complement strand
GACGCCAAATTACTGAACAAACTTGCGCCAAATTACTGAATTTTGATATTATTGTGCTATATTCGCAGTAATTAACTGAAATCCTATATGGTTCTGCTGATAGTTTACATGCTGGGAACGCTGGGTGTGTCGTTCCTTTGCTCGCTTCTGGAGTCGGTGTTGATGTCCACGCCTCTCTCTTACATCACGATGAGGAAGGAGCAGGGGTACAAGCCGGCGGAGAAGTTTCTGAAGTACAAATCTGACCCGGACAGGCCTCTGGCGGCGATTCTCTCTTTGAACACGATCGCCAACACATTGGGAGCGGCGGCGGTGGGCCGTCAGGCGACCATTCTGTTCGGAAGCACTTGGTTCGGAATCATTTCCGCATTGACGACATTGTTGGTGCTTGTCTTCTCCGAGATTGTTCCGAAGACCATCGGAACGACATATTGGAAGAACCTTATGGGTTTTGTGACATCGGCCATCTCGTTCCTGTCTGTCCTGATGTGGCCGCTTGTGATTATGGTCCGCTTGATCACCAATCTGATGACCAAGGATGATGATGAGGCGACCGTCAGCAGGGAAGAGGTGACGGCTATGGCTAACATCGGGGCTGAGGAAGGCGTGATTGACTCAGACGAGAACAAGGTCATCCAGAACATCATGAAGTTAGACAAAGTCAAGGCCTGCGACGTGATGACCCCGAGGATTGTCGCGATGACGGCTCAGGAGAACATGTCCCTGAAGAACTTCTACAAGAATGACACTTACCTGCATTTCTCCAGAATCCCGGTCTATGGGGATTCTCCGGAATATATCACCGGCTACATCCTTCTGAGCGACGCTCTTGAGGGACTGGCGGACGATGAGTTCGACAAGCGCTTGGTGGAACTGAAACGTCCGATTTCTTTCTTCAAGGAGCAAGACTCCTGTGGCCACATTTGGGAGGAACTTCTCAAGAAGCACGAGCAGATTGGTCTTATCATTGATGAATATGGCTGCTTCCAGGGCATCATAACCCTTGAGGACATCATAGAGACTATTCTTGGCCTTGAGATCATCGACGAGAACGACCAGGCAACGGACATGCAGCAGTTCGCCCGCGAGCGTTGGGAACGCCGTCAGAAACGGTTCCGCACAATCGTGCTTCCTAAGGATGAGGAAAAGACCGACAATGATTGATGACGCATGAATTGAAGCATTTGATGTCGCGGTAATGTTTTACTGCGACATTTTTTGAATATTCAGTGGACAAGGCTCTTTGCGCCCCGATAGTGGAGGCCCTTCTTCCTGCTCTTCCGACACTTGACACACTTCTTGATCAGTTGGTTCAGGCTGGGAATGAAACTGCTCAGACAATCAAGTCTGTCCTGCCTAACCTTGGTCTTGAGAAGCCGTCTGATCTGGCTAATCTATGGGAAGCCACAACCGAGTTCGAAATTGCCCTTAACTTCATAAAGGCATAAGCGAATCAATCACGACTCTGCCATTAGCATACGTCGTGATTGGTAATAAGCTTGATATCAAAGAAATAAGAAACCGTCTTTGATCTGAATGTGCCAAAGACGGCTTCTTTTCTGCCTGGCAGTCAGTTGGTTATTTCCCACTGACTTCTTCGAATGAGATCGCGAATCCGCCACCTTCGACAGATTTCTGCTTGAGGACTGTCTTGCTCTTGCATTTCATCGTTCGGATGGTATAGGCTTGAGGATTGGCCTTGTAGTCCGCGTCCGGGGCGTCTGCGTAGATAGTTGCGATGTAGGTCTTGCCTGGATCAAGGAAATCGAATTTGATTACGGACTCGTGCGCCTTCTCGCCGGTCACGTTGCCGACGAACCATTTGCCTGTGTCCTTGGCCTTGCGCGCCACTGTGATATATTCCCCGGGTTCAGCCTCCAGATATCGGCTTTCCGACCAGTCTATGGCCACATCCTTGATGAATTGAAATGCGTCAGGGAAGCGCTCGTAGTTCTCCGGGAGATCGGCTGCCATCTGGAGAGGGGAACTCATCACTACATAGATGCCGAGTTGGTTGGCGATCGTGCAGTTTGCGTGAGAATTGTTCCCGGGATTGATCTTGGAGATGTTCATCTCGAAGATTCCTGGGGTATAGTCCATAGGCCCTCCGATGAGTCTGGTGAATGGAAGGACGGAGACGTGGAACGGTTTGGATCCGCCGAACGCCTGATACTCGGTGCCTCTCGCTGACTCATTGCCGATAAGGTTCGGGTACGTGCGGCAAAGTCCGGTAGGACGTACGGCCTCGTGAGCATTCACCATTATGTGGTAGTCGGCGGCCTTCCGCACGGCATACAGGTAATGGTTGACCATCCACTGGTTGTAGTGGTTGTTCCCTTTCTGGATCATGTCACCTACGTAACCTGATTTGACGGCGTCGTAGCCATGCTCCCTCATGAACTTGTAGGCGGTGTCAAGCTGACGTTCGTAGTTGCGTGGTGAGGCCGAAGTCTCATGGTGCATAATCATCTTCACGCCTTTCTCCTTTGCGTATCGTTCTATCCCTTCCACATCGAAATCCGGGTACGGGGTAACGAAATCGAACACGTCTTCCTTCATGTGGCCGTACCAGTCCTCCCAACCGATGTTCCAGCCTTCAACAAGCACGCCGTCGAACCCGTTTTCCGCGGCGAAGTCGATGTATCTCTTGACGTTGGCCGTGTTCGCTCCATGCTTTCCGTTAGGCTTAACCATTGTCAGGTCGTCGGTCGCAAGGTGGACACTGCGGAGGTCATCAGTATAGGCCCACGAACTCTTGCCGGTGATCATCTCCCACCAGACACCGACATACTTGCAAGGATGGATCCACGAGGTGTCTTCGATCTTGCAAGGATCGTTGAGATTCAATGTGATGCGTGATGCGAGGATGTCTCGGGCGTCGTCAGAGACAATGACTGTTCTCCACGGTGTCGTGCATGGTGTCTGCATGTATGCCTTCTCTCCGGTGGGAGACGGGGTCAGATGAGCGTGGAACACCATGTTCATGTCATCCAGATCCAGATGCATGGCCGGATAGTTCACGAGAGCCGCCTCGTGAATATTCAGGTAGATTCCGTCGTCGGTCTTGAGTTGGAGCGATGTCTGCACTCCGGTAGGGGAGAAAGAGGTCTGCGAGAGATTGTCTGTGATGGATGCTTCCATCGATCCACGGATTTCTGACAGACGGGATTTGGTGTAGTCGTATTCCTGTGTGTCGTAGTCACCCGGAATCCACCAAGCCGTGTGGTCGCCGGTCATTGCGAAGTCGGTCAGTTCATCACTTATCACGAAATACACCAGATTGTTTTGGTCCGGGAACTCGTACCTGAATCCGAGACCGTCGTCAAACAACCTGAACCTGACCACCATGCGCCTGTCGCTTGAAGTCTGTCTCAAAGTGACGGCCAGTTCGTTATAGTGGTTTCTTATCGTGCTTTCCTCACCCCAGACAGGATTCCAGGTCTCATCTACGGAATTTCTGGATGTATCAGCAAGCTCGAACCAATCGAATAGACCGCTGTCATTCAACTGGAATCCCATACGGCTCCAATCAACTACAACCTTGTCCTTGTAGGACAGCCTGTAACGTGGCTTGTCTCCGTCTTGGAGTCTGAACTCAAGTTTGAGGTTGCTGTTCGGGGAAATCAAGGATTCGGATTTCTCCACGGTCGGACGACCGTCATAGGAGTTTTCGGCGTATGCCGTGCCTCCAAGAGTCAGCGCAGAGGCGAAAACCACCGCGAGGACGCGAATCAAAGTTTTTCTATTCATATTCCAAAACAATCATATTCCAATATTTCAAAGATGGCATAGTGACGTGGACAGTTCCGTTGTCCTGCTTGAAATCCAAATTCTTGCACGCGCCTCCGTCAATGTCGGGCGAAGCCATCCAGACAGAGGAGATCCTACCGGTCACATTGATGTCAACCGATGCTTCGCTGATCAGTGTCGGTTCTGGCATAGTGCCATCCATATCCCTCCAACTCAGAGAGTTGGCTTGTGTGAAGTTTAGAATGTGGATTACCTGACGATTGCCGACTTTTCTGCAAAGAGTTATCGCTTTCCCTATTTCTGGAGCCCAAGGCTTAATGTCGATCTTACCGTCAGTCGAAGTGACGTTCACGTCATTGAACTCTCCTCCGTCACGGAGCAGGTTTTCGTAGGCCGTCATAAAATCATAATAGGCGACCATGGCGTTCTGAAGCTCGGTTGTCATGCCCAGGCTGCTGTTGGGAAAATATTCATTGCAAAGCATGTGTTCGCCCAACTCCAGATGAGAGCCTCCAAGCGCGAACATCACTGCGTCGGTAAGGATGACACCAGGGGCATTGAACGATCCTAGGCTTCCGGCCTTGCCGTAGTTCATATAGGCGGCGAAGACTGTGCTTATTCCGTTTTCACTGAATCGGTTGTTGTCTTCGATATGGGTCTTGAGATCGGTGAATTCTGCTTCATTTCCCCACATCTCATCGTAGGCGAAAGCCATTTTCCCGGTTCCGACGATCTGTTCAGCGCCATAACCAGAGACTGCGTTCATTATAAGATCCTTGGCTGGTTGCCTTAACTTCATCGCATTTATGAAGGAAGCGTAGCCTGCCGGAAGGTCAACCGTGTTTCCGTCATAGTCGTACCTTGTGCCTCTATATCCCAACTGATCAATCTGATAGCCGTCAAAGCCCAATACGTAATAGACATCGTCGGTTTTCTCGCCTATGTATTCCTGCCACTGTGGATTGCCAGGATTGACAAGGTAGATCGAACTTTTGAAAGGAGCGGACAGGGCGTGCATGTCCTTGTTGTTTCTGCCATTGTCGCTGAATATGTACCAGCTTTCCTTGACCCCATCCTGCGCCGCGTCGTCAAGGGCGCCGAAGCAAAGGTTGTAGAAGATGGCTTTCATTCCGTGGCTGTGGATGGCAGAGATGTAGTTCTTGAGGGTTGTCAGGGACGTGTTTCTGCTTGCGATGTCCTTGTAGGTCTCAAGTGGGTTGTCACGAGTCCCGCCCAACGGCCAGTGGTGCTTCCAATGCCAGTCCTGAAACTGTACTCCGTTGATGTGGTGGCGGTTAAGGTTGTCGATGATGTTGTTGACAGCGGTTTCGCTCATGACATCGAAACTGGACAGGAATCCTTAGCGCGGGAATCTGGCCCAGTCGCTTGACACGTCGATTCCGACAGTCCCAAGGATTTTCTCGCCGACCGATGTGGTTTTGTAAACCTCGGCCATGTACCCTTTGTAGTCCCCGGTCGGCGCGGTCCAGCTCCATTCCGATGAATTGAGAGGTTGTTCACTGACCACCTTGCCAAGATGCATGTATCTGACAGTCACGTCAGCTCCGGGATTCGCAGAGGCGGTGAATCTGATTGTTTCGCCCGGTCTGTAGGCGGCCTTGTCGGTGCTGACTGAAATCACGGTCTCCTCTTCGGTAGGCTTCACGAATCCAGTGTAGCCTTTCTCTTTCTGACAGGCGCCTGTAAGAAGCATGACGCCTGTCAAGATTAATTCTGTAAACATTCTGTAACGCATGGTTTCTTACGTTAGTTCTTCACGATGGTGACGGTCTCCGCCAGTTGGTTCACAGTGATTGTGTAGTTGCCGGCGTTCTCAACAATCCATGTCCGGTCCACTCCAGAGTCCTTCTTGCTGTCCACGAACGAGATGACTTCATCGGAGACAGTGTCGAACGGCTTGTTGGCTGACGTCGGCATGAACCAGCATCCGTCCCACTCCCTCTTGAGGTCGCAACTGATCTTCATCTCGCCTGCGGAGAGATCTCCTGTCCATGTAAGAATATATTTGTCTTCGTCTGCCTTGAGTCTGCATTTGTCATCGGATGCGGCGTCATCCAGCGACCATCCGTGAGGGGCGGCTGAACCGATGAGCCAGAGCGATTCGTATGGGACGAACTCAACGCAGTTCATGCTTTCTTTTCCCGGAGTGATGTCCAAGGCGATCTTATAGGCCTTTCCGGTTTCCTCGTCCTTGATTTTCCATTTAGGATCGGGGTCAAAGCCTTTTACGAACTGCACGCCTGTGTTGCCTATGGAAGCGTTGTCTTCCGCAGCCTTGTACATATTTTCCCATGAGCCGTCGGATGTGCCGAACTTGAACTCTCCGCCGCTGGTGAACTCGGTCCCGTAACGGAACACGAAAGGATTGACAGGATCCTGGGTCATCCTGACGAATGACCAGCCTGTCGGGTCACCGACAAAGTAGATGGCGTCGTAAGGCGGTTTGTTGACATCCGCCTCTTCAAGTGTGAATGTCAGGTTGAGTATGTCTGCGGTGATCTTGTAGCCTCGTGCCTCAGGAATGTTGAACTTGAGGTCAAGGGCATCTGACGGCTGTTCTGAGAAGTACTTAAGTGTCTTTCCCGTAGCGTCCGAGCCGTCCCTGACGTATGCAGGCCAGAATTGTCCAGAAGTGGTGATGAACTTGAGTTCCCCCTCGTTCAGTGTTCCTGCCCATGAGAAAACACCGGTGGATGTGCGTGTAAGCTCGGTGGCGTTGTCTGCGGACCAACCGTTGGGTGCGGCTCCTCCGATCATGTAAAGTGTCGTGCTGACGGGTTCGTAAGGAGTCACTGTGAACTCCACAGAGGACTCTTGATCCAAATCGTCGTATTCGGCCACGGAAGCGGTAACTCTGGCTTTGTAAGAAGCCTTCACACCGCTTTGGGCGCCGAAGTTCGACTTGAGGAAGTCATTCAGTTCCTTCGTCGTCCAAGTCCTTGAATATGCCTTCCTGCCGAGTTCCTCTTTGTAACCGGAGGCGTAGTCGGAGTCTTTCAGAGCCATCTCGAAAGTGTAGGAGATGGCGTTGCCAGTGCCTTTGTTGGTGCCGGTCGTCCAATTCAACGCCAAAGCTTCGTTGCCGGCTTTTTTCTCGTCAAGTTCGATCTCCGATCCGGAAGCGGACATTTCAAGAGTATTCCCGGCGGATGGATCGACAGTCTTGTAATCCTCTTCCGAGCAGGAACATGCAATGCCCAGGCAGAGTGCCGCTGCCGCGGCGGTCATTATCGATTTTTTCATTGTGTTATCCAGTCTTGTTTATTAATATCCAGGGTTTTGTTCCATCAGATTGTTGGAGTCCATCTCTGTCAAAGGGATAGGCAGAAGCAGTCTGTCCTTGGTGGCTTTCTTGCCGATTCCGGCAAAGAAATCAAGAGCGTACTGCCCCTTGTTGAGTCTGATGAGGTCGAACCACCTGTGTCCCTCGAAAGCAAGCTCCATCCTGCGCTCGTGGATGATGATCTCCCTCATTTCGTCCTGTGTCTTCCCGGAAGGAATCGGATTGAGGCCGGCGCGTTTTCTTACGATGTTCAAAGGTTCCGCGGCCTCGTCCGTCTTGCCCAGTTCGTTCAAAGCCTCGGCTTTCATCAGCAGGACATCAGCGAAACGGTACACGACAAAGTCCGCCGCATTTGTGTTGTATTCCGGCGAGTATGATTTGGTGACCAAGAACTTACGGACATTGTAACCAGTATTGGACCAAGAGGACTTGTACTCGATTCCGTCGAAGGCCGGACATCCGTTGTAGAAGACGGTCACGTCCTTCCTGAGGTCGCCCTCTTCCCATTGGCTCATGAATTCCGCGGTAGGCTGGTTCCATCCGTATGATCCGGCGACCATACCCGAGTTTCTCGGGCCCATGAAGGTGGAAAGCCATGAACTTTGGTTGCTTCCGCCCCAGAAGTCGTACTGGGTGCTTCCTGAATATCCTACCGTGAACAAGGCCTCCTGACTGGTCTCAGCCTTCTCTCCGAAATTGTCGGAGAAATCACACTTGCTCAGGTCATAGCCCAAAGCCTCCACCTGTGAGCAGAGATTCTGAACCTCTGCGTAGTGCTCAGACGGATTGTATGTCAGATAGACGTCGGCCAGCATGGCCAGTGCCGCGTCCTTGCTGGCCCGGTTGTAGTCCGCTCCTGAATATGTCCTTTTCTCGGGCAGGAGATCGATGGCGGCCTTGCAGTCGCTGATGATCTGTGCGTAACATTCGGCAAGAGAGGATCTTGCCACATCCGTGGACTCGTTGGCCTTGTGCGGGGAGAGAACAAGCGGGACGCCTCCGAACAGGCGTGTAAGAATGTAGTAATAGTGAGCCCTGAGGAAATATGCCTCACCGAGCGAACGATTTCTGATGGTGTCGCTGGTCTGGTTGCCCTCTCCGAGAATGGATTCTATCGTGGTGTTGCACTGCCCGATTCCGACCCAAGGCGATCTCCAGATGTAAAGAGCGAATCCGTTGGACGCGTCAGCGGCGAAATTGGCGCATTGGATGGTCTCGATTCCATCGTCACCGCCACCTGCACCGACCTCGGAGTTGCCGGCGATGATGTCGAGTGACCATATTCTTTGATTGTAAAGGTTTGAGGATTGCAGCGGCACGTAGCATCCGTTAGTCAATGCAATGGCGACGGAGTCAGTGACTGAGACGGAAGGATCCACGGCGTAGGACGGGAAACTGTCAAGAAATCCGGAGCAGGATGTCATCGCCAAGCCTGCCAAAGCAAGTATAGTGATCTTTAAGTTGTTCATATTCATTAGAAATTAAAGTTGAGACCGAGGCTGAAAGTACGTGACAGCGGGTAGATGTTCCAATCAATTCCGTTGATGCCAACCTCCGGATCGAAGCCGGAGTAATTCGTCAGGGTCAGAGCGTTCTCGCAGGAGAGGAATATCCTCGCGCTGTCGATGTTCGCCTTCTTCAGAAGAGCCTTAGGGAATGTGTAGCCTAAAGTGATGTTCTTTACCCTCAGGTAAGAGCCGTCCTCCACGAACCTGTCTGAGATTCTGGCGTTGTGGTTCGGGTCTCCATAGACGGCGCGCGGCATGCTCGTGCTGGTTCCGTAGCCAGTCCAGCGGTACTTTACGGAAGCCGTCTGATTGTGCGCGCTGGCCATTCCTTCGTTGCCGATGCAAACGGCGTTGAATATCTCGTTGCCGGTTACGCCCTGAAGGAAAACCGTGAGGTCGAATCCCTTGAAATAGAGTTTGTTCGTCATTGAGAACAGCCAATCGGGATTTGGGTTGCCGATGATTGCCCTGTCTTCCTCGTTGATCACACCATCGTTGTTGAGATCCTTGAAGCGGATGTCGCCCGGTGCGGTGGAGTTCTCCTGAAACGCATGGCTGTCAACTTCTTCCTGAGTTTGGAATATCCCGTCGGTCACATAACCATAGAACACATTGATAGGTTTGCCGTTCTTCTGCATCGTGATGTAGGCTCCGCCTGTCTCGTTCTGGTAGAGCGGCGTGTCGCTGTTAAGGCTTACGATCCTGTTTCTGTTCCATGTCGCTGTCAGCGATGTCTCCCATCTGAACCCGTCGCCTGTGCTGTCGAAGTTGATTGTGTTGAGGGTGAACTCGAAGCCACTGTTGCGAACCTTGCCGGCATTCGTGTAGGTTGTTGTGGTGTCCTCGTAGCCTGATGTAATAGGAATAGCAGCCTTGACAAGCATGTCAGCGGTGTTCTTAAGGTAGGCATCGACCGAAAGGTTGACACGTGACTGCCACATAGACAGGTCCAGACCGATGTTGGCCTGGCGCACTTCCTCCCAGTGGATTGACGGATTCGCCATGGACTTTGCAATGAGGGTGGTGACGATGTCGCTGCCGAAAATATAAGTGCCTGTGTTGTAGGTCTGGATGTAGGCGTATGAACCGATCTTGTCGTTTCCGGTCACGCCATAGCCGACGCGCAGTTTCGCATCATTTACAAGAATATTCTTGGGAAACCAATTCTCCTTGGACATTCTCCAGGCGGCTGAGGCTGACGGGAAGTTGCCCCATCTGTGGTTTGGCCCGAATCTGGAGGAGCCGTCGCGGCGCATCGTGGCCGTGATAAGGTATCTGTCGCCATAAGAGTAATTGAGTCTGGCCATAAAGGACATCATAGCCCAGTCGCTTGACGCACCGCCGATTGATTTGTTGACGGATCCGTTGTCGAACTCGTGGACGTTGGAGAAAAGGAATCCTGCCTTGGTCGCGTTTATCCCCGAAGTGTCGTTCCATTGTGCCGAAGTACCTGCCATCACATTGAGACTATGCTTTCCGTTGAATGTCTGGTCAAACGTGAAGTAATTGTCCCAAAGATATGTGAAGGCCTTGTTAGAGTCTTGGTAACGTGTGGTCTCCTCCACCGCTGAAGGCTTGTAGTCATAGGCGTACGAGATGTTGTCGTTGAACCACATCTTGGCGTCGTAGCCGAAAGTACTCTTGAATCTAAGCCACTTCGTGAATGTTAACTCCGCCGAGATGTTTCCGAGGAAATTGTATCCGTTGGTCTTGTTTGAGTTGGTGTAGAGAGGACCAACCGGATTCCTGACATCTCCATACCAATAGGAAGTTCCCTCCGGACCGCTCCAGCTGCCGTCGGCGTTCTTGACTTCCTGCGTTGGCAGGGCGTTCATCGCGCTGGAGATTGAATATGAACCGCTCTCCTTCACGTCCGCCGAGAATGTGATGTTGTTGGAGAACTTCAGCCATTTCAGGACTTGCGCGTCATTGTTGTTCTGGAATGTGAACCTTCTGTAGCCGACTGTCTTGACGATTCCTTTCTGGTCAAGGAATCCTCCAGAGATATAGTAATGGGCTTTCTCGTTTCCACCGGAATAGCTTACCGTGTAGTTTTGCATCTTTCCGGTGTGAAGGATCTCATTGATCCAGTCCGTACCCTTGCCGAGAGTCTCAGGATTGCTCCATGCCGGATTAGTGGCCAGTCCGGCGTTGCTCAACATGTCGTTGGAATAGGCCGCATAGCCCGCGGCGTCAAGCATCTCCGGAATATAAGTGACATTCTGGATCGCCCAGTTGGCGTTGACGCTGACCTTGCCGTCTCCGTTGGATCCTCTTTTGGTGGTCACCATCACCACACCGTTGGCGCCTCGTGATCCGTAGATGGCCGTGGCGGACGCGTCTTTCAGCACATCAATCCTGTCGATGTCCGCAGTGTTGAGCGAGGTCAGTCCCAAATCAGTCGGAACCCCGTCGATGACCACAAGCGGATCACTGTCATTGATAGTGCCAAGCCCTCTGATCTTCATCGTGACGTTGTCTCCTGGTTTTCCGGAGTCAAGAATGTACACGCCGGAGACTTTCCCTTGGAGCGCTTGCCCGACATTAGCTACCGGAGAGTCCTTGAGATCCTTGTCGGAAACTGACGCGACCGCTCCTGTCAGGTCTTTCTTTTTGATGGTTCCGTAGCCCACGACAACGGATTCGCTCAGGAATTCCGTGTCCTCCATAAGAGTGATTGTGATGTCGCCGCTTTCGCCCACCGTTACCTTGGTCGTCGTGTAACCCAGTGACGAAATTTCCAGAATGTCACCTTTGGCGGCGGCCAAGGTGAAAGTTCCGTCCGCATCGGTGATTGTCCCGACCGAACGGTCACCTGTGTTCACGACAGCGGCCCCTATTACAGGCTGCCCTGTCTTGTCGATCACCTTTCCGTTGAACGGCAGTCCCTGCGCGGATGCGCTGAGTCCTGTCAGAAACAGCAAGACGGCAATCGAACACAAAAGGAAGTGTGTTCTGCTCATGTCCTTAAAAAGTTTTAATAAACAAAAAAGAATATTCCATTGGTTATTCTTCGCAAAGAAAACCAATATCGACATCATGGCAAAGTTATGGTACTGTTTTAGTAGTTAAATATAAATGTAAAGTATTCCTGACTTTGACAATGATTCACCCTCGCGTGCGCGCGTCACGCGCGAGGATTT
>ERZ808240.4733-NODE-4733-length-11715-cov-33.792539_pt1 | contig 11715 bp, 11 predicted proteins | sample MGYA00521084_ERZ808240 | MGnify/ENA primary metagenome ERZ808240 (study PRJEB31516, sample SAMN03275571) | gut metagenome | biome: mammalia-associated habitat; material: feces | host: Papio cynocephalus | place: Kenya | collected 2012-08-06 ... | reverse complement strand
GGTCGCCCGTTATGATTTTATCGGTTAAACAATGATTTCCCATGCAGAAAACAAATATCGAAATTATGGTTTAACCATAATTCAGGCGGGCGACCAATGGTCGCCCCTACAGAAACATGGCATTAAATTTTGGTTCACCCCTACAGAATAAACGAAAAAATCCCTTATATTTCAAAGGGATTTTTTCAGCTATTTTGATGATTTCTTTTTATATCTGTCGGGAAATCGGTTCAGGAAATGAAAATAATAAAAAAAATTATCTGAATGTCACTATGCAGACATATTCACTGCCATTATTTTTAAGGAATGCATCTGTTATATGATTTTCAGAAAAATTTTTGCATGAAAGCATAGCTGAAGCAGTTATTACGGCCGCAAAAATCAACGCAAAAAGTTTCTTCTTATTCATTTTCAGTTCCTCCCTGTTCCATTATGTTATGATATAATTATAGCATATTTTCCCAGAAATTCAATAACAGAACGGTAGAAATAGATTGACATATTTATATCAAAATTTAACAATTCAGCTACAGCGATATAAAGATTGTTTAAAATCTGTAATATTATGGGTATATTATTACAAAATGGCTACAAAACCCTGTCTGACAAATGATTTTTACAATTATCGTCATAATTTGAGAAAATATGTTGACAAATTAATCTTGCTGTTATATAATATATTTATTAAATCGAACATTTGTTCGCACAAAAGGAGTAAAAAAATGAAAACAGTATCCCTTACAGTTCCGGAACTTGACAAAAAGCTCAGAGAAATGTATAATTCCAGATTAGCAGAAACAAATAATGAAACTCTTAAAAAAGTCAGACATGCTCTTGTTGAAACAATAAAAAATGACCTCACAGAACGTCAGAAAGAAACAGTAATCCTCTATTACTATAAGAAAATGACTATGGCTGAAATCGCTGATATTCTTGGGGTGAATGTTTCAACTGTTTCAAGGACTCTTGCAAGAGCAAGGAAAAATATCTGCGACAGAACAAAATATTATTTTTACTGAAAGGAATGATTGAAATAAATACACCGATATGTGAATTTCTTGAAGAATATGCTAAAAAAGATATGCTGCGTATGCATATGCCGGGACATAAGGGAAAATATACAGGAAGCATTATTGATGATATTCTGAAATATGATATCACTGAAATAAAAAATGCCGACAGCCTTTTTGAAGCTGACGGAATTATATTGGAAAGTGAAAACAATGCTGCAAAGCTTTTCGGAACATATCAGTCATTATTTTCCGCAGAGGGTTCAACTCTTGCAATCCAGACTATGCTCGGACTTATGAAATCCGAAAACCGCAGGATAATTGCTGCAAGAAATGCCCACAGAGCTTTTCTCAATGCGTGTGCATTGCTTGACCTTGATGTTTCATGGATATATCCGCAGTATAATTCAGGGATTCTTTCAGGCAGAATAAATATTTCTGATATTGAATCCGAATTAAAAAAATCAGACCGGAAATCATGCGTATATATAACATCTCCTGATTATCTTGGCAATATGGCAGATATAAAATCAATCTCAGCTTTATGCAGAAAATATGATGCAGTACTTCTTGTTGACAATGCACATGGAGCGTGTCTTGGATTTCTTGAAAATCCATGTCACCCGATACAGCTCGGAGCGGATATGTGCTGTGATTCGGCACATAAAATGCTTCCGGCTCTTACAGGAACAGCATATCTTCATATAGGAAACCCTGCATATGTAAAAAAAGCACGTCAGATGATGTCAGTATTTGCCTCAACAAGTCCTTCATATATCATGCTCGCTTCGCTTGATTACTGCAACAGATATATTTCAGAAAATATAAGAAATGATATAAGAAAAGCCGCTGATTCAGTCAGAAAACTTAAAAATGAACTTTCATTCAAATACAGTTTTTCAGACGGAGAACCTTTTCATATAGCAATTACCGGAATAAACGGAAATGATATGGCTGAAAAACTCAGAAAATATGATATTGAATGTGAATATTCAGATTTCTGCTGTATAGTTCTTTTAGCCTCACCTGTAAACAGTGATAATGATTTTAAAAGGCTTAAAAATGCTCTTTATGAGATACAGCCGATAAAATCCGTTTCAGATGAAAAAATAATATTTCCGGAGCTTGAACAGGAAATATCTTTGAATCAGGCACTTTTTGCAGATTTCGAGGAGATAAGCATTGAAGATGCAGAAGGCAAAATATGTGCCATGGTAAATGTACCCTGTCCGCCTGCAATTCCGATTGCGGTATGCGGAGAGAGAATTACACATGAATGTATTGAAATCTACCGCAGATATAATATAAAAACTGTAAATACAGTCCGGTAAACTGATACAATTCAATAATAAAATTTTCCTTTTATTCTGTAGGGGCGACCATTGGTCGCCCGTTGCATTTACCGGAATTTCAGATGAAAAACCAATGATTTTCCGTACAGAAAACAAATATCGAACCTATTGTTTAACCATAATTCGGCGGGCGACCAATGGTCGCCCCTACAAATGTAAGGGAAATTCCTTGTTTTTAATCATAAAATTTTGTAATTAAAGCGGGCGAACACAGTTCGCCCCTACAAAAAAATTTGCATTATTTTTTAACATAAATTCAACAATAAAATTTTCGCCCTGTATTATTTTTTAAACAGCTGATAAGGAAAATTATCCTCAGAACATGACATAAGTTCTGACATAACACAGAAACCTTTTGCCCCTGTATCAGGAATCATCTGCATATTATCCTTGTTTATTCCGCCTATCCCGAACACCGGCACATCTGAAACGTCTGCAACTTTTTTCAGATAGTCAGTACCTCTTGGCGGAAGATTTTTTTTGCAGTCGGTAGCAAAGATATGCCCTGCAATTATATATTCAGCACCGAGTTTACAGGCTTCTGCGGCTTCCTGCGGACTATGCACTGAAACTCCTGTATGAAATTCATTGGCAAGCTCCGGATTTTCAGCAAGCATTTTCAGCGGAACATGGATATTTTCAGCATTGATTTTTCTTGCCGCACCGGTAAATGAATTGACTGAAAATTTTACATCATATTCAGAACATATTTTCATTACCTTTTTTGCAAGTATGATATAGTCGTCCTCAGTCATATCCTTTTCACGCAGAATTATCATATACGGCTTGTTTGAAGCGATAAGTGAAATCCTTTGAAGAAAATCACCATGACAAAGGAGTCTGTTTGTAACTGATATAAGCAATAGTCAGACCTCCTCAATTCCGAGAATAAGTCTTAAAATCATATTTGCCTGATGACCTGCACATACAGAAACACGGGGCGACATAAGACCATTACCGATTTTTGCTTCACTTATTCCGTCACCGCATACATAGAAATTTTTAAAAGGATTTTTTGTTTTTATAAGATTGGAGCTTTCAAAGCCTGCCATTCCTGAACCGGATACTATTTTTTTATCAGGGAAATTTTCCATTATTCCGTTTACAATGACAGCCTTGCTTACCGGATTGTCAAAAGCTTCACATATTATATCGTAATCAGAAAAAAGTTCTTTTACATTATCCTCTGTTACCTTTACGCATATGGTTTCAACGTGTATAAAAGGATTTATCTGTTCAATCTGGGATTTTACCGCATCAGTTTTAAGCATTCCGAGATGTGAGATATAATATGACTGGCGGTTTAAATTGCTTGGTTCAACTATATCAAAATCGACAAGCAAAAGCCTGCCGACACCTGTTCTTGCAAGCATTACAGCAATATTTGAGCCGAGTCCTCCCAGACCTGCAACTGCAACCGAGGCATTTTTTACTTTTTTATGAACATCAGGGGTATGCCTTGCAGCCATCATTGCTTCAAGTTCATTTTCCGAAGGCATAACGCCTTTTTTTATAAAAAAGACTGAATCCCCTTCATTCAGGGAATGATTTTCAGGAGTCTGAAAGCCGTTGAATATTGTGACATCACAGTCTTTTCCGTAAATTTCTTTAAGTTCATAAAGAGAGCGGATATCAGTATTTATCTGATTTCCGTTGATAAGAATATTCATTTTTATATCAGCCTCCGCCAACAAAACTTACAACTTCAACAGAATCCTCATTTTTGAGGAATACGCTTTCAAACTGATTTTTCGGGCATATTGAGCCGTTAAGTTCAACAGCTACCCTGTCAGTTCTGAATCCGTTGTTTTCGAGGAATGATTTTATTGTAACATCATTTTCGAGATTGATTTCCTGACCATTGAATTTCAAAAAGAACCCTTCTTTCTTTATTTTGATAATAATATTATAAATCATATAGCCTACAATGTCAATAGGCGTTATATATTAACACAGATTTGATGATTATTTTCTGTAATTGTTTTGTAGGGGCGAACTGTGTTCGCCCGTTTGGGGTTGCCAAAATTTTATGATTTAAAACAAGAAATTTCCCATTGTAGGGGCGACCATTGGTCGCCCGCCGGAATTATGGTTAAACCATAAATCTGATATTTGTTTTCTGTATGGGAAAAATGTTGGTTGTCTGCATAAAATTCTGGTAAAACAAACGGGCGACCAATGGTCGCCCCTACAAAACGAATCTGAATTTCAGATGGACGAATCACGGAAAATAATCATCGGATTGGCGTTAAAATTATGGTTTAACCATAATTCGACGGGCGAACACAGTTCGCCCCTACAGAATATTGTTACATTTTTTTATGATTTTTATAATCTTCTTTAAGAGCCTTTTTATTTTCGTTGTATGATTTCTTTTTCTGTTTCATTGCAGATGAACTGTCCGAACGACCTTTTGCAAAGCCTTTTGCGAATGTCACAAAACCAAGTATGAGCATTACAAGAATTACAGCTGCACCGAGTCCGGCAAGGATTTTTATAAGTATATCCTTAATTGATGAAGATGAAGAAGGTGATTTATGCTTTGATGAAACCTTGTCATCTGATGTACTGCCGGAAGCGGCAACGCCTGAATTGTCAGCATTGCTGTCAGGAGTGAAATATCCGGCAAGCCATGCAAGAGGAGCATTCCAGTTGATAGTACATTCGTTTGTTGACCATGCTTCAATATTGTCCATATAGCAGAGCTGAGGTGCTTTTTCGCCTCTGTTCCAGCCTGAGCCCTTTACCCAAGGGTCCTGAAGACCTGAATTAGGCCCTCCGACAAGAACGCCGTCAGGAGCAGACGGGAATGAATCATCAACAGGATTTGCCCACCATCTGTGGTGAGGATATTTAGCAGCATGATATCCGTATCCGGTTACATATGAATAATCAAGAGGATTTCTGCCAAGGAGATAGTCCATAGCTGAAACAACTCCGTTAAGATGTACTGAATCGCCTGTAAGGTCATAAGCATAAGCCATTATTATTGCATTGTTTGCGACAAATGAATTTGAACCCCATGGATATCCGGTAATTGCAGTGCTTTCATCACCGGCTTCAACGGCAACAGTTGACTGTGCAAGAGGTATTCCATAGCCCTGATTCTGTTCAAGGCTGATATAGTATTCAGATGCAGAAACTACATTGTCAGTAAGTTCTTTGATTTCGCTGTCGTCAAGACCATCTTTTACGAGAACGAGTGAAAGAGAACCGAGTGCGGCAGTATTTCCCCAGTCCATACTTCCGACAGAATCAATATCTTCACCGCCTGAGAGTTCAACAGGCAGCTGGAGATAGTAGTCGGATTTCTTTATATCGTCATGATATGAGCTTTCGCCTGTAGCAAGATAGAGTTCGCAGGCAGCCCAGTAAAATTCATCTGTTACATTGTTGTCGCCATAAGCACCGCCGCCTATTGCCTCATCAAAAGGAGCATACATATCAGGGTGTTTTTTTGCAGCTTCATAGGCTTTTACAGAGGCATCAAGACATTTCTGAGCAAATTCGGAATCATAGTCCTTCCAGAGTCTGTAAGCCTGAGCCATTACAGCAGCAAGATTAAGAGTTGCCGCAGTAGTAGGCGGTTTTAAAATTCTCTCCTTTGTGTCGTCAGCCGGAGCGACTCCAAGCGCTGTCCATTTATCATCATGTATTTTATGATGAACCATTCCTGCATATTCATATCCGTCAGGAACAATCATTTTAAGCATAAATTCGAGTTCATAGCGAGTTTCATCGAGCAAATCAGGATAACTGTTTCCGCTTTCAGGGATATTCATTGAATTGTCAGCATAAAGGGCAGATGATGAATTTTCATTATAAAGAGTGCGTTCATACTGATTCTGGAGAGTCCATACGGAAATACCGCCGTTTACAACATATTTTCCATGGTCGCCTGCATCATACCAGCCGCCTGTTACATCAAGGGAATATGAATCCTTATATCCCCATACAAGTTCAGTTGAAGCGATATCCGGATTATGACCGGCACTTCTTGCGAGAGCAGAAGCATCTCCTGATGAGATATACTGACTTTCTATATCAATGCCGCTTCGGTTCTGATAGAAATAGTTGAGAGCATCTTTAAGCATACCGCTGTAAAGGTCGTCTGATATATCAAACTGCCATGAAGATGAATCGCCTGAAACAAGGGTATATCCTGAACCTGAACCGTCATAATCTGAAAAATCAAGGATATGAACGCTGTCGCCTGAATCCTTGTCATCTCCCATAGGGATACTTTTTCCTGAATAGACAGTTTTTCCGGAGGAATCTTTAAGTTCAAAATCAACAGCAGATGATGAATCGCTTACAAGAGTTGCTTTTTTATTGAGATTTGAGAAATAGCCGAGCTGATTTACAAGTATTCCGGCACGCTGCCATTCGCCCTCATCGGCAGGAGCAGTATACTGAGGGTCAAAGAGTGACATATCATCAAATGTGAATACAGTGCCGTCAGGAACATTATGACCGCCGATATGGAAAGCCCATTCAACTTTAGCGGAACGGTTTGCAGTAAAGGTTGTATTGAGAGTAAACGGCTGACCGGCAGTAAGCTGAGTTTCAGCCCAGTCATTGTAAGCACCGTGCATATCCTCCTCATATGGTTCGTCCATATCGCCTATTTTGGTATATATGGTACAGTTATTGCTTGCTGTGACGGTAGCCTTTACAGTATATGTATGACCGGATTCAATCTGTAAATCCCTGTGTCTGAACTGAACGTCCCAGCGGCAGTTCTGACCGGCTTCGGAGTCGCCGCCTGCCTTGTTTACGGTAATTTTATAAACGCCGTCAGCAATTTCAAAATCTGCATCGGCAGGAGCAGTTTCAACAACAGTCCACGGCAGACCTATGCCGTCATTGAAATCAGTAGCACCGAGCAGTTCATCGGCTGAAACATTGTTATTTACATATATTCCGGCAGGCAGAGAGCTGAATGCCATAACAAGAGCCGCAGCAAATGCTGATAATTTTTTTAATTTTGTCATATATGACTTCCTTTCAGAAAACTTTTCTCATTATTAACGCCAATTCGATGAATTATTTATGTAGGGGCGACCATCGGTCGCCCGCCTGAAATTCTATTGAATTTAACGGGCGACCGATGGTCGCCCCTACAAAATATAAGGAAAACCCATTTTTTAATCATAAAATTTTGTTGTCGAATTAGCATTAATTTAATTATATCCTTTTGAAAAAAATAAGTAAAGATACACAATAAATTTCGGTAAAAACAACTAAATAAGCCACTGTGCATTGCATTGTGCCGTACATGATGACCATTATATACTGAAAAACATCTGGTTTATTCTGCATTTCCAACGTTTTTTTGAAAATTTAGTGACTTTTCAGGCGTAATATGCTATAATAAAATCAGTAATATGAAGATACAGGAGAATTATTTCTTATGGCACAGAAAAAAGTAAAAAGGCATCTGCATAAAGGACGTGTTGCCTGTGCTGTTCTTATATTGATAATTATATTTATATTTATCGGAAATATTGCAGGCTGTACAGGCAAAGAACAGAAAAATCCCACCTTGCCGGCAGACAACAGTGTGACTGATGAAACCGCTTCATCACAGCCGTCAGCAGAAGATTCACAGCTTATAATCTGCGTTGATGCAGGTCATGGCGGTTCTGATTCAGGAAGCCTTGCAAACTATACCACAAGATATGAAAAGGACGATAATCTCAGCATAGCTCTTGCAACTCAGAAATATCTTGAAAAAATCAAAGATAAAGATAATATCAATATGAAAATAATCATGACAAGAACAGATGACACATTTGTATCACTTGATGACAGATGCAGCATAGCCAATGATGCAAATGCTGATTTGTTTGTATCGCTCCACCGCAACAGTGCGGAAAATGCAAACGGTGTTGAAGTATGGGTTCACAGCAGCGAACCGGCTCCCGACTGCCGTCTTGCATATAATATACTCATGTCGCTTCAGGACGTGGGCATATCCAAAAACAAGGGTGTAAGATTCGGATATATCGAAGACCCGAGCCTTGACTATCAGGTAAACCGTGAAACCAATATGCCGAGCTGTCTTGTTGAATTAGGCTTTATGAGCAGCGTTGATGATAATGCTCTTTTTGACAAGAATGTTGACAAATACGGCGAGGCAATAGCACAGTCAATTGTAAAAACTGCAAAAGAACTTGGTCTTAAAGGTCTTAAAGCAGATAAGAAAGTTCAGCCTATTGAAACTGAATACTATAATCATGAAGTCACAGACTATATACCTGACCCGTCAGTAGGAAACCACTGATAAAAAGAAATACGGCAATGACACGTTGAAAGTCATTGCCGAAAATATATTATGATGATGATTAAAACTGCGTTTGACTGAAATTCATGCGGCAGTCTGTAATACCGCATTATACAGTTTGTTGTCCCTTACGGGTAAGTGAATAACTTATATGTTTTTACATACCTCCCTCAGCAATGATACTTCTTTCTTTTGTCTGTATATTAAAACAGGATAAAATTATCCTGTAACTATACTATACAACATTTAGCATGGTTTTTCAAGAGTTTTAATATATGAATTAAGATGTCAAAACAATGTTTAATTTTAGCGTTTTGAACAAAATGAATTGAAAGGTGTTTTTACATATATGAGTACCACAATAAAAGATGTCGCAAAAGCATCAGGAGTTTCAGTGGCAACTGTTTCAAGAGTTCTCAATAACAGTGCAAGCGTTTCAGAAGAAACTGCACGACGAGTGAATGAAGCGATAAAAAAGCTTAATTACCGTCCGAATTTCCTCGGGAGAAATCTCAGAAAATGCGAAACAAATATAATTCTTGCAATAATACCCTCAACGGAATATACATATTACAGTGAAGTCATACATGGTATGCAGAGTAAAGCCGCAGAGCTCGGATATGATATACTTGTAAGCACATCAAACAGTCATTACAAACTTGAAAGGCATCTTTTAAGTATGCTTACAAACCGTATAGTTGACGCTGCGGTATTTATGGGTACAAGGCTTGAGCCGGAACTGCTTTCTGATATGAATGAGCAGTACTGCGTGTCATTATGCTGTGAGAGAATCCCCGACTGCAATCTGTTTACGGTTAATGTTGATGATGTCAAGGCTGCATATGATGCTGTATCATATCTTATATCAAAGGGTCATAAGGATATTGCAATGATATCAACAGGAGGAAGTGCATATTCATCATCAGACCGTGAAAAAGGCTACAGAATGGCTCTTGAGGAACATGGAATAGAACTTAAAAGAAGATATCTTTTTCAGGGCGGCTATGACTATAAAAACGGAGGCTATGCACTTGAAAAATTCATGCAGCTTGATGACAAGCCTACAGCTGTATTTGCTGTATCAGATATGCTTGCTATAGGAGCAGTCAGAAAAGCCCGTGAGATGAATATAGAAGTCGGAAAAGATATGGCTGTCATGGGTTTTGACAATATAGCCATGACTGAAATGTATGTTCCAAGCATATCAACGGTTGAACAGCCATGCTATAAAATGGGCAGAATAGTTGTTGAAAAGACAATCGAAAACCTTTCAAACAAAATCAATTACGGAAGGCATATCGTTGAACATAAGCTTATACTGCGTCAGTCCACAGGCGACTGATAAAAAATCTGTAGGGGCGACCATTGGTCGCCCGACAGGTTTACAGCATACCTCAAACGGGCAAACAGAATAGGCGACTGATGTCGAAAATTAAGGCTTTATGACATATTAATCGTTTAAGTAAGCATATTGAACAGTATTTCTTTGCAATGATTGGTAAATCTCAATAATTGACAATTCCTGATATCTGATGTAAAATATAAGATACAGGAGGTGGTAAAAATGACAGATTTTGAAAGTATGTACTATAATCTGATGGGACATATTGCAGATGTTGAAGAATTTTTATCATACGGTGAGGGTAATGAAATGATAAGGGACGCTCAGCAGATGCTCTGTAATATACTTGAGGAAAGCGATGAAAAGTATACAGAAGAAAATGAAATCTGCATGGCATTCTGATGAAACTACATAACAAAAAGAGGGCGGACTTTTACAGTTCGCCCTTTGGATTTGCGTTAAAATAACGCTAATTCGATGATTATTATTTGTAGGGGCTTCCTTAAGTTCGCCCGCCAGATATTCTGGTGAATTTAACGGGCGACCAATGGTCGCCCCTACAGAATAAACAAAAAAATCCCTTGTTTTCAATTATAAAATTTTTATGTCGAATTTGCGTTAAAATATTTCAGTTTTCAACATTTCAACGGTTGAATTGTTGAATTGTCAAGCTGTTATTTTGTATTCTTAATATCCCATTTGAAAGGGCATAATTTTTTGGCTCTTGTGGTATCAAGCATTGTATTGCTGAAAATTCTTGACTGGTCAAAATAGCGGTAATTTATAATTTCATCATTATTCTTGCTGAATCTTGAAATAAGACTCTGGATTTTTTCATTTTTCTCCTTACGCTGAAGAACAGGGCCTAATTCATGATTTGTACGCATATATTCAATGATTTCATTTGCAGATATTATAAATTTGTCAGCAACGTTGTAAAATCCGGCATACTGCGGAGAATCAGCCTGTTTGAGAAAACAGAGTATAAAATCAACAAGATTGTGCAGACAGCAGAAATGAAAACCATAATCGCCCTCACGATAGATAAAAGCGGTGTTGTCTTTCGGGTCAATTATCTTTGCTGCAAGGTTCGGGTAATAATCGAGGGAGTATATAGGAGCTGAACGCACAATTGCACATGTAATTTTCTTGTCATTCTGGATATCGAACTGCAAAGCCTGTTCGGAATGGTATTTAAGCTTTGCATAATTGGTAATGCATTTTATCTCATCATCTTCACGGATAGGTTCTCTTGATTTAGGAATTTCATAAACCTGATAAGTACTGAGAAGCACAAACTGTTCAACATTTGCAGCAACAGCCATTTTATATATGTATGAATCGCATACGCTGCTTGTTTTAACCTTGTCTGATGAGATTATATTGTCAAAATCGTTGTCAACGCTGCAGGCAAGATGGACTACGGCATCTACATTATATTCACGGAATATGTATGCATAGATTTCCTTATCAAGAGGCCCTGCCTGAATATACTGATAATTTGCTTTAAATTCATTGTATTCGCTCGGATGACTGTCAACAGCTATTACATTATTATTTTTTTTGCAAAGACCGGAACAAACTCTTTCCCCGATTGTTCCGCACGCACCTGTAACAAGAACAGTTTTCATAGAAGTACGACCTCCCTGTTTGATAAACTACGAAATATTTAAGAATATTATAACATAAACTGCGATATAAATCAATATTGAATTTTCAGTTCTG
>ERZ808240.4732-NODE-4732-length-11717-cov-2.971103_pt1 | contig 11717 bp, 12 predicted proteins | sample MGYA00521084_ERZ808240 | MGnify/ENA primary metagenome ERZ808240 (study PRJEB31516, sample SAMN03275571) | gut metagenome | biome: mammalia-associated habitat; material: feces | host: Papio cynocephalus | place: Kenya | collected 2012-08-06 ... | reverse complement strand
GTTCTCGCCTTGGAACGGCATCTATTCTCTGGTCGCAAGAAAAGATCTGGATGGATATCCGGAAGGCAGCGTACAGCCGGAAGAAAAACTTTCCGTATATGATGCGGTATGCGTTTTCTCGAAGAATGTACCTTACGCAAACGGCGAGCAGGATCTGCTCGGCACGATCGAAGCAGGAAAATTCGCAGATATGGTCGTCATCGACCGCGATATCTTCAAAATCCCGGAAGATGAGATCAAGGACGTACAGGCGCTGTATACCTATATGGCCGGAAACGAAACCTACAGAAGAAGCTAAGTGCAGCAGGAGATTAAAATGAAATTAAATTCCTATGAAGAAGTCAAAAGACTGACCACCGAAATGGTAGCCATTCCGAGTATCAACAAAGAACCGCACGGAGAAAGCAACGTTGCACAATACGTGTACGATTTTTACATGGGACTGGACTATTTTAAACAACATCCAACCTATGCAAAAAAGTTCCAGACAAAGAACGACTTTGTGGAACGGCATTCGACCTACGGATTTGTAAAAGGAACAAAAGGAAATTCCAACCGGACGATCATCCTGATCGGACATATCGATACGGTCGGTGTCGATGATTTCGGTACGATACGGAAGTACGCGTTCAAATGTGAGGAACTTCCGCAGAAACTGATCGAAACCTTCCAACTGTCGGAAGAGGTCGTGGCAGATATCGAGTCCGGTGAATACCTGTTCGGAAGAGGCGCCTTAGATATGAAATCCGGCGTGGCAGGACATATGTATATCATCAAGTATTTCAGTGAACATCCGGAAGAACTGGACGGCAACATCATCGCAATCGCAGAATGCGACGAAGAAGACAATTCGAAAGGCATCATTACGGCACTGGATGAACTCGTCGAACTCAAGAGGCGAGAAGGCTTTGTGTATATCGCCTGTATCAATGCAGATTATTCTACGAATTACAGTCCCGGAGATGAAAACAGATACATCTATTACGGCAGTATCGGTAAGCTGCTTCCGTGTTTTGCCGCATTCGGCAAAGAGGCGCACGTTGGACAGGCGTTCAGCGCTTTTGACCCGAATTTGCTGATCGCAGAGATCACAAGACGAATGTCGCTGAACACAGAACTTTGCGATATCGCACAGGGTGAAGTCGCAATCCCGCCGATTTCGCTGAAGCAGACGGATACAAAGGGACCGTACACGGTACAAACCGCTTTGACCGCATTCAGCTATTACAATTTCTTTACACACGGCTGGGATCCGGCACAGGTATTAGCGAAATGCCGCCAGATCGCGGTCGAATCCTTCGACGCAGTGATCGACTACCTGCAGAGTCAGTACAAGCGTTTCTGCGAGCTCAGCAAGGTGAGCTATGTACCGCTTGCATGGAAAACACGTGTCTACACTTGGAAGGAATTTTACGACGAACTCTCCGAACTGCACGGAGAACCGTTCCGCAAAGCGATCGCGGCTTATACAGAAAATCTGAATCGGGAAAATCCGGAACTTGATCTGCGTATCTTCGGATTGAAAGTTGCGGAAGAAGCATGGAAATGGTCGGAAGACAAATCACCGGCCGTCATCCTGTTCTTCGGCTCGGTATTCAGCGCCAGGATCGAAATGACCGGCAGGACCGAAAAAGAGAAGAAACTGCTCGATGCTGTGGAAGCTTCGATCGAGACCATTCGACCGGAAGCGCAAAGACAGATCAAAACAAGAATGTTCTATCCATATATTTCAGATTCCAGCTTTATGGCGGTCTGCGATGATACGCTTGCCGTACAGGCATTGAAGGACAATATGCCGCAGTATGGTGTGAAATATGTACATGATATCGAAAAGATCATGGAAATCAATGTTCCCGTTGTGAATATCGGAACGTTTGGCCGCGATGGCCATATGCTGACCGAACGTGTGGATATGCGTCAGACATTCCAAAATGTTCCGAACATTACCTACGAGACGATCTGCAGGCTTTTAAAATAGGTTCTGCGCAATCATCCGCCTTTACTCATATCTTTCCTGGGGGAGCCTCCACTGTATTTCCCTCGGGAGAGATATGGTAAAGTATATATTTACGCACATATTCAAGGAGAAAGGACGTAATTATGGCTATTTTAAATGCAATCGTGGCCTTCGGCAACTGGTTTTGGGGTATTCCGATCCTGATTCTGATTGTAGGCGGCGGCCTCTATATGAATGCAAGACTTGGATTTATTCAGTTCAGAAAATTCGGTTACATCTGCTCCCAGACTTTTGGCAAAATGTTTGCAAAAGCAGGCGACGGTGAGGTTTCCCAGTTCTCAGCAGCTTGTGCTGCTCTGGCTTCCTCCGTCGGTGCATCCAACATCGTTGGTGTACCTGCAGCAATCGCACTCGGCGGTCCTGGTGCTGTATTCTGGATCTGGCTGATCGCGCTGATCGGCTGCGGTACAAAATACGTAGAAGTTGCACTTGCGATCAAGACAAGAGAAAAGAGTGAAGACGGCGGCTGGGTAGGCGGCGCTCCATACTACTTGAGAACCGTTCCGGGAGTCGGCAAATTCTTAGCCGGTTTCTATGCGATCGGCCTCATGATCGAACTGGTTCCGTCCCTGATCTCACAGGGATTATCTGCGACTGAACAACTGCATACCTTTGGTATTAGCGATACTGTTTCCGGCATTATTCTTGCTATTATTGTTGCAGTGATCTTTGCAGGCGGCGTATTCCGTGTTATGAAGGTAACCGACATCTTAGTACCGGTTATGGCGGTTCTCTATATTGCAGGAGCACTCATTATTTTAATCATGAATGCGGCAGCCATTCCGCAAGCAATTGCAAGCATCTTTATCTATGCGTTCACACCGCATGCAGCAGTCGGCGGTTTCGCAGGCTCCACGATCGCTTTGGCACTCAGATGGGGTGCTGCGCGTGGCGTTTACTCCAATGAAGCTGGTTTCGGTACCGCACCGACCGCACACGCAGAAGCAACCGTTGACCATCCGATCAGACAGGCTTGCTGGGGTGTATACGAAGTTGTAGTTGATACTCTGATCATTTGTACGATGACCGCACTGGTTATCCTGACGACCGGTATCTGGACGACAGAAGAGTATACGACCGGTGCACTTGCGCAGGCTGCATTCCATAATGCATTCGGTACTTTCGGCGATTATTTCGTTGCAATTTCCGTATTCCTGTTTGTATTATCCACCATCATCGCTGCCGGTATGTTCGGTTGGAAGCAGGCAGAGTACCTGTTCGGTCTGAAGTTCTCCAAGATCTGGAGATACATCTATCCGCTGGGCATCGCTGTTGCTTGCACCGGCATCGACCTGACTACGATGTACATGATCACCGACGGTTTCCTGGCTGCGATCATGATCCCGAACGTAATCGGATTGATCATCTTAGTACCGCAGGTAAAGAAACTGCAGGACGAATTCTTCCATACGCCGGATAAATACTATCTGGCAGATATCGCAGCGAAAGCTGAGAAGAAAAAAGCAAGAGGATAAGAATTTCTTTATCATCATTCAAAACATAGTAAACAGTAAGATATTCAATAAGAAGAATATGTGCACTTCAGGCATCCTGCATCCTTGCAGGATGCCTATTTCAAACATAGAGAAGGACCAAAATGATGTCAAAACAAGACAAGTACGCACAAAGAAACAACCGGCCTGCAGCGAGGCCTGAACGTCAAAAATTTGAAGATGACAGATATGGTCTGCAGATTTTTAGCAGTCTTTTTGGCTGTTGCCTGCATGGTAGATCTGCATATCATCGTACGCGGCGGAGGCTATGATTATGAAACCCCGGCAGCCGTGCTCGGCTATACCGTGACGAACCTTGAGACGGATCAAATGGAGCCGGAGATCGCATCGCAAAGCGCGGTATTCCTTAAGATCGAATCGGATTATCAGAAGGGAGATCTTGTTTTTTATGACCTGCAGGGTAAAAAAGGTGCAGGGAAGATCGTAAACGCCGCAGCAGACGGCGAGACACTGTCTGTGCAGGGAAGCAAGGAAACCCAGACGATCGAAATTCCGGCAGAAGACATAGGCGGGAAAATTATCGGCCATTCTCATCGCTTGTATGGATTTTTTAAACATTATATGAGCACGATCGGCGTTGCACTGAGCATCATGATCTGCTTTATCCTGATCCTGATCCCGGATATCCTGATGTTTAAAAAAAGAAAGGCGGCCGCAGAGGCGAAACGCGCAGCCTACCAGAAAAGACAGGAACGCAAGCTGAAAGTTAAACAGGGCAAAGAAGAAGCCCGTACTTGCGCAGACCCTGCTCAAGCGGTAAAAGAACTCCGTCAAGAAAAAATAGATAAAGACAAAAAAGAGATCGAGCAGGAAATGAAGTTCATCCAAGAGAAGATGAAGGAAGAGGAAGACGAATTGAACTTAGGAGGAAAAGGATCATGTTAAATCTGCTGTTTTTCTTTTGCTGCTATCTTTCCGGACTGTTTTTCGGCGTAATGTTTTTTACGATCATCGAAAACGCATCGAAGGGCTTCCGGCAGTTTATACGCAAAATGTGTTTTCGGATCCCGTTTTATTATCGCAGGATCATCATGTGGGTCATGCTCGTGATCACAGCCTATGCGGGGTATACGTATCTGCCGTTCAGTATTACCGTAAAGGGACTGATCGCTGGAGCGGTCGGCGGCATTTTTATGTATTTTAAGGCCGGCGTGACCATGGGAAATCCCACGAATCCGAATAAAACCGCAAAAACAGATCAGAAGAGGGTACCGAAGCTGAACGACAAAAAAAGGAAAAAATAACGATGGAACAAAAACAAGAAAAAAGCTTAAAGATCGGTCTGGGCGTTATTTTCGTTACGATCTTACTGATCGGGATCGCGGTCGGATTCCGGTTTTATCATCAGCCGGAATCGGATAAGCCGCAGGAGATCGCACTGTCCGCGGAGGAGACCAAGGCACAGGTTGCCTTGGAACTGAAAGATGATCAGCCGCAGATCAGCCATACATTCCGGATCACAAGTGATGAGATCCGGAAGGCACAGGAAGAAAAGGAAGAAGGGCTACAAAAGATTTATTTTGTTCGTGTAAATAACTTACAAGATGTCAGCCTTTTGTTCAAGACCGATGTCACACCGCTTACATCTCAGAGCGAGGACGATGCGGCGTTTCAAAAATTCCTGGATCAGATCAAGGTCCGGATCTATAATTCCACAGACGATATGCAGCTGTACGAAGGAAGCCTGAAAGAGCTGCAGCAGGAGCCGATCGAGCAGGAGCTGGAAGCAACGGCTGCCAAGAAGAATGATACGCGATTCCGGATGTATTTTTCTATCGAGGATGCAGAGAAGATAGACGTGCAGGATGCTGCTGCCGAGATCAAAGTCACCTGGTCAGTTCCCGAGGAGCAGGCGGCAGCGCTCAAAGGTGCGCAGCTTCCGAGTTTGAAGATCATTTTGTATGCATTTCTTTTTTCCTTAGCAATCATGCTGATCTTATATTTTGCATTCAAAAAATTTATGAAACAGGAGTATTTGACCGATCCTGCGCAGCAGAGCCTGTCTGAACAGGAAGAGGCATAATAGGGGGATAGGATGATAACCGTCAGGAAAGCACTTTATTACGATGTATGCACAAATTTCAGACTGGTTTCGGGCGAGAACGGATTGAACAATCGGATCAGTGTCGTCGGTTTTTTTGAATGGGAAGATGGAGAAAAACTGATCACATCCTTCATCCAGGGAACTTTTGTGCTCACAACGCTTTCGATGTTTCAGGGAGATATCCAAAAAGCGGAGCGCAGCCTGAGACTCATGATGAACAACGGAGTTTCCGGCATTGCGATCAAAGACATCTTTTTTCAGGATATTTCCGATGAACTGAAGCAGTATGCGAATGCCCGGCATATACCGATCTTCTTCTTTTCAGAAACTTATATCAACAAGATCATCTATGTGCTGCAGAACGCGGTAGAGGATGATCGAAAATATTCCACGGTCGGTCGAATGCTCGCGGCACTGATCAAAGAACCCCTGACGGAAGCACAGCAGGAGCAGCGCCTCGGTGAGATCAATCCCCATTTGCGGAGCGAAAAAATGACTGTTTTCTATTTCTCGGATGAACGAGAGATCCGCGACAGCGAAGATAATCTGATGAAGCGATACGAACCCTATATTTTTCAGCTCGAGATGCTGATGCGAACGATGTCCGGCTATGAAGACATCGTTTATTCGATCGCGAATTATCAAAGAGGATTCTTTCTGCTTTTTCACGAAACGAAGGAGGAACCCCTGCAGGCAAAGGAATTTACGCGGCTGCTGCGAAGAAAAATTTCCGACAGTAAGGAACTGTCGGCGCTGTTTATCGGCGTCTGTGAAAGCGATGTGGAGGAAAATGCCGGTAAAAAGCTTCAGAATGCGATCTTTGCAAATGTGAGAGGTATTTTAAACCATCAGAAGTTCTGCTCTTTTTCAGAGATCGGATTTGATTATGTGCTCTTTGGCAACATGGAAAGTGAAGCAGCGAAAAAGTATTATGAGGATACTTGCACGATCATCCGAGAAGCGGAAACGAACCATACGCCTTTTTTTGAAACGCTGCTTGCGTATGTGCAGAGCAACGGAAATGCGGACGCGACCGCCGAAAAGCTGCACCAGCACCGCAATACGGTACGATACCGCATTGAAAAAATGCGGAGACTGCTGGGAAATGACGAGGAAATCGTTTTTATCGGGAAATTGTCTTACTTTATTCGGATGTACCAAGCAAGACCTTATTTAAAACAGTTGATATGATAGAACTCCTCTCATCGATTCCCAGCTAACAGAAGTTGTATATTTTACAAAAAAAAGATGCATTAGTTTGTTTTTTGACCGATTGATAAGTATTTCACATGAGGTTAAAATAAGGATACAGTTTGAAATGTGAATCGAATGCAAGGAGGTTGCGATGGGAAATATCATATTAACAAGACAAGATGTCAAAAAAGTCATCGATATGAAGGAAACCATAGACGCTGTTCGAAACGTCTATAAACTGAAAAGTGAAGGTAAGTCGGTGGTATGGCCGTTGGTAAATTATGAATTTAAAGATGAACATGCCGCAATGGATATCCGTTCCGGATATGTAAAAGGCGAACAGCTGCACGGATTGAAGATGCTGAATAATTTCCCGGAAAATCGGGAAAAAGGATTGGAACCGTTCAACGGTATCATGATGGTATATGATTCCAATACCGGCATTCCGATCGGTATCTTGGACGCATCGTACATCACCTGTATGAGAACAGGTGCAGCCGGTGCCATCGGCGTTGACGCGCTTGCCAGAAAAGATATTGAAGTGCTTACCTTAGTCGGGACCGGCAAGCAGGCTACATTCCAGATCGCGGCAACGCTTTTGGTCAGACCGCAGATCAAAAAAGTACAGCTTGTGAACGCATTGGATTTTGCGCTTGCAGAAGAATTCGCAGCAGGGATCCGCGCGACATTAGAGGCAGATTTTAATATCTGCTGTGACGGCATCGAATTTACGGCAGTACCGAGTGTTGAGGATGCGATCCGGAACAGTGATGCGATCATTACGGTGACACCTTCCAGAAAGCCGATCGTAAAAAAAGAATGGATCAAACCGGGCACCCATCTTTCCTGCTTAGGCTCGGACATGGAGACCAAACAGGAAATCGAAAGCACGATCTTTGAAGGAGCTAAGATCTTTACCGACGACAAAGCACAATGCATCCGCGTCGGCGAGATCGAGATCCCGATCAAGCAAGGCGTGATCAGTGCGGACGATATCACAGGTGAGATCGGAGACTTATTGAGCGGAAAGGTCAAGGGCAGGATCCATGACGAAGAGATCACCGTCTTTGACGCAACCGGTTTATATATCTTAGACCTTGTAACGGCGAAGCCAGTCATTGAAAAAGCGAAGGCGCAGGGCGTCGGCGTGGAAATTGAATTCTAGAAGACGAAGGAGGAAACAAAATGAAATTAGCATGGTTCGGAGTAGAAGAATGGTTGAATCCGATGGATTCCCTCGCAAAGTACAATCTGGGTTCCAGCTGCGTAAGCGCAATGAACATGCAGGAACTCTTTGAAGTGACAGGACAGGATCTGGATGCTTTCCTGGAAGACATGAGAACCTTCAGCCTGCATTATCATCACGGCGACGCAACCGGTTCCCCTCGTGTAAAAGCAGCGGTTTCAGGCATTTATCCGAAAGCAGATCTCAAACCGGAAGAGATCATGATGGTCATCGGCGGAACCGGCGCGAACGACTTGGCAATCTCCGCTGTTTTGGAACACGGCGATAACTGTGTTGTTGTAAAACCGTCTTATCAGCAGCACTATGACATTCCGAAGGGACTCGGGATCGAAACCAGGATCGTACAGCTCAAAGCAGAAGATGGCTATGTCCTGGATCTTGACGAAGTAGACAAACTTTGCGATGAAAGCACAAAGATGATCATTTTAACGAATCCAAACAATCCGATTGGTATTACACTAGACGGCGATGAGCTGGAAAAGCTGGTTGCGATCGCGAAAAAGTATGATGCATGGATCCTCTGCGACGAAGTATACAGAGGCGGAGATGAAGAATATATGCCTTCAATCGTAGACTATGGCTACAAAAAGGCAATCTCTGTCAGCAGCATGTCAAAGATGTACTCCATGGCCGGAACTCGTATCGGTTGGGTCATCTGCCGCGATCCGGAAATGTTTGAGATCATGAAGACCAGAAGATCCTACAATACCATTTGCTGCGGTATCTTTGATGAATTAGTTGCTTCCATCGCTCTGGAAAACTACGAGAAGGTTTGGGCAAGAGCAAGAGGTATCCTGCATCCGAACAGACAGATCGTAGCGGATTGGGTAGCGCAGCAGCCGCATCTGAAACTGATCGCAATGCCGCACGGCACAACCTGCTTGGTTGAATACGATTATGATATGGATTCTGAAACCATCGCGAAGGACGCGATGGCAAAAGACAGGATCCTGACGGTCCCGGGGGACTATTTCGATATGCCGAAGACTTTGAGACTCGGATTCGGCGCATTCCGTGATCCGGAAAAACTGAAAGAAAGCTTAAACGCACTGGGAAGATACTTGGAGACTTTAGAAAAATGAAGACTTTAACGATCGCGATCTTAGGATATGGCAATGCCGGAAAGGCGTTTGCTAGGATCTTGACGCAGACGCAGGATCAGATTCGCAGAGATAAAGATGTAGAGCTGAAAATTGTTGCGATCGCAACCCATAGCCGCGGAACACTTTATGATCCGCAGGGCATCGACCTGACGGAAGCGACCAGACAGCTGGATGAAGAGGAACATTTCGATCGGAGCGCAAAAGCGTATACAACGCTGAGCGCCATGGAAGTGGCGGAAACCGTCGACTATGATATCCTTTTGGAATTGACGACCCTGAACATTCACACAGGTCTGCCGGCAGCAGACCATATCCGCAGAGCGCTGCAGCGAAAAAAACATGTGGTATCTGCGAACAAGGGGCCTCTGGCTTGGTACTACCGGGAACTTCGGGATCTGGCAAAAGAAAATCACGTTTGCTTCTTCTTTGAGACCACGGTCATGGCCGGTGTTCCGATATTCAACATGACAGATCAGTGTCTGCAGTATTGTAAGATCGATCGTGTAGAAGGAATTTTTAACGCAACGACCAATTATATTCTCAAGGAGATGGAAAAAGGGACAGCAATGGATGAGATCCTGCGCCAAGGCAGAGAACGTGGTTTTGTGGAAGCTGATGTTTCGATGGACGTGGACGGCTGGGATGCAGCGGCAAAACTTACGGTGCTGATGAATGTACTTATGGACGCAAACCTAACACCCGATCAAGTAGAGCGCATAGGTATCAGCGAGATCAAGCCGGAAGATATCGCAGCTGCCAAAGCACGCGGAAACCGCATCAAGTTACTCTGCAGCGGCAGCAAAGACGGAGCCGGAAAGATTACCGCCAAGGTCATGCCGACAGAGATCCCGATGCAGGATGTCTTTACCGATGAAAAGTTGGTCGCAGTGTTATCTCTGTACACCGATCTGATGGGAAAACTGACGATCCTGCAATACGGTCTGGAAACAACCCAAACCGGCTACGGCGTATATATTGATACGTTAAGAGTCATTGATGAAGTAAACCATCACGCTTTATAAGCAAATATCGTACAAATAAGTGCTGGACGGACGGTCCAGCACTTATTTGCTAGACAAAAACAGACTACCGAAAGATAGAAGCAGCATACGAGAAGAACCGTTGGAGGCCGGATTTTCATGAAAAAAATCAGCAAAGCAAGCTTTGGATATGGTCTGGGAAGCGCAGGACAGGGCGCGACCTATGCATTTATGTCCACCTATTTTGTAATCTACATGACAAACAGCGTCGGGATCAATTCTGCTTATGCAAGTATGATCATGTCGATATCCCTGCTCGTGGAAGTCTTTGCAGGCGTGCTGATCGGAAACGTGTCAGATCGCTGCCAAAGCCGGATGGGACGGCGGAAACCGTTCTTTTTGGCTGGAGCTGTGACCATGCCAGTGATCATGTTTTTTTGTTTTACACGATAGACGGAAGTTTTGAAATAAAAGTGATCTATTATCTGGCTTTGAGCATCTGCTTCCGATTATCGTTTGTAAGCTTCGAGATCCCTTATGAAGCGTTTGGGATCGAGATCGCAACGGAGTATGACGAACGTACCCGACTGCGGACGATCTCCCGCGTCGGATCGATCATCGGTAATTTTGCGGCCTATGTCATGCCGCTGTGGGTGCTGGATTTCTTTGCGCAAGATCCGATAAAAGGCTGGCATACCGTCGGCTGTATCATCGGCGGTGTTTGTTTCGTTTCCTGGTTCCTCTTTTTTGATCGATTCCGAAAAACAGCACTGGAATACGGAGGAACGAAAAAAGAATCTTTTCTGCAGCATTTGGCACAACTACAGGCAGATTCTGAAGCTAAGACGGACCAAATTATTGATCGTTTATAAAGCAGCCTTTTCGACGGCGTTCGCGATCTATAATGTTTCCTCGCTGTATTATATGAAATACTGTCTGCATTTGGATAACCGCTATACGTCCTATGCGTTCTTTGCCTCGATCGTGATCTTTGCCCTTGCAACTCCGTTTGTGGACATGACTGCGATCCGCTTAGGAAAATCCAGACAGCAGATGCTGACGATGTTCCTTGCCGGCGTCGGTTCGGTCTTGGTCTTTCTTTTTGGCCGCGGAAGCTTTGTCGGCGGCGTGATCTATGTGCTGATCTTTTCACTTGCGCAAACTTCCTTTTGGCAGCTGAGCCTGTCGATCTTCTATGATCTGGTCGAAGTCGAGGAGTTTGTGTACGGAAGCCGCAGAGAAGGCGATATCATGTCCATGGTTTCTGTTTTAGGCACGATCATCACTGCAATCGTCGTACAGATTTTCGGATTGCTGTTCGGAGCGGTCGGTTTCGATCCGGCTCTGGCGGAGCAGTCCGGCCGTACAATCCTTTTCTTGGAGGTGTCCTTTATGCTGATACCGGGAGCCTGCTTCTTTTTGGGCGCTACGGTGCTGCGCATGTTTCCCATCAATAAAAAAACGTTTGCGTCCTTGACTGCGGCGGTCGTGTTAAAGCGTGGGGGCAAAGATTATTCGGATTACTGGGAGAATATTAAAAAAATTGTAGAATAACTTTTTTCTTGTGATCCTTGCTGAAATGGCATATAATTTATTGTATCGGGAGGGATATGAAAAAA
>ERZ808240.4729-NODE-4729-length-11722-cov-11.337019_pt1 | contig 11722 bp, 12 predicted proteins | sample MGYA00521084_ERZ808240 | MGnify/ENA primary metagenome ERZ808240 (study PRJEB31516, sample SAMN03275571) | gut metagenome | biome: mammalia-associated habitat; material: feces | host: Papio cynocephalus | place: Kenya | collected 2012-08-06 ... | reverse complement strand
CCGTCACCGAACCGGCAGAGACGCGCTTGGTGGCGTAGGCGATGACGAAGAAGATACCGAGCTCGATGAGGCCCACCGGCCAGGCGAATCCCAGCAGCGATCCCACGCCCACGGCGATTCCCTTGCCGCCGTGGAAGCCCAGGAACGGCGAGAAGATGTGTCCGCAGACCGCCGCGAGCATGACGAGCCCCACGAGCCCGGCTGCGGGAGACTGCGGATCAACCGGGGCGCCGCCGGTTACGCACAGGGGGAACACGACGCCGGCCAGGCCCGTGGCAAGCGCCCCCTTGCCGGCGTCGAACAGCAGCGTGAGGGCGGCGGCCCCCTTGCCTATCTCGCGCGCCACGTTTGTGGTGCCGATGTTGCCCGAGCCCACGTGCTGGATGTCGACGCCCTTGGCGCGGGCGATGATCTTGCCAAACGGGATGCCGCAGACGAGAAACGTCGCGGCAAGGTAGGCGAGAAGCGCGACTAGATTGATGTTCATAAAGAGAAAGCCCTCCGGTACCTGGACGTCCCTAGGCCTGCTGCTTCTTGCGGAATCGCAGGCGGACGGGCGTCCCCTCGAGGTTGAAGTTCTCGCGCAGGCGGTTCTCGAGGAAGCGCTTGAAGTTGTCGTCAATGAGCTCGGGGAAGTTGCAGAAGAACGTCAGGGCCGGCGGGCAGTTGCCCGTCTGGTTGGCGTACTGGATGCGCAGGCGCTTGGCGCCCTTCGTGACCGTGTGGCCGCTCTCGCGCATCGAGGCGAGCAGGTTGTTGAGGGCGTTCGTGGGGATCTTGCCCGCGTGCGCCGCGCCAACGCGGTCGACGACGGCCCAGACCTTGTCGAGCGAGCGTCCCGTGAGGGCAGACACCCGGATGACGGGCGCCCAGGGAGCAAACGTCATGCGGCGCGCGACGCTCATCATGACATCCTCGCGCTGCTCGTCGGTCTTCACGAGGTCCCACTTGTTGAGCAGGATGACGAGCGCGCAGCCGCGCTCGATGGCGAGGCCCGCGACCTTCTGGTCCTGCTCGGTGACGCCCTCGGAGGCGTCGACCACAAGCAGGCAAACGTCCGCCTCGTCGATGGCGCGCAGTCCGCGGACGAGGCTGTAGTACTCGACGTCCTCGTGGACGAGGTTGCGCTTGCGCATGCCGGCCGTGTCGACGAGGCGGTAGCGCTTGCCGTCTCGCTCAACGACGACGTCGAGGGCATCTCGCGTGGTGCCGGCGACATCGCTCACGATCGAGCGGTTCTTGCCGGCGAATCGGTTGGTAATGGACGACTTGCCCACGTTCGGGCGCCCGATGATGGCGACGCGCAGGGCGTCCTCGGGATACTCGGGCTCCTCGGCCTGCTCGGGCAGTGCGGCGACGACCTCGTCGAGCAGGTCTCCCGTCCCGTGGCCGTGTGCCGCGGAGATGGGCCTGGGCTCGCCGAGGCCCAGGGAGTAGAAGTCCCAGAGGGTCTTCTCGTCAGAGGGGTTGTCGAGCTTGTTCGCCACGAGAAAGACCGGCTTGCCGGCGCGGCGCAGGATGCGGGCGACTGTCTCGTCTTCTTCCGTGACACCGGTGGTGGCGTCAACGACGAACACGATGACGTCGGCCTCGACGCAGGCGGCCTCGGCCTGCTCGCGGATGCGGCCGGAGAAGGCGTCGTCCGATCGGCCCGTCTCGATGCCGCCGGTGTCTACGAGCGTGAAGTCCACGCCGTTCCAGTCTGCATCGTGGTAGCTGCGGTCTCGCGTGACGCCGCGGCTCTCATGGACGATGGCTTCCTTCTTCTGTGCTATGCGGTTCACCAGGGTCGACTTGCCCACGTTCGGGCGGCCGACGATGGCGACGATGGGCTTGGACATACATGCTCCTTGCTCGGTTGTACCTAAACGCAGAATCTTAGCATGCGCGTTGCGGTTGTTTGGGGGCGGCGCGAGCTACGACCGGGAAGCACAGAGGCTCTCTATGCGTCCGACGAGCTCGTCTATCTGTGCGGTGGGCGTGCTGGCTCCCGCGGTGACGCCTATCCTGGAGGCGTCGGAGAACCAGCTGGCCTCGAGCTCGTCGCACGTCTCGATGTGGTGGGTCTCTGAGCAAGATGCCTGGCAGATCGAGGCGAGGCGCGTCGTGTTTGCCGAGTTCCGGCCTCCAATCACCACCATGACGTCCGAGACCGAGGCGAGCTCGCGCGCCGCCTGCTGGCGCTCGCTCGTGGCCGCGCAGATGGTGTTCACCACGCAGACCTCAGAGGCACGCGCCGTGAGCTGGCTCACGACCGCGTCGAGCGTGGCCTTTGCCTGGGTGGTCTGGACGACCACCCCCACGCGCTTGGCGAGCTCGAGGCCCTCGAGCTCGCCCACGCCGGCGACCGCCACGGCACCGGGGGCGTGGCCGAGAATCGCCTCCACCTCGGGGTGCCCCGCCTCGCCCACGACGATCACCTGGTAGCCCTGCTCCTGGAGCCGCTCGGCTGCGTGGTGGACGCGCTTGACGTAGGGGCACGTGGCGTCCACAACGGTAAGGCCGCGCTCGCGCGCGCAGGCCTCTACCTGGGGCACGACGCCGTGGGTTCGCAGCACGAGCGTGGATCCCGCGCGCTCGGGAACGTCGTCGACCACGGTGACGCCCTCCCGAGCCAGCCCCTCGACGACCTGCGGGTTGTGGATGAGTGGCCCCAGCGTGTGGACGGGCCCGGAAGCCTCGCGGGCGACCTTCTGCACGAGGTCGAGCGCGCGCTGGACGCCGTAGCAGGCGCCCGCGTGGTCGGCGACGGTGATCGTTGGCATCTGTCGTAAACCTCCTATGGGAGTGCGTCTGAAAGCGGTCCTACCAGAGCCCCGGGTTATCGGCACGCAGCCCGTCTCTCAGGGCGTAGACGCGCTCCATGGCCACGCGCTCCATCTCGGCGAGCTTCTCCTTGCGAGACGACCCCGCAAGCTCGTCGAACGAAATGGCCTTGCCACAGCGCACGCGCGGCTTGCGGCGACGCGTGGGGCGGGTCTTGTAGGGGTCTGCTGCTCCTACGACGGCCGTGGGGATTACGTCGCTCTTCCCCATCTGCGCGATCATGGCAAATCCGCCGTGGACCTCGATGGGCTGCTCGTCGTTCTTGATGCGGGTGCCCTCGGGGTAGATGAGGACGCACTCGCCGCGGCCGAGGGCGTCACGCGCGGCCTTGAGGGCCTTGAGGTCTGCCGAGCCCCTGTCCACGGGAATGCCGCCCATGCGGCGGAACAGCCACTTGGCGGGGCCGATCTTCTCGAACTCCACCTTGTAGATGGGGCGCACGCGCACGTGGCGGCGCCATAGGCCCACGATGAACACGACGGGCTCCACCATCGACGTGTGGTTCATGACGATGACCGAGCCGCGCTTGCCCACGTGCTCGACGAGCTCGTCGAGCCCCTCGAATCTCGTGGGCCATACGATGCTCGAGAAGATCCACAGGACGACGGCCACGAAGTTGTAGACGAAGCGGGTGGGCAGCGGGTAGTCATCGATTCCGTTGCGGACGTAGTCGAAGCCGCGTCCCTCGCGCCCCTTGCGCGCCTTGTCCCCTGCGCTCCTCGGCTGCTTCTTCTCCGTCATGCGCGCGCCTTGGCGATGAGCCCGCTGATGGCGTCGCAGACCTCATCGACCGTGAGGTCGGTGGAGTCGATGCGCACGGCGTCGTCCGCGGGCTTGAGCGGAGCGGTCTTGCGGGTGGAGTCTGCCTTGTCGCGGGCGATGAGCTCGGCCTCGATCTTTGCCTGCTCCTCGGCGTTGGCATGGGCGTTGGCGTCCTTTGCGGTGTCGCCGCCATGGCGCTGGACGGCGCGGCGACGGGCGCGCGCCGCGGGGTCTGCGGAGAGGAACACCTTGACCTCGGCCGCGGGGAACACGACGGTTCCGATGTCGCGGCCCTCAGCAACAACGTCCGCGCACTCGGCGGCCTTGCGCTGGAGCGCCACCATGGCCTCGCGCACGGCGGGCACGGCTGCCACGGCGGAGACGTTCGCGTCCACCTCGGGCGTGCGGATGGCAGCCGTGCGGTCCAGGCCGTCGACGGTGACGGTGGGGCCGGTCTCGCCGTTGTCCAGGGCGATGTCGAGGGCCCGTGCGAGCGCAGCGACGGCATCGGCGTCCGCGACATCGACGCCGCGCGTGAGGGCGGCGTCGGTCACGGCGCGATACATCGCCCCGGTGTCGAGGTACGTGAGCCCCTCGCGGGCGGCCATGGCCCTGGCGACGGTTGACTTGCCGGACCCGGCGGGTCCGTCGATGGCGACGATCATGTGCGTTTCCTTTCCGTGAGACCGCATCCTGCGGCGTTAGTTTCTCGAGAGGTCATCCGTGGGCTCCGAGAAGGCGGAGCTCACGGAGTCGTGCGGGACAAAGTTCGCATCCGCCCTGCGGTGGAGTTCCTCGGGCGTGAGGCCGGCGGTCTGCAACGCGAGCCTCGTTCCGTTCGAGACGAACACCTGTGAGGACACGTTGGGGACAACTCGGTCCCAGAACAGCTCGACCGGCTCGTGGTAGACGGCGGCGAAGACGGCGCGAGAAAAGCCTCCGTGCGTGATGCAGGCGGTCTTTCCGGGAAGCGTGGCCACGTAGTCCACGAAGCCGCCAGCGCGCTCGATGAGGCTCTCGAACGTCTCTGCGCCATCCGGCGCCACCGAGTGGCCGTCTACGATGCTCCAGGGAAACGAGTAGCCCTGACGCTCCAACTCGGCCTTCGCGATGCCCTCGAGCGGGCCAAAGTCGAGCTCGATGAGCCTCTCGTCCACGATGACGTCCTGGCCCAGGGCCTCGGCCGCCTCGTCTGCGATGGCGCGGCAGCGCTTGAGCGGCGAGCACAGGATGCGATCGGGCCTCCACGCGGCAACGGCTGCGGCGGCACGATGCGCCTGCGAGACGCCCGCCTCGGAGAGCCCTACGTCAATGTGGCCGGACAGAAGGCCAGTGTCGTTGAACACCGTCCTGGGGTGGCGCATGAAAAGCACGCGGCCAAACTCCGCCATAGGCTACCTCTCCCCTCTCGTGGCGCCCAGCAGCGCCCGTCTCTCGTCCTCTGTGAGCATACGCCACCGTCCGGGTCTCACGCCGCTGAGCGCAAGCGGGCCGAACGTGTCCCTGTGAAGGGCGATGACCTCGTGTCCCACGGCAGAGAGCATGCGCTTGACCTGGTGCTTGCGCCCCTCGTGGATCGTGAGGCCCACGACGGACGTGTTGGCGCCCCCGCCCACCTCCACATCGCGCGCGCGTGGATCACCAGGGCCAATGAGCTCGACTTTTGCCGGAGCGCACGGACCGTCGTCAAGCGTGATGCCGTGCTCGAGCATCCGTATCTCGTCGCGACTCAACGTACCCTCGACGAGCGCCACGTAGTGCTTGTCCTTCTCGAACGAGGGGTGCAGGAGCCTCTGGGCCGCCTCGCCGTCCGTCGTGAACAGCAAGAGGCCCGTTGTGTCGCGGTCGAGTCGGCCCACGGGAAAGAGCCCGGGGTATTTGGTCGTGGGCACGAGCTCGGCCACGCAATGGCGGCCGCCAGGGTCCCTCATCGTGGTGACGTAGCCGGCGGGCTTGTTGAGCATGAGATAGACGGATCCGTCCGCGAGGCGCACCTCGCGACCGTCCACCGTGACGGTGTCCACGCGTGGGTCCACCTTGCTGCCAAGTTCGGTCATGACGGCGCCGTTGACGCGCACGCGCCCGGCCGTCATGAGGTTCTCCGAGCCTCGCCTGCTGGCCACGCCGGCGCGTGCGAGGAACTTCTGCACACGCATGGGAACGATGCGTTCCTGGCCCTCGGTGCTGCCGCTACTCATCGGCGGCTCCGCTCGCCTCGGTGGCGTCGTCGAGCAGCTCGCGCTCCTCGTCCACGTCTGCCGCGGCCTCCTCGAGCGTGGACTCGATGGAGCGGCCCGAGAGGCGTTCGCGGATGAACTCACGGGATTGCTCGTCTGGGGCAAACTGCTCGAGGTCGGGCAACTCGCGCAGGCTCTTGAGACCAAAGCGCTCGAGAAATGCCTGCGTGGTGGCATAGCGGATGGCCTGGGCGCGCTGCGGGTCTCGGCCTGCCTCGCGCACGAGCCCCTTGTCCACGAGCGAGGAGATGACGCCGTCCGAGTTGACGCCGCGGATTGCCTTGACGCCCTCGCGCGTCACGGGCTGGTGGTAGGCGATGACGGCGAGGGTCTCCAAGGCCGCCTGGGAGAGGCGCCTCGTGTCCCAGCTCATGACGAGCGTCTCCACCTGGTCATGGAAGGCCGGGTGCGTGAAGAGGCGCCATCCCCCCGCGACCTCGCGCAGCTGGAATCCGCGGTTGGCGTCAGAGTACTCGGCGGCGAGGTCTGCGAGCGCCGAGGAGACCTCGCCCGGGGCCACGCCGAGGACGCCGGCGAGGTCCGTGGCGCTCACAGGGTCCGAGGAGGCAAGCAGCATGGCCTCGAGCGCCCCCTTGATGGATGCGGCGTCGAGCTTGTCGAGCTCCTGCATCAGTACTCTCCTTCCAACTCGGCCAGCGCCGTGGCGTCCACCTCGTAGGCGGGCGCCCCCTCCACGCGGTCGATCTCGATCGTCTCGAAGTTCTCGTGCTGAGTGAGCCTCACGCTTCCGAGCTTGTAGAGCTGAAGTATCGCCAGGAACGTCACGACGACCTGCTCGGGCGTGGAGTCTCCGTCGAGCAGCTCGTCAAACGTCATGTGGGGCCTGGACATCGTCACGCGGTCCACGGAGGCCACGGTGAGCGCCACGGGCAGGCGCTTGGGCGCTATGTGCTCGGCCTCGAGCAGGAAGCCCTCGCGTCTGCTGTCGAGGTCCGCGCAGATGACGGCAAGCCCTCGCAGCGTGATGCCCTCGAGGTAGTCGGGTATCGTGCCCAGGAACTCCGGGTCTGGCCCCGCGGTCCTTGGGTGCATGCGCGCCTGGGCCTCCATGCGGCTGCCCAGGGCTGCGGCGGCGTTCCTGAACTGCTTGTAGGCGATGAGCCTGGCGATGAGCACCTCGCGCGCCTCGTCTGCGGAGAGGTCCGCGAGCTCGTCGTCCTCGTCCTGGTCGTCATGGCGCACGGGCTCGTCGTCCGGCACGAGCGAGGCCGCCTTGATGTCGAGCAGCGTGGAGGCCACGAGCACGAAGTCGCTCGCGACGTCCAGGTCGAGCTCGCCCATGCGCTCGACCTCGGCGAGGTACTGGTCCGCGACCTCGGAGATGGAGATGGCGCCGATGTCGACGCGCTGACGGCTCACGAGCTGAAGCAGCAGGTCGAACGGCCCCGAGTATGCCTGCGTCTGTACGCGGTAGCTCACGCGATCACATCCCCAGGAGCAGGTCGTAGAGGTTGCCCGCAAAGAAGTCGAGGTAGGCGCCGAGCGGGTCGAGGCCCAGGCGCGGCAGCAGGTAGAGCACGGCGATGAGGATGGGCATGGCGTAGCGCTGCACCTGGTAGTAGCGCTGGAGCGCCTCGCCCTCGAGGAAGTAGCAGACCACCTTGGAGCCGTCGAGCGGCGGCAGCGGGATGAGGTTGAAGAACGCGAGCATGAGGTTCACCCACACGTAGGTGGACAACGCCGTGAGCAGCCACTGCATGCCTGTCATGCCCAGAAGCGTCGGCCCGGCAAAGTAGAGTTCGTTGCTGGCCTCGACGAGCGTCCAGGCGCCGTTGAAGCACAAGGCCCCGATAGTGGCCTGGAGTAGGTTCGAGGCTGGTCCCGCAAGCGCCACGAGGACCTCGTCGCGCCTGCGGTGCTTGAGCCGGTAGGGGTTGTAGGGCACGGGCTTGGCATAGGAGAAGACGAAGCCGCCCGCGACGGCCATGACGAGCGGCAGCACCACGGAGCCAAACGGGTCGAGGTGCTTGGCTGGGTTCAGCGTGAGCCTGCCGGCCTCCTTTGCCGTGTCGTCCCCGCACAGGTGCGCCACGTAGCCGTGGGCCACCTCGTGGACGATGGCGGCAACGAGCAGAAGAGCCACGGTGAGCACGATCCGAGCGATGTTGTCGAGCGAGTACACGTCGCCTCCCGGCAGGTCAGAGCCCCCGCGTTGTGCGAGAGGCGCGTCCAACTACCCAGTCTAGGAGAAGCAGGGCCACCGCGCAGAGCAGAAAGTCTCCCCTCACGGCGCACCCTGCGCTCGTGTCTATGACGAGAAGGCCCCTGAGTGTGCTCGGCTCGATGGCCTGGATGGCTAGCGCGAGGTCGATCTGGGCGGCACGTAGCTCAGGCAGCGGCACAAGCAGAAAGACCGTCGCGGCCACGAGCAGAGCGGCGCCGGCGCGCAGGCAGGTGCCGATGACGCGCAGGGCGGTGCCAGGGCCGCTAGGCATTCTGCTTGGCCTCCTCGAGCTTCTCGGACAGCTCGAGCCACTCCTCCTCGAGGGCCGGGATCTTCTTCTTGAGCGCGTTGTACTCCGCGAGCGCCGCATCGAACTTCTTGGCGTCTGCGTAGAGCTCCTCGGAGGCCATGAGCTCCATGAGCTCGTCATAGCGCTTGCGCGCCGGCTCCAGGGCGTCCTCGACCTCCTTGAGGCGCTTCTTCGTGGAGCGCAACGCCTTGTTGAGGGCGTTTCTCGCCTCGGCCTCGGCACGACGCTGCTCCTTGGTCTTGACGTTGCGACCGCCGGTCTCGGGCGCGGCGGCGGGCTTTGTACCCTGGCTCTTCGAGGACTGGGCGACGGCGGTGCCCTGCTGGTCTTGGGCCGCCGCTTCGAGCTCGGCGTGCTTGTAGAGGTAGTAGTCGTAGTCGCCGTCGTAGATGGTCACACGACCGTCGCGAACGTCCACGACCTTGTTTGCCACGGCGCGCACGAGGTGTTCGTCGTGGCTGATGAGCATGATGGTGCCCTTGAAGTCCACGAGGGCGCGCTCGAGCACGTCGACGGAGTCGATGTCGAGGTGGTTCGTGGGCTCGTCCAGGCACAGCAGCGGGTCAGGGGCCACGAGCATCTTCGCAAGCGCGAGACGCGCGCGCTCGCCTCCGGAGAGCACCCCCACGCGCTTGTCCACGTCGTCTCCGGAGAAGAGGAAGGCGCCGAGCAGGCGGCGCTCCTCGGAGCTCGTCCAGCCGGGGGCTGCCTTGTCCATTTCGCCCATGACGGTGTTGGACTCGTTGAGGGTCTCGAGCTGGTGCTGGGCGTAGTAGGCGCTCGTGACGTTCTGGCCGAGCTCGACCGTGCCCGCGTCTGGCTTCTCGAAGCCGAGCGCGAGCTTCATGAGCGTGGACTTGCCCGCGCCGTTGGGGCCCACGAGCGCCACGTGGTCACCACGGTAGAACGTGGCGTTGGCGTCTGCGTAGACGAGGTTGTCGCCGAACGCCTTGCGGATGTGCTCGAGCGAGACCACCATGTCGCCGGTGCGCGGCGGCTCGGGGAACTGGAAGCTCACCTTGCGGGAGGACTCGGGAAGCACGACGAGCTCGCTCTTGATCTGCTCGATGCGCTTCATGCGCTCCTGTGCCTGGGCGGCCTTCGTGGGCTTGTAGCGGAACTTGTCCACGAACACCTGCATGTGGGCGATCTCGCGCTCCTGCGCGGCACGCTTGGCACGTAGCTGCTCGAGGTTGTCCTCGCGCTGGCGCAGGTAGGCGGAGTAGTTGCCGGTGTAGGTGGTGAGTCGGCGGTTCTCGAGCGCCGCCACGTGGGAGACGCACGCGTCCATGAAGGCGCGGTCGTGGCTCACGAGCAGAACGGCGCCGTCGTAGCCGGAGAGGAACTGCTCGAGCCACTGGACGCTCTCGAGGTCGAGGTGGTTCGTGGGCTCGTCGAGAAGCAGCAGGTCCGGGTGGCGCAGGAGCAGCTTGGACAGGGCGATGCGCATCTGCCAGCCGCCCGAGAAGTCCTCTGCGGGCTTGTCGAGGTCATCGACGGGAAAGCCGAGGCCGCACAGGATGGCGCGGGCTCGGCTGTCCAGCTCGTAGCCGCCGAGTCGCTCGAAGCGGTCCTGGACATGGCCGTACTCCTCGAGCAGGGCGTTGAGCTCCTCGCCCTCCGGGGTGTTGGCGATTGCGGCCTCAAGCTCAGAGATCCGCTCGCCAAGGCGGCGAATCTCGGTTGCGGAGGACTTGACCTCCTCCAGGGCGCTTGCGTGGCCGGCGAGCTTGGCCTCCTGCTCGAGGTAGCCCACCGTGGTGCCCTTCTGGAAGCTGACGGTGCCCTCATCGGGGGACTCGACGCCCATGATGATCTTGAGCAGCGTGGTCTTGCCGGCTCCGTTGGGGCCCACGAGGGCCCAGCGCTGGCCGGCGTTGAGCTGCAGCGTGGCACCCTCATAGAGCGTGCGGCCGCCGAATGACTTGGAAACCTTGTCTGCGAGAAGAATCAAGGGAGCTCCTGGAATGGTGGGTTGAAGAGGCGTTTGTTGGAGGGACACAGGCTGTGTCCGTGGGACACTGGCTTATGTCTCGGCTTGTGTCCTAGTCCTGGCAGAGGTGGATGGCAAAGCCGGCGATCTGGCGCTTGAAGTAGACGAGCTTGGTCGAGCCGTCCGGGTTGAGTGCACGGGACTCCTCGTTGATCTCGAAGCCGCGGTCGGAGAACCACTTCTCGGCGGCGACGATGTCGTTCACGCCAAAGCCGATGTGGCCCTTCTCTCCCCTGCCGTGGCCGCTCATGACCTCGACGAGCGTGTCGGCAAAGACCGAGACGGGCGTGACGTTGGGCTCGAGGCCCATGAGGGCCTGGAAGAGCTCGGCGACCTGCTGGGCCTCTTCGGGGCTTGCGGCGTTGATGCCCACGTGGGCAACGTGCAGGCCAAATGCCTTGACGGGGTTCTCGATCTGCTCGCTCATGGCTCTCTCCTTGGTTGAGGCCGCTACGTAACAAAAAAAGGCCGGAACAAATGTCCCGGCCTCCTCGATTATGGTGGAGATAAGGGGGTTCGAACCCCTGACCTCGTGACTGCCAGTCACGCGCTCTCCCAACTGAGCTATATCCCCGAAGTGGTGGGCGATGCTGGATTCGAACCAGCGACCCCATCCGTGTGAAGGATGTGCTCTACCCCTGAGCCAATCGCCCACTTCGAGCTGCCGTCGTGCGCAGCGAGGAGTAATTTACCACACGCATTTGAGAATGCGCAAGAAGAAATTTTGAATAAGTTTAGATGCGTGCCCTCAGCCGGGGTTTTATGGTGGCAATTTGCGCGGTCATCGCTGCGGCTTCAGTGCCTTCTTGGGGCTGCCCGAGAGTCGCAGGGCCTAAATACTTGCGTTGTAACAGACCGAAATCATCTTCGATCTGTCTAAGTAGCGCATGCCGCGCGGGCCGCGGCGCACGTCCGGTGCACGCTTTGGCGGTGGACACATTGTGTCAGCAGGCGGGTAGGACTATCTGACAAATAAGAGAAACTAGTTTGCAAAACCAGTTTGTTATGCGATTTTTCCACCAGTGTAGGAGCAAAACCAGCCGTGCAGGGGATGAGAAAGGGCTCTAATTTAAAGGTTTGGGCCCTCGCCAAACCAACCTCAATCCCCCATTTATTATAAATCCGCCGAATTACCTGGTACTTGTCCGCATCCCAGCTTGACTAAATCTTTCGGGGGGGGGTCATGATGATTCCTGAAGATGGATTCGACCGTGCCCCACTCGAAAGGACAACATATGGAAGACGAGAAGCCCTCGAACAGCACTGGAAATGCGAATCGTCGCAACCGCGTGGTCGCTGGCTGCGTGGCGGCGGCCCTCGTCGCCGGCCTGGGCGCCGGCCTCGCCCTCACGCACGGCGCGCCCGCGCAGGAGGCGCCGGCCGCCGCGACGACGCGGGCGGCGACGACA
>ERZ808240.4728-NODE-4728-length-11724-cov-4.715743_pt1 | contig 11724 bp, 10 predicted proteins | sample MGYA00521084_ERZ808240 | MGnify/ENA primary metagenome ERZ808240 (study PRJEB31516, sample SAMN03275571) | gut metagenome | biome: mammalia-associated habitat; material: feces | host: Papio cynocephalus | place: Kenya | collected 2012-08-06 ... | reverse complement strand
ATCTGGTTTATCTGTCCGATGAGCACGATGCCGTTGAGCACAGCCACGCCGAACAGCGCGATGAAGCCCACGCCAGCCGATATGGAAAACGGCATTCCGCGCAGCCAAAGTGCCCACACGCCGCCTATCGCCGCCAGTGGAATGGCAGAGAAGACGAAGAGCGACTCGCGCACGTTCTTCACCGTGGCGTAGAGCAACAGGAGGATTATGATGAGTGCGATAGGTACCACTACCATCAGCCGTCGTGTGGCGCTCTGCAAGTTCTTGAACTCGCCGCCGTAGGTGTAGTAATAGCCTTCCGGCAGTTTCAGCTCCTTGTCGAGTTTTCTCTGTATCTCGTCCACTGTCGACTGCACGTCGCGTCCCTTCACGTTGAAGCCCACGTAGATGCGCCGCGCGCCGTCCTCGTGCGACACCTGCGCCGGAGCCGGCTCATACACGATGTCGGCTATCTGCCGCAGCGGCACGCTCTCGCCCGAGGCGAGCGGCACAGACAACTGCTCGAGTGTCTCGGCGTTGCGCTCGTCATCGGCAAGCCGCACGATAAGGTCGAACTTTTTCTCGCCCTCGTACACCGAGCCTGCCACTGCCCCGGCAAACGTAGTCTCGACAACAGAGTTTACGTCGTCTACCGACAACCCGTAGCGTGACATGCGCTCGTGGTCGTAGCGTATCTGGATCTGCGGCAGGCCAGACACCTCCTCGACCAATGTGCCACTCACGCCCTTTATTGACTGTATCATGCGCTGCACCTTTCTGGCCTGCTCCGTAAGCGTCGCGAGGTCGTCGCCGAATATCTTTATCGCCACGTCCTGCTTGATGCCCGTCAGCAACTCGTTGTTGCGCATCTGTATGGGCTGCGATATTTCCGCCTCAAGACCGGGTATGTTCTTCAGCGTGTGCTCCATCTTCTCGCGCAGCTCGTCGGCAGTCTTCGCCGATGTCCACTCGTCCTTGGGCTTGAGGGCTATCATTATGTCGGCCCGCTCCACGGGCATCGGGTCGGTGGGAATCTCGGCGCTGCCGATGCGGCTCACCACCTGCTTTATCTCGGAATACTCAGCCTTCAGCAGCTTCTCAGCCTTGGTGCAGCTCTCCACCATCTGCGATAAGGATGTGCCTTGTGCCATGCTCATCTCCACGGCGAAGTCGCCCTCCTCAAGACTCGGGATGAACTCGCCGCCGAGAAACGTGAACGCCACCGCCGACACGCAGAATAGAGCCACGGCAGCCGTGATGACGTTCTTGCTCTGCTTCAAGGTGTATTCCAATATGGGGCGGTACCACGACTGGAGCTTATCGATAATCTTGTCGGACAGGGTCTTGCGTGTGTGTACCGAGCGGCTGAGTAGCAGGCTGCTTGCCATAGGCACGTAGGTGAGCGAAAGGATGAACGCGCCGAGAATGGCGAAGAACACGGTCAGCGCCATCGGACGGAACATTTTTCCTTCTATTCCGACTAATGTCATTAGTGGAATGTAGACAATCATGATGATGATCTCACCGAACGCCGCGCTCTGGCGTATGCGCGAGGCGGAGAAATGCACCTCCTCGTCCATCTGGCTTCTGCTGAGGTGGAATGCACTGGTAGTGTGAGCCAGGTAGGCAGCGCGCACTTGCGGGTTGGAGAAGTGTCCGGTGTTGATGTGCGTGACGACAGCCTCGACGATGATTACCGCCGAGTCGACAATCATTCCGAAGTCGATGGCACCCAACGACATCAGGTTGCCGTCGATGCCGAACGCCTTCATCATGCCGAAGGCGAAGAGCATGGACAGCGGAATGACCGACGCCACGACGAGTCCAGCGCGCCAGTTGCCGAGGAAGAGCACGAGCACGAAGATGACGATGAGTCCGCCCTCCACGAGGTTGCGCGCGATGGTTCCCTCGACGCGCTCGACGAGGTTGGTGCGGTCGATGAATGGCTCTATCACCACGCCCTCGGGCAGTGACCGCTGTATCTGTCCGATGCGCTCCTTCACGTTCTTTATCACCTCCTGGAAGTTCTCGCCTTTGAGCATGATGGCGATGCCAGCCACCACCTCGCCCTCGCCATTGCGAGTCACGGCGCCGAAGCGTGTGGCATGGCCCTCTCTCACGTTAGCTACGTCGCCTATGCGCACAGGCATCTGGCCAACGGTCTTGATGGTGATGTCGGCGATGTCCTTGAGCGAGCCTACGCGTCCGATGCCACGTATGTAGTATTGGCTGGAGTTCTCCTCGATGTAGCTTCCGCCCGTGTTGGAGTTGTTCTTCTCAAGAGCCGAGAACACCTCGCCGACGGTGATGCCGTTGGCGTTGAGGCGTTCGTTGTCAATCGCCACCTCATATTGCTTGACGTATCCGCCCCAGCCGCTCACCTCGGCAACGCCCGGCGTGCCCGACATCTGCTTGCGCACTATCCAGTCCTGGATGGTGCGCAGCTGGGTGAGTGTATACTTGTTCTCGTAGCCCTTACGGGCGCGCACGGTGTAGTGGAAAATCTCGCCCAGTCCGGTTGCGATGGGCCCCATCTCCGTGTCGGTGTTTCGGGGCAGTTCCTTGCTGACGGTTTCAAGCACCTGCGCCACTTGCGACCGTGCCCAGTAGATGTCGGCCGCGTCGTCAAACACGAGGGTTATTACCGACAGTCCGCTGCGCGATATGCTGCGTCGCTCCTCAATGCGCGGGATGTTGGCGAGCGCCATCTCCACGGGAGTCGTTATGTACTGTTCTACCTCCTGCGCCCCGAGCGACGGAGCCTGTGTGATGACCTGCACTTGGTTGTTGGTGATGTCGGGCGTGGCGTCGAACGGCAAGTGCACGAGCGACCACACGCCCCATACTATCAGCGCGAGTGTCAGTACACCCACAACGAGCTTGTTGTGGATGGAGTATGTTATGAGTTTCTGGAACATGGCTCGCCCTCCTTAGTGATTATGCTCCCCATGCTCGCCCGTCATGCTCGCCAGGTAGAACGCGTTGTCCACGACAACCTTCTTGCCCTTCGTCATATGCTCGCACGGTGAGATTTCCGTGAATCCTTCTTGCGATACGCCCGTCGCAATCTCGTGGCGCGAGAACGAGTATTTGCCGTTTCTTGGAGTATTGTTAAGGAGAAAAACATAGTTCTTGCCGTCGGCTGTGACGATGGCTTTCGTGGGCACGGCGTTGCAGAGTTGCCGTCCGGTGGCGATGCTGCCCTGCACGTACATGCCGTCGAAGAGTCGCGCGCCCTTCGTGTTGTCAAGCCGCACGTGGGCAGCAACGGCCTTTGTGCCGTCGTTGAAATACTGGTTGATGCCATAGATGGTGCCAGAGACCTTCACGCCCGGCTGGTTGGTGAGCGAGAGCAGTACGCGGTCGCCAGTCTTCACCTTCGCGAGGTCGCGCTCGAACACGTTGAGGTCGGCCTCCACGGCACGGTTATCGCGTATCTTCATCAGCGGGGTCTGCATGTCGGTGTATGAGCCCAGAGATGCCGTAATCTGGCTCACCGTGCCCGATATAGGCGCATGCACGGGAAACACTGTCGTGAACTTCCCCCCGGCCACAGCCTTCACGCTGATGCCCATCTGCTGGAGCTGTCGGCCTATGCCTACGACGCTCGCCTCAGCCACCTTGTAGTCCTTCTGCGCTTGCTGAAGGGTCTTCTTCACGCCCGCGCCGTTCTGCTGCAGGGTCTGCTGGCGCTGCATCTCAAGCCGCGCCATCTCGGCATCCTTGTAGGCGGAGTAGTACTCGCGCTGGAGTGACACCACGTCGGTGTTCTCGACGGTTGCCACGGTCTGTCCCTTCCGCACGGTCTGTCCTTCCTTCACGAGTATGGTCTTCACTATTCCGCCCATGAGCGACGCCACGTCGCCCATGCTCTGCGCGCGCAGGACGAGCTGTCCGCTCACCTGAATTGTCGCGTCGAGCTCGCGCTCCTGCATCTCGCCGAGCCGCAGGTCGACGGTCTTGAACTGTTGCTGTGTAACGGGGATGTTGTCGAAGTCGACTTCCTCCTCATGGTCGTGTCCGTCATGGTCGCCATGAGCTTCGGCTTTGCTTCCGCTTGTGAAGAAGGTAAAGCCGGCAAGGGCGATGAGTGTCACCGCCATGATAAATATGATTCTCTTCATCTTTTAGTTTTTTAATAATTCTGTTATCTACCTGCAAATTGGTTATAGTACTGAGATTTTTGGCAATAGCCAACTGCTGCGGAGGCCGGAGACCTCCGCTACGTATAGAGAGTGAATAAACTAAAAGACAGGAGGTCCTCTCCTTGATAATGCCTTCAACGTCCTTAGCCGCAGCGTTGAGGCTGTGTGCTGCCAGTCGGCAGCCACTATGGATGCCGTCGGGCGGAGAGTCCGCACGTCGGGCAAAATGGCGGCAATTAATGAGTTGCCGTCGATGATATGGTGGCGAATGTTTTTTGCCACGCTCGCGTTGATGATAAACTTGTGGAGCTGGTGTACGCGGCACGACCCACGGTCGCTCTCCTGATGGGAGTGGCTCTTCCCCAGCTCCGCCTCGATGTCGTCGGCGCCGTGCTGACACAGCTCGAACGCCACGCACACGCGCTCGTAGTGATGGTGGTGCATCACTACGGTTGACAGCAACACCATGAGTGTCGCCATCCATGTGCAGAATATGGAGAGCCGGTTGGTCATTACGGTTGCAAAGTTACTTAAAACAAGTTGCAACCGGGTTGCAAACAAGTATAAAAGTTATATTGATGTCGTGCGGCGGATTAATGGATGTCGTGAAAAAAGACTTCAACAGTTGTCTCACATCGAACGCGATGAGTGCTCGTATCGAACGATGTGAGTGCTCGTATCGTTCGATATGAATGTTCATACCGTTCGATATGAGCCAACATTCATTGTCGTTTAGCGCGGCAAGTGGATATCCGTGGCGGAGGTCTCAGGATGAGTCTACGGATGAGTCGGGGGCGGGACGCCCCCTCTCCCAGTTATTTTTTCATGCTGTAGTAGCCGAACCGGCAGCGTAGGCAGTTGCGGCGCTCGCAGTAGCGCGTGTGCAGTTGTATGATGGCCTGCGTGTCGGCGGCGTTGTCGGCGCGCAAGCCACACTCCTGCCAAAGGCGTATGTGGGTGTTGTCCTCGGGCGGAAGTGTCTCGAGAAATTCGGCGGCGCGCTCTATGAGCTGCTCGTCTTGGCGGTGGCAGCCGTAGGCGTGGAGCATGGGCACTACGGCGTTGATGATGAGAATGTCGATGGATGAGGCAGAGAGATGCTTAGAGCTGGGGCGCGACTCGTTGCCGAAGGTGTAGTGCGTGCGCCAGTAGTCGCTCACCTCCGACTGCAATGTGCGGCGCACATCGTCGAGTGTCTTGCAGGCAGCGACGGCACTTAGGTCGGCACGCCGCGAGCAATAGAGCGTGGCGAGCTGCGAGAGGCGGATATAAGGGAAGTTCTGCGGACGCAGACGAAGAAACCGCCATGTCTGTCGGGACATGGCTGCGAGCGAGAACTTATGGGCGAGATAAGTCCACTCGCTCCTTAGACGGTTGAAATAAGGGTCTTGGGTGGCTGCCGCGCGCTGTCGCTCGTTCATGGCATCGGCATCGAGCAGTCCGGCATAGCCGAGGAAGAGAGCCTCCACCTGGAACGGGTCGTCGCGGTGGTGGCCCACCTGCATCAGCGGCAACTGTGTCGCCCATTGCTCGAACGCCTCGCTGTTGACCCCGAATCCGAAGCTGCGGGCTATCGTGGCGAAGAACGCGTTCTCCCATGATCCGCCGGCGGTCTTCACGCGCTGTTTGATGGCATCGCACTTGTCGGATAGTCGCTCGGCGGCGAGCGCGCTCATCCAGGAGTGGACGGCGAGGCTCGGCAGATTGAGCACAGTGTCGCGGCACGGCGGATAGCGGTCGGCTGCGAGCAGTCGGCGGTAGTTCTGCATGATGTGCGGCGGAACCTCCAGTTGCATCTGTGGCGGGCGTGAGCCGTCGGCAGTCACCACGTCGGCGTCGATGACCGAGGCAACGTGCAGCACCACGTTGTTGTATGCCGCGTCGTGGTCGTGCCCGTGCAGGAACCAGTCGGCGGAACGCTCGTGTATCTCCACGTTGCCTACCCACAGCGTGCCGCCTATCTTTATCTTCGCGTTGAAGAAGTCGGGACCCGCGTTGCGGTTGTGCAGTCCGGGGTCGATAATCTCCACTGGCAGTCCGCCGGTGGTGCGCAACTCGTGGAGCGGCAGTATGCGGTGCTTCCAGATGTAGTGGAGGAGTAGTTCCATAGGATGTTGTTTAGGTTTGTCGCAAAGTTACGTGTTTTTAGTCGAACAGACTCGGTTCGGCGGCGTTGCTGCCCGCTGTCATGGGCCGTCCGAGATGCTGGTAGGCGAGGGGAGTGACCATGCGTCCGCGCGGCGTGCGCTTGATGAATCCCTCCATGATGAGGTAAGGCTCGTACACTTCCTCCACGGTGCCGGTGTCCTCGCCGATGGCGGTGGCGATGGTCGAGACGCCGACGGGTCCGCCACGGAACTTGTCGATGATGGTTAGAAGTATCTTGTTGTCAATCTCGTCCAGTCCGTACTGGTCGATGTTGAGTGCTGACAAAGAGAGACGTGCTATGTCGCGGTCGATGCGTCCGTTGCCCTTCACCTGCGCGAAGTCGCGCACGCGGCGCAGCAGGGCGTTGGCGATACGTGGCGTGCCGCGAGAACGACGTGCTATCTCAATGGCGGCATCGTCGTCGATGGGCACCTTCATTATCATTGCCGAGCGCTTGATGATGCGCTGCAAGGTCTCCGGTCCATAATACTCCAGGTGGAGGTTGATGCCGAAGCGTGCGCGCAGCGGAGCGGTGAGCAAACCGCTGCGTGTTGTAGCGCCCACGAGAGTGAAGGGGTTGAGGTCGATCTGTATGGAGCGTGCCGACGGACCCTTGTCAATCATGATGTCGATGCGGTAGTCCTCCATCGCCGAGTAGAGATATTCCTCGACGACTGGCGAGAGGCGGTGTATCTCGTCGATGAAGAGCACGTCGCGCGGTTCGAGCGACGTGAGTATGCCGGCGAGGTCGCCCGGCTTGTCGAGTACCGGTCCGCTCGTTATCTTGAAGCCCACGCCAAGCTCGTTGGCGATGATGTTGCTCAGTGTTGTTTTTCCTAAGCCCGGAGGGCCGTGGAGCAATGTGTGGTCGAGTGGCTCGCCACGATACTTGGCTGCCTCGACGAACACCTCAAGGTTCTCCACCACCTTCTGCTGTCCGCTGAAGTCGCCAAACTTTAATGGGCGAAGCGCGTTCTCAAAGTCCTTCTCGCCCTTCGAGACCTGCTCGCCGCGTATGTCGAAATCTTCTTCCATTGTTGTTGTCTTAAGTTGACGAGTTGACAAGTTGACGAGCTGTTTGTTGATGTGACCTAAGAATCAGATTCCTATTCAAACACTATCAGCTTGTCAACTCGTTTACTTGTCAACCCGTCTACTTTATTTTATATTCTGTCCAATTCGTTACGCTTCATTATCAGAGGGTAACGCTCGGGGTGTTTCAGACTGTCGATCTCCAAGTCAACGTCAAGGTTAGGCCATTCAATGGCGTTGCGTCCGCTCATCTGCACGTTGAGAGCGTCCGCGATACTTGCATCGCGCATCCATGGAATTCGGTTGTAGGAGAGGAAGTAGTCCTGTCCAAGTACGGAAATCATCAGTCCCTTGTCATTTATCATCAAGACGCTTACCGACGTGTCTTGTGAACTTGACCTTAAAGTCGTCTCCATATTCTGTGATAATTTGTTCTACGAAACTAAGTTCTTTACTGCTGAACCCATAATTCTCTGCCAATTCAATTCCCGGCTCAAGCCAATATTTGGCTTCTTTCTCAGCTTTAATGACATGTATATGTATTCGTGCCTCCTCGTTGGAGTATATTTTGAACACATAACCATTTTGCTCTTTGAATTTTGGACTCATGTGTTATTGTTTTATCTTTGTTTTGCAAAGTTAATGGATTTTATTCAGAAAACTTTGCCAAACCGCATAAATCAGCTATCTTTGTGACATAAACCAAACTCGGAGAAAACGATGACAGAACTCAGCGACAGAAGATTACCCGTGGGTATCCAGTCTTTCTATGAAATCAGGGAGAATGGATACTTGTATGTTGACAAGACCGACTTGATATGGAACCTTGCCAACAAGGGCAGAAAGTACAATTACTTGAGCCGTCCGCGTCGCTTCGGAAAGTCGGTGCTCGTGGATACCCTCCAGGCTTATTTCGAGGGGGAGAAGAGCCTTTTCGAGGGCCTGCGCATAATGGAACTGGAGAAGGACTGGACCAAACGCCCCGTCATACGCCTTGACATGAGTAGGGGCGGAGCCAGTGCCAATACATTGCGCTCCTATCTCGACATACGCTTTGGCGAATACGAAGAAGTTTATGGCATCACCCCCAAGGCAACAGCAGGTCTTGCCGACCGCTTCCACGGCATCATGGCTACCGCTTGCAAGCAGACAGGGCAGCAGGTGGCGATACTCATCGACGAGTACGACTCGCCCCTTCAGCACTCGTGGCTCACTCCCGAACACGACGCCTGCACGGCAGTCTATCGCGAGGTGTTCGCCATACTTAAGGCTGACGACTACTACGAGAAGTTCGTGTTCATCACGGGCATCACCAAGTTCACGCAGATATCGCTCTTCTCCGTGCTCAACAATCTCAGCAACATCAGTTTCGACGGGCAGTTCGCCCCGCTGTGCGGCATCACCCAGCAGGAGATTACCGACAACTTCATGCCCGAGATTGAGGCGATGGGCAAGAAGAACGGCTGGACAGTGGAGGAGACCATAGAGCAACTGAAAGCCAATTACGACGGCTACCACTTCAGCCGCCACAACATGGTGGACGTGTTCAATCCGTTCAGCCTTGTCAATTCCTTGGCAGATGGAGAAATAAAGAACTACTGGGCATCGTCAGGCGCCACTTCGCTGCTGCCGAAGTTTGTCAGCGACATGGAGATAAGGCTGAAGGATTTTGACAACTGCGCGTTGATAAGCCCCGTAATCGAGACATCGGACGTGACGGGCGGCGGCGCCGAACTGTTTCTCTACCAGTCGGGCTACCTCACCATCAAGGGCTACATGAACGGGCTCTATCTTCTCGGCATACCTAACCATGAGGTGCGCCAGGCTCTCTACGAGACTGTGCTCCCGGCACTGGCGATGCGCCGCTCGGGCGACATACAGTCCACGCAGGCGTTCCTGTACATGCATCTGATGCTCGGCAATGTTGACGAGGCGAAGAAATACCTCAAGGCATTGGTTGCCGACGTGCCATACAGCAACAAGAAGCTCGCCTCGATGGACATGGAGGAACGCTACCGCCTAATCATGAGCACCATCTTCAATGCCATAGGCTGCCGCGTGGAGGTGGAGAAGATGATTGCCACGGGCCGTATCGACATGGTGGTGGAGCTGCACGGCAACGTCTATGTCATGGAACTGAAGCTCACGAAGAACGGCGGCATCGCAGCTGCCGAGCGTCAGATACGCGACAACCGTTATGCCGAGCCGTTCAAGACTCCCGGCCGCAAGGTGTTCGCGCTTGCCGTGGAGCTCGACGATATGGGCAAGGGACTGATTGACTGGAAACTGGTGGAGGAATAAGAAAACAAAACGTGGCGGAGGTCTCTGGCCTCCGCAGCAACTTGCTCGAATTATTAAATTGTATTCCACATATCAAGCAAAAAAACGAAAGCAAAAAAATGTCGCCAGTATTGCTCGTCTCCAACTAAATGCCTAATTTTGCACCTATATTTATTCAAACAACATTTTTTTACAATGAGAAACTTTTTCTGTGTGGGGGGTAAAGCCCTCTCGTTAGGTCTTTTGGTCTCGTCCCTTTTCTTGTGTTCGTGTGGCGGCGACGATGATGACGACAGCTCGTCGAGCAGCGTCACGGTGTCGGGTCTTGATGTGGTGCCAACCCATATAGCTGCCCTTAGCTACTCCATAGGCGAGGACTACAAGTTCGGCAATAAGGTGGAGTATTATTACAGCTTGATTTACTATAACCCTTCATACGTGGAGAGCCATACCGACGACGAGATAATAGCCGAACTGAAAGGGCAGGGCAGAGCTCGCAAACCCGACAATGATGTCTATTATTTTGGCGACCTGTCTGCAAGAACCAAGTACGTTATATGCACCGTGGGGTGCGACAAGAACGGCAAGACGGGCAAACTGAACAAAACCGTGGTGTTCACTGCGGACACCAGTAATCAGCCAATGGTGACAATTAAAAACTTTGATTATGTCAACGGCTATTACACATGGCAAACTACGCCCAACTCGTATGCCACAAAGTATTACCAATACGTGCAGCGCAGCAATAAGACATGGAAAGACTACGCGCTCCTTGCCTGCTATATATTGTGCCAAGCCGACAAGAAGTCGGACGACGTGAAGTTGGTGTCGGGAGAGAAAGAATGGAAAGTGTCGGAAGGCAGCGAAAGCGACATCTGTGTGGTGACGTGGGGAATGTCCATAGACGGCAAGATGGGTGGCTCGCTCGTGAGCGCGAACTCGTCGTCGCAGTCCATCGTGCGTGAAGCCCCGGCAGCGGATACAGAAAGCGAGGAGCCGATGTACGTTGGCGGCACACGCGTGGCAATGCCAAAGAAAGCGGAAATGCCGCGCTACATATATAGATAATTTCTGATACGGAAATACAACAATTATACCCTTTCGGGTGCAAATATAGCGACTTTATATCGTATTGCACCCGAAAGGGTATAATTATTTGTGCTCCATTGCCAATTCCGCTGCCGTGAACGGACTCGACGCGACCACCGTCCGACCCCATTGGACATGGGCAAGGTCTACACCCGGCTCATAATGCAGACGCGCCTTGACGCTGAGGACTACGCGCAAGGCATCATCCGCGTCTACAACAACGACATCTGCGAGACCATCGACAACTACAACTGCTCCGCCTATTACGAGCCGTCTTATTTCATAGCGAGGAGCTATTTCGCAGGTGGGTTTGTGTAACGTTTGTTGTTTACTTACGCTTCAATACATCATCCAGTATCTCGTGCAGTCTGCCTATCAGATAAAAAGGAAGATTGACAAGGCGGAACTCTTTGCCTTTTGGAGTCTTGACCTTGTCCACGGAGTATTCTTTCGACCATACACGTATTGCGATGTCCACGTCGGAGTTGTCCATGAACACCTGAAGTGAGCGCAGATGGGCGTTTGTGCCACTTTTCACTTCTATAGGATAGAGCCTTGACTCATGCGTAAAGATGAAGTCCACTTTATTGTCGTGTTAGTCTGATATGATGGACCTAAATTTTCTGCAATGTATTTATGGATGTTTTTATTGAATAACTGTTTGAACTTTCACGATTCACCATAACTGTTACATTTTTATTTCCGGCATTGTCAATCACATAGCCTTCAAGTCCGGCAAATGGACCTTTGACAATTTTGACGGTATCGCCCTTATATGGCGTTGTCTTTCGCTTATGCGAAAGATACAACCGCCATCCGATGTTGATGGCTATGCAGAATACAGCAATGGTGGCAGTACACCATATGCTGTTGTCTGTTATTCGCATATTTATTGCAGGTTGACTTTCTTCGATTGCACGTAGTGCGAGCGCAACAATCGTGGCAATACTGAAAACGGGTGCGAGTATGAGGCACACAATGCGTAAAGAACGGAAAGGCTTATTCATAGTCATCATCTTCGTCGTGTCCGTCTGGGAACATAATGTCATCC
>ERZ808240.4727-NODE-4727-length-11726-cov-4.874304_pt1 | contig 11726 bp, 4 predicted proteins | sample MGYA00521084_ERZ808240 | MGnify/ENA primary metagenome ERZ808240 (study PRJEB31516, sample SAMN03275571) | gut metagenome | biome: mammalia-associated habitat; material: feces | host: Papio cynocephalus | place: Kenya | collected 2012-08-06 ... | reverse complement strand
TGCCCGTAACATATCAACATTGGCAAAGAATACGGCTCTGTTAGCTGATGTAACAACCTCTGGAGAAGTTTCACTTTCTATGAGTGCGTTTGAGGATTATGTAACCTCCCTCAACAGATTGTTCGTTATCGACAACATAGAAGCTTGGTGTCCTGCCGTCCGAAGCAAGACAGCAATTCGCAGCGGAATAAAACGTGCTTTCGTGGACCCGTCTATTGCAATTGCTGCCTTAGGACTTTCTCCTGAAGCATTGATGATTCAGCTCAAGACCTTTGGTTTCATATTTGAACAGATGTGTGCACGCGACCTTCGGGCTTATACTCCAGGCTTTGGCAACCATTTATCTTACTACCGCGACCGCTACGGACTGGAAGCCGACCTTGTGCTTCATCTTGACGATGGGCGATACGCTCTCGTAGAATGTAAGCTTGGCAGTCGTGGAATTGAAGAAGGTGCGAAACATCTTTTGGAAATTAAACGACTTGTTCAGGAGCACAACAAAACAGAGAAACAAGTTCCGCTTCGTGAACCCGATTTGATGATAGTTATGACAGGGGGCAGTATGGCTTACACACGCCCAGACGGAGTAAAGGTCATACCGCTTGCTTGTTTGAAAGATTAAAAATAGGATAATATGGAACATCTGCTTCTGTGTGTTGTCGCTCGTTCTCGCCTTGTTTGTGGGCATTTCATCAATAAGCGATAGGGCATTTGTACTGTTGAAACCCGCACATTCTTGTTAAGCACCTGCAAAAAAACACATAGGAAAAGCTATGTCTGATGTAGAAAAAATTATATCAGACATAATTAAAACTACATCAGACCTTTTTCTTGCTTTTGCAAAGGCATGAAAAGTAAATCGTTGCAAGAAAAAGCGTTTGTGTGGCTATTCTTTTGCAATCCAACATCTTATGTGTTTTTCGCGACATCTGCGATTTCGTATAAAATTTGCCAGCGGCACAGATACATAAGGGGCAAAAAACAAAAGGGCATGAATGTTTCACCATCCAACCCTTTTTGCTTACTATTTACTTCTGCTTATCCATGTTTTGACCTCCTGAAATTATAAAATACAATAAAACTAAATCTCTCTATTTTAAGAAACCATGCTCGTAAACCTTGGGTACTATTTTTTCAGACAGATGCTTATGTGCTTTGCGCAAATCTGCATGAAGTTTGACATAAGTTTCGTCCTCACTTGTTGATTTCATTACATCTTTGCCTTTTTTATCAAATTTCGTTCCTTGGAAATATTTTCGTATGTCATAATATGAGGCATTCAGGTCGGCATTCGGTTGTTTGTGGTAATACCTCCACAGCTCACGCCCTGCATCAAATACAGCTTGCGCTTCTTTTGAAAATATGAATGATGTGTGTTTCTTGTTATCCCCACTGCTGAAAAAACCTCCTTGGGAAGTTTGAGTGGGTCTGCTCTTGCCAGAGATGTAATCGGTAAGGAAATGGCTCGGGTATTCATTTGTGACGCCTAAATCTTCTTCGGTAAATGGTTGCCAATGATTAATGCCATCCTTTGACTGGACGTTGTTCTTGTTCGTGAAAATGGCAAAGGTCAAACAGTCTGTTTGAAAAACCTTATCATCCCTCCACGTTTCTTTGGGATACAAGAACTGGTCGCGGTCGTTCTCCCAAGTCGCTTCTATAACCAAACGGACGGCAAGATAAACACTTGACTCTATAAGATTGTACTTGGTTATTTGCCATTGGTACTGATGATTCCAAGGTCTGTGAGGGCGTTCTATTCTCACAGTTCTTTGGTTTTGAAAATCATTTGCAATGCCTATGATGGTTGCAACAGAATCCTGGACAGTGTCGTCAATAAATGTTGCAGTCCAATCGTTGATCAGCTTAAGCCCCTCATAGCAAAAAATCTTCTTCTGCGGCATAGCCTCACCTTTCTCGTTGTACACATCCGACATAACTCCGTTGAATGGCTCAACATCCTCTGTACGCCAAACTTTAAAGCCAATGGGGAAATCACCCTTTACGTTGTCGAAAGTGTTTGCAGGCACAATGAACATAGCCTTTGGAGTTGCCTTGAACATACGCCGGAAATCCGAAAATTTAGGGTGCTGGAGGTTTTTCAAAGGTTAAAAAATCTGCAAGCACCGCCGTGGGGATTTCGCGATACACCCTTGTCAAAAACTGTATGTACAACTCTCTCTTGGCATATCCCATAGACCCCCCATAAGCCTTGGCTATGTGTGTATTGGCGGCGACGCCACTTCTCCCCTCTCCCTTGCGGTTGTCTCCCTCTGCGTATGGCGGGTTGATATATATGACTAATTTTTTTCTTCTTTCCGGGTCTTTGATAATGTTTTGCAGTTCCGCAGGAACTTTGCTTTTTGCCAATGTGCCATCTTCTTTCGTGTAATCAGTCAAAGGGTCATTCAAAAAATCCAATTGGAAAACATGGTTTCCAAAGAGGTTGGCACCATTCTGAATGCGTTCCTTTATCGTGTCAACGTCAGCTTGCTCCAATGTAGAAGCCCACAGGTTATGACGGTTGGTCAGTCCTGCCAGCAAGTTTCCTGTACCTGCCGCGCAATCCCACACGTAATATTCATCTTGCCAATTCTCTCCGAGCACGTTTGCAAGGTATTCCTGCGATTTTTCAACCCAAATCATTGGCGTAAAGTAAGAACCGTGTCGTTCACGAATATCTTGCGGACGCAATCTGTCTCTTCTTTCCAAAATATAATCCTGATATTCCTCGCGTGGTGGACGCCTATATCTCTGCCAAAACAGGCGGTGAGCCATCTGATTGTCATTAAAGTCAATCTGGGCAAACAATTGCGTGTTGCTGCCTTGCAGCTTCCCCGTATTGACTTTGTAATGATCTCTTTTAAGCAATACCGTGAGATTTTGCAGCAGTGTGTTATTGTCGCTCGAAATAAGATCTGCCAAGAAAAAATCGCAATCGTAGATGCCTGCTTCTGCCAAGTCGTTCCAATTTACGGCAAGGGTTTCTTTCACTTCTTTCAACCAGCGGCGGTAGATGTGGGGAAAGTTGTTCTTATTTACATTGGTTTGGGATGCACGCCTTCCTGTTAGCGAAAATTTGTCTCTGATGAAAAACCGCAAACTGTCTCCCTGCTGCTCAAAGTTAAAGACGGAAACAGATTCTTTCAATCTGTCGTGCACTATCTCGTAAAGCAACCTAAACTCCTTAGTGGCATGGTCTGACGGCGCGACATTCCAGTTAAAGTCATTTTGTTCAAATATTTCAGAGATCGTGTCATAATGCACAAAGCCTATTTTTTCGGCATCAAAAGAGCCGAGATAATCGGGAGCATCAAGCTCTGCAAAGCGGCGGTCTTTGCCTATAGTGAGAATAAGCTGTACGAACAGCTCGTAAATGTCGCGCTTTACACCCCTCTTTGCTTCTGCCCAAAGGTATGTCGTGCCGTCATGTCCGACACAGAAATCCACCCTGCCTGGGATTTCCGAGTTGTCATAACCAACAAACCATTCTTCACGAACCTTGTTTTTTAGTTCTTCCTCCTGTATCGTCTTTGAATAATATGCCATGAAACAATCGCCAACGCATTTAATTTGTTTCAAAGGTACATATATCTGCCGAATGCACAAAAGCCGTACAACCGAAAATCTGCAAGTTTCGGTCGCATGACTTCGTTTTTTTTCAGTGTTTATATACACGCCAACATATAATTGCTTCACCTCCTCGAAAACAATTACACCCTAATATCTGAAGTTTATAATCAATCCACGTATGGATTACACGGACTTATGCCAACATATAATTTTCTTTTTTGTAAATGCGAAATGATGCTAATAATAGAATTTGTGGTAAGAAACCTCTAAAAAACAAAACAGGATTACGCTATTTGCAAATGCGACCAAAGGGAATTTTCCTTCAAGCGCAATCACGCACCCGCAAATGCCCCGAAAACTACATAGGACATGTGAAAAATTATGTCCTATGCAGGAAAAATTATATCAGACATAATTAAAACTACATCAGACCTTTTTTGCCTATTTCAACCCCCTGAAAGACAAAGTGTTATATTGGTTTGTGCTTGCAGGTGCATTGTTCTGAAACTCAATGTCTTGTGCGGCTTGGATGCTGTTTGCGGTTTACTTGTCCCAAACTGGTGAATAATACTTTTAATATCAAGTATTAGATGTGTTTTCCAAGTATATTTTCTATCTTTGTGGAATAAATCGAAAAGCTCTGCAAAACTGGCAAAAACAGATTAGGCGCAGGAATAAAAAGGATGTTCTTTATTGCTGTCGCAATGGGGTGGCTAACCTTCAACAGCAGTAGGATTTTTTTTGACAGCTATGACTTTTAACGATATACTACGTAAATTCAGAACGGAGTCCTTTACGCAAAAAGACAAGGGTACACAGTTCGAGCGTTTGATGCGCTCATGGTTGCTTTCAGACCCTCGGTATTCTAACCTTACAGAAGTGTGGTTGTGGGAGGATTTTCCAAGCCGTGCGGATCTTGGAGGAAATGATACAGGCATAGATCTTGTTGCACGTACCGAAGAGGGCGATTATTGGGCGGTTCAATGTAAATGCTATCAGGAAGATTCGGTTATTGACAAGTCGGCTGTAGATTCTTTCCTTGCAACATCAAGCCGCCAATTCAAAGATTCGGAGACTTTGCAAACTACTCCGTTTGCAAAACGGATGTGGATTTCAACTACGAACCATTGGGGAAAAAATGCCGAGGATGCAATACAAAACCAAAATCCGCCGTTCAACCGCGTGGGTGTCGCCGATTTGCAAAACTCCCCGGTTGACTGGCAACTGCTCATGGACGGCCTTAAGGGAAAGGAAGCCGTGCTGCCGGGCAAATAGCCGCGTGAGCACCAGCTCAGGGCGGTTTCTGCCGCACACGGTTATTTCCAAAGCCATGACAGGGGCAAGCTTATCATGGCTTGCGGTACGGGAAAGACATATACGGCACTGAAAATTGCCGAGGATTTGCTGCACAATAAGGGTTTGGTGCTTTTCATGGTGCCTTCCATTTCTCTTTTGGGGCAAAGTCTTAATGCGTGGTGTGCAGATGCGTCAAATCCGATCAAGGGCATTTGCATTTGCTCGGACAGCCGCGCCTCACGCAAGATAAAGAAAGATTTTGACGATGCGCAGGAAAGTGTTGTTGACCTCGCTGTTCCTGCAACCACAAATCCAAAGAGCATTGCAAGGCAGTTGAACTTATATAAAAACCATGACGGACTGACAGTTGTGTTTTCAACGTATCAGTCCATAGAGGCCATACATACTGCGCAAATTGAAATGCTTAAACAAACAGCCGGGGCGTATGGAAAGTTCGACCTGATAGTTTGCGATGAAGCGCACAGGACAACCGGAGTGAAGCTTTCAGACAGGGATGAAAGTAATTTTACCAAGATACACGATGCGGAATATATCAAGGGCTGCAAACGTCTCTACATGACGGCAACCCCCCGCCTGTACGGACAATCCGCAAAGATTAAGGCTTCCGAGAAAGATGCGGTTCTTTGCTCCATGGATGACCCTAAACTTTACGGGGAGGAATTTTTCCGTGTCAATTTCTCATACGCGGTAGAGCATGGGCTTCTCACCGACTACAAAGTCCTCGTGCTTACTGTGAACGAAAATGATTTGCCTGAGAAAATCATTAAAGAAATTAAAGACCCCGGCAAGGCAGAATTGAATTTTGACGACACCTCAAAGCTAATCGGCATTGTGAATGGCCTTTCCAAAATTATCCGTGGCGACAAAAACGCCACCTGGGATGCAGACCCGACCGTAATGCACAGGGCCATCGCCTTCTGTTCCGCCATAGGGGACAGCCAATCGCCCGGCACTTCTGTAAATACCGCTGAAGTATTGCCGGCCATTTGTGAGAAATATCGCGATTCCATTAGTGAGGAAGAAAGAAGGAAAGTCGTGGAAGTGCAAGCCAGGCATATTGACGGCTCTATGAACTCACAAGTTCGCAATGAGCAACTGGCGTGGCTCGCTGATGAGAATATAGGCGAAAATGAATGCCGCATATTGACAAATGTCCGTTGCCTTTCCGAGGGTATCGATGTTCCGGCGCTCGATGCCGTCTTGTTTCTTTCCTCCAGAAATTCGCAAGTTGATGTGGTGCAGTCGGTGGGTCGCGTAATGCGGAATTTCCGAAAGGGACAGCCTGACGAAAAGAAATATGGTTACATTATCATTCCCGTGGTAGTGCCTTCGGACGTGAAGCCCGAAGATGCCTTGAGCAAAAACACTTATTTTGCGACGGTATGGAGCATTCTCAATGCACTTCGTTCGCATGACGATCATTTTAACGCGGAAGTCAACAAGATTGCACTCAACAGGAACAAGTCATCAAAAGTTGTCGTCGGAGGGCCGGGCATAGGACACAACGCCATATCAGACAAGCAGGACCAGCAAGATGCCCGGCACATAGAAAACGCGGAAGTTGCACGGCAGTTACAACTTCGGTTCGGGGAAATGCAGTCGGGCATATATGCCAAACTTGTTGAAAAATGCGGAGACAGGCTTTATTGGGAAAACTGGTCAAAGAAAGTTGGTCTTATAGCAAAGAAGTTCATGGAGAGAATTGCCAAACTCGTGTCGGCAGTTCCCGCGCTTAAATCAGAATTTGACATATTCGTCAAAGGATTGCAGACCAACCTTAATCCGTCCGTTGACGAAGGGCAGGCTGTCGAAATGCTGGCCCAGCATCTTATATCCCAACCTGTGTTTGATGCTTTGTTTGCAGACTATGACTTTGTAAACAACAATGCGGTAAGCCGCTCCATGCACAAAATGATAGAGCAACTGGAAACTTTCGGCGGTTTTGACAAAGACACTGCCGGACTGGAATCCTTTTACGAGTCCGTGCGCGTCAATGTAGGCAATATAGACAACCTGGAGGGAAAGCAAACAATTATCAAGAACCTTTATGAGAAGTTTTTCAAGGGGGCGTTCCCCCTTACTGTCGAAAAACTTGGCATCGTATATACGCCTGTCGAATGTGTTGACTTTATAATCCACTCCGTAAATGGCATTCTGAAACGCGAATTCAACACAACGCTTTCGGACGAGAATGTGCACATCCTTGACCCGTTTGCGGGAACAGGCACATTCATCACGCGCCTGCTCCAGTCTGGACTTATCAAGCCCGAAGACATGGAACGCAAATACCGCCATGAGATACATTGCAATGAAATAGTATTGCTTGCGTATTATATTGCCGATGTCAACATAGAGGCCGTGTACCATTATCTTATGAAGCCCGGCCGTTACGTGAGTTATGACGGCATTTGCCTCACGGACACATTCCAACTGGCAGAAACAGGGGAGCAACCTTTTTCCTCTGAATTTTTCAGGGAAAATTCCGAGGAGGTGGAGAAGCAGAAGAAAGCCCCGATACGTGTGATAATCGGCAACCCGCCTTATTCCGTGGGGCAGAAGTCTGCCAATGACAATGCGGCCAATCTGTCATACCCCGTTTTGGACAGCCGCATCGCCGCCACTTATGCGAAGAAGACCGGCGCAACCAACAAGAACTCCCTTTACGACAGCTACATTAAGGCTTTCCGCTGGGCGTCAGACCGCATTGCCGGCAACCCCGACGGAGGAATAGTGGCGTTCATCAGCAACGGCTCGTGGATTGACGGCAATGCGCAGGACGGCTTCCGCGCCTGCCTTGAAACGGAATTTTCTGACATTTACGTGCTGAACCTCCGTGGAAACGCCCGTACAAGCGGTGAGCTGCGTCAAAAGGAAAAGGACAACGTATTTGGTCAGGGAACCCGTACTCCAATCTCCATTACCTTCCTTGTCAAGAATCCTAAGAAAGCTGGTGAGAAGGCCATCATCCACTACCACGACATCGGCGACTATCTCACCCGTGAGCAGAAGCTCGGCTTGGTGAAGAAGTTCAAGTCGGTGGAAAGCGGGGAGCTTGAATGGCAAACCGTCACCCCCACGGAAAAGCATGACTGGATTAACCAGCGGGACGGGCTTTTCGACACGCTGCTGCCTCTTGCGCCCGACAGTAAGTTCAACCTTTCGTGCCGGTCGTTCTTCACGGCAAACAGCAACGGGGCCAAGACACAGCGCGACTCGTGGTCTTATAACTCGTCGGCAAAGACTGTGGAAAAAGTTGCCCGCGAAAGCATTGATTTTTACAACGCCACCCGCGAGGCCGTCGCTTCGGGCAAAGCCGGAGGGCCCGATTTCAATTCCCGCAAGTTGAGCTGGACGCGCGCCGTAACGAATGACCTGGAAAAAGGCAGAACCTATGATTTTGCCTAAGCCGAAATACGCACCGCCTCTTACCGTCCGTTTTTCAGGCAAAACCTTTTGTGGTACACCCCCCCTTGTCGAGATGCGGTACAGAGTACCGCATCTCTTCCCTTGCCGGGAGGCGGAAAACATTGTTATTTGCGTAAGCGGCACGGGAGTGAACAAGGATTTCTCATGCCTGATTACTGACACTTTGCCAGACCTCGAATATGTGGGGAAAAGCCAGTGCTTCCCGCTATACTGGTATGAGAAAAAGGATGTGGTGCAGCGGTCGCTGTTCGATGACGGGAGCGGCGCTGAAGATTACGTCCGCCACGATGGGATATCAGACTGGATCTTGAATGAAGTGCGCAAGCGCTTCGGCAACTCCAAGGCTGTCACAAAAGAGCACATATTCTATTACGTATATGGCGTGTTGCATTCGCCGCAGTGGCGTGAACGCTTTGCCGCAGACCTGAGGAAGTCCCTGCCACGTATCCCTGTTGTTGATAATGTGGAAGACTTCATGGCTTTCTATAAGGCGGGAAAGGCTCTTGCCGGACTGCATTTGAATTACGAGCAAGTTCCTCCATGTGCGTGTGTGGTTACGAAGATGCTTAAAAGGGAGGCAGAAGAGGGCGGTCCCGCATATACCCGTTATCATGTCGATAAGATGACATTCCCCAAGGTAAGGGATGAATCGGGGAAACTCGTTCCCGACAAGTCGCGCATAGTTTACAATGAAAGCATAACCATAGAGAACATACCGGCGAAAGCCTATGAGTATGTCGTCAACGGAAAATCCGCCATCGAGTGGGTTATGGAGCGGTATGCGGTTTCACAGGATTCAAAATCCCTCATCATCAACGACCCCAACGAATGGGGCCGTGAACACAAGAATCCCTCTTACATTTACGACCTCCTGCTCTCGGTGATAAATCTCTCAGTCCGGACTGTTGACATCGTTAACTCGCTGCCGGGGCTGAAGTTCTGAAAACCGCGCAGGTTTGCGCGGTTTTGCCGTATTGCCGCCAGAGCAGCCCTTTTCCAAGCACCTGCAAAAAACTACATGGGACACAGGAAAAACTATGTCTGATGCAGAAAAAATTATGTCTGATGTAATCCAAACTACATCAGACCTTTTTTTGCCCATTTCAAACCCTTGAAAGACAAAGCGTTATATTGGTTTGTGTTTATGGGTGCATTGCTTTGAAACTCAATGTCTTGTGCGGCTTGTATGTCGTTTGCGGTATCCGGTCCCGAACGGGTGTGCGCAGGATGCCGTTAGAGCGCGAGAATTTCGGTCAGCATATTGCCAACAGTGCTTTGGCAGGCGTGCCAAAATGTCATGCGGCGGCGTTGCAACGCAAAACATTCAAAAAACAGCGGCGGCAAAAAAGTTTTGGCACACTCATTGCTTTTGTATAAGCAGCTGCCCGAAAGAGCGGGCGGCATAACATAAACGAAAACAACAATAAAAAGTAAAATAAATTATGGGAAAGATTATTGGAATCGACTTAGGTACAACCAATTCCTGTGTTGCCGTATTTGAAGGCAACGAGCCGGTTGTAATAGCAAACAGTGAAGGCAAACGCACCACTCCGAGTGTGGTGGCATTCACAAAAGACGGTGAGAGAAAGGTGGGCGACCCTGCCAAACGTCAGGCAGTAACCAATCCTAAAAACACAATATACTCCATAAAGAGATTCATGGGCGAAACCTACGACCAGGTGCAACAGGAAATAAGCCGCGTGCCTTATAAAGTAGAGCGTGGCGAAAACAACACTCCGCGTGTTGACATTGACGGAAGGCTGTACACCCCGCAGGAGATTTCGGCAATGATATTGCAGAAAATGAAGAAAACCGCTGAAGATTATCTTGGTCAGAAGGTAACCGATGCCGTTATCACCGTACCTGCATACTTCTCCGACTCGCAGCGTCAAGCAACAAAGGAGGCCGGCGAAATAGCAGGTCTTAACGTTAAACGTATAGTTAACGAACCTACTGCGGCTGCGCTCGCATACGGTCTTGACAAGGCTAAAAAGGATATGAAGATAGCAGTGTTCGACCTTGGTGGTGGTACATTTGATATATCTATCCTTGAATTCGGTGGCGGCGTGTTTGAAGTGCTTTCCACCAACGGTAACACCCATCTGGGTGGCGATGACTTCGACCAAAAAATAATGGATTGGCTGGTAGGCGAGTTCAAGAACGAAGAAGGAGCCGACCTAACAAAGGATCCTATGGCAATGCAGCGTGTTAAGGAGGCTGCCGAAAAGGCAAAGATAGAACTTTCGTCTTCGGCTTCCACGGAAATCAACCTGCCATATATAACGGTGGTTGACGGAACACCTAAACACTTGGTAAAGACCTTGACGCGTGCAAAATTCGAGAGCCTGTGCCACGACTTGATACAAAGCTGTCTCGAACCTTGTCAAAAGGCAATTGCAGATGCAAATATCAGCACTTCCGACATCGATGAAGTTATTTTGGTAGGTGGTTCAAGCCGTATACCTGCCGTGCAGAAGGCTGTTCAAGATTTCTTTGGCAAAGTACCTTCGAAAGGAGTCAATCCCGATGAGGTTGTTGCCGTGGGCGCAAGCATCCAAGGTGCCATCCTTAACAAGGAGAGTGGAGTAGGTGATATAGTACTTCTTGATGTAACGCCGCTGTCTCTTGGTATAGAGACGCTTGGCGGAGTGATGACAAAACTCATAGACGCAAATACCACCATACCTTGCAAGAAGACTCAGACATTCTCTACTGCAGCCGATAACCAAACCGAAGTAACAATTCATGTGCTGCAGGGTGAGCGTCCGATGGCGGCTCAGAACAAGAGCATAGGCCAGTTCAACCTTACAGGCATATCACCGGCTCGCCGTGGAGTTCCACAGATAGAAGTCTCGTTCGATATCGATGCAAACGGCATATTGAAAGTATCTGCAAAGGATAAAGCCACCGGAAAGGAGCAGGAAATACGTATTGAAGCATCGAGCGGTTTGAGCAAAGAAGAAATAGACCGCATGAAGAACGAGGCGGAGCAGAATGCAGAGGCTGACAAGAAGCAGAAAGAGCGTATAGACAAGTTGAACGAAGCCGACAGCATGATATTCCAGACAGAGAATCAGCTGAAGGAATTGGGCGACAAACTTCCTGCCGACAAGAAACCTGCGATAGAAAAAGCTCTCCAAACGTTGAAAGACGCTCACAAGAACGGCGATGTTGCAGCCATAGATGCCGCAATAAAAGAACTGAACGAGGCTTGGCAGGCAGCCAGCGCACAGATGTACCAGCAAACGGGCGCTAACCCGGGAGCAGGTGCAGCCGGAGGCGCAAGCTCCACAGGAAACCAGCAATCGAACACATCTTCGAGCGACAGCAAAAAGGATGACGATATCCAAGACGCCGACTTCGAGGAGGTTAAGTAGTGCCAAGAAGAAAACACATAATAAACAATAAGC
>ERZ808240.4726-NODE-4726-length-11735-cov-3.434418_pt1 | contig 11735 bp, 10 predicted proteins | sample MGYA00521084_ERZ808240 | MGnify/ENA primary metagenome ERZ808240 (study PRJEB31516, sample SAMN03275571) | gut metagenome | biome: mammalia-associated habitat; material: feces | host: Papio cynocephalus | place: Kenya | collected 2012-08-06 ... | reverse complement strand
TCAGCCGTATACGTTGCCTGCACAATGACTAGGTCAGAATTGATATGCCGCTCAAAATCTTCAATCATGTCGCAACACTCTTCATAGGACAAATGATTTAACAAACCGAACCAGAAAATAATTTCCCGATAATCATTTATGCGGATTCCCGGCTCAAACATTCCCTCTTTTAAAATCAAGTTTACATCCTGTGCCGAAAGCTAAAGGGCGAAAGCAATTTCAAAAATCTGCATGCGGTCCGGCTTTGTTTTTCCTCCCAAACCAAACCACTTACGAATGGTTGGATAAGAGGCGATTTCTCTCTTGTCTGTTTTCTCTCGAAAAAGAGAAACCGCTTGTTTTCTTTCTGCTTCGGTATAACAGTCTTTTGGAACACCTAGTATAAATCCCGTAAAAAAGGTATCAAACCGGACAAAATCTGTTTTTTCTAAAAATTGTTTTAATGCATTTTCAAGTGACATATCATGCTCCTTAATAAGTTATAACACCATCATATTTTTTCGGCTTTTTCGTTGGTTTTGTCGTCGGCCTTTGTGTTATGCTTTTGCATACTGTAAGTTTGATACATGTTTTTTTACGCTTTTTTGTTCCTGCTCTTACACTTTGCGACAGCACAACATACGCTTTGCCATTTTGCTGCCAGACAATTTTATAAGTAAATCCCTTGGATTTTATTTTCTTTTCTGCCTCTTTGTAATTCATTCCCACAACAGACGGAACTGAAACTTTTTTCACTCCCTTGCTTAACATAAAGGTTACATGAACTGTTTTTTCTTCCGAATAGGGAGTATCCGCCGGAATACTTTGTGCAATTACAAATCCTTTTTTTGAATTTTCATCATAAGAACTCTTCCATGTCACAGTAACCGCCTTTTCCTTTAAGCCGGGAAGTGTTTCTAAAATTTCCTGCTTTGTTTTTCCGATTCCTGAAATCATTTCATACATCTGCGGTGTCGGCTCCGGTGATTTCGTCACTGCTTCTGTTTTTTCTCTCGGTGCAGATGCCACTTTCTCTTTTTGTGAGTTAAAAAGAAGTGTTCCAAATAATCCGGCAAGAATAATAATAGCCAGACCGGCAAGCACCCTGCCCCTTTTCTTATCAGTATAAAGAGCATTTTCCAATTCCTCCATCGTGGCAAAACGCTCTTTTGCTTTTAGGGAAATGCCTTTCATGACATTCCGGCGAAACTCCTTGGAAGCACGCACACCTTTCATTTTCACTAAGGACTCTGTTTCATCTTCCAAAATCCGGTCAATTGCTTCATCCGGAGATTTTCCCGTAAGCATATAATAAATGGTTGCACAAACGGCATAAACATCGGTGTATGGCCCCTGTTCCCCATGGCTCCGGTAAAGTTCCGGTGCCGAATACCCACGCTTTATCATTACCGTCATGCTTTTATCTTCATCCAAATTAATCTGTCTGGCGGAGCCAAAGTCCACAAGAATCACTCGATTATCGTCCGTAATCATAATATTATCGGCACTGATATCCCGGTGGATGATTCCCTGCTCATGGATTTTCGACAGTGAGCCAAAAATCGGTTTGAGCATTTGTTTAACTTCATGCTCTGATACGGTTCCATTCTCCTGAATATAATCTCTTATACTGGTTCCCTCAATGTAATCCATCACAATATACGCTGTATGATTCGCATAAAAGAAATCACGAATGGATACAATTCCATCAATTTGATTTAGTTTTGAAAGTTTTCTCGCTTCTTCCAAATATTTTTCAAGAATTTGTTCATATTCCTTTTCCTGAAAAACATAAACTTCCGTTTCTCCCTTCGATACATCACGTCTTACGCGGCTGACCGGAAAAAATTCTTTAATCGCTACTTTACTTTCCAGAAGGCAGTCCCAGCCAATATAAGTAATACCGAAATTGCCCTCGCCATTCACTTCAAGTATCTCATAGCGCTCCTGCAGCTTTGTGTGCACAGGAAGAAATTGATTATTTATTTGGTTTTGCTGCTCCATTACCATCACCATTTACTTAATTTTTTTCTTCACAAATTTACTGTACCTCTTTTTCTTCCCATGTCCCAGATACGTGCGGATATACAAATATACATTTTTCGTTTTAACCGCATACTGCAATCGCAAAGTTTTTTTGATTCTCTTGGATTTCAGTTTTACCGCTTTCTTTTTTCGTCCCTTTTTTCCTACATATAAATCTATATATTTTCCCTCATACTTTTGAAAAGTAACCGTCAAAATATGTTTGCTTTTCCTTGTTTTAACTTTTGGCTTTCGTAAGAGTGTCCGTTTCATTTTGACTGTATTGGAAAACGCACTCCATTCGCTTTTTCCATTTATCAGATATAGGGCTCTCACTTTATAGTAATAGTTTTTATTCCGCTTTGTCCTGCTATCCAGATACTGTGTCATCTGCCCTTGCAAAACGGCTGTTTTTTTATAATTTCCATTCTTTTTGCTGCTGCGATACACCTCAAACTGAAATGCCCGTGGCGCTACTTTCCATGCAATAGCAGCTTCTCCTCCCTTTAGCCGCCACGCACGAATTTGTTTTGGAATTGCTGTATTTATTGGCTTTTCTGCACTCTGCACAGGGGTTGGCGTCGGTATCGGCGATGGTACTGCTGTCGGAATCAAGGTCGGCGTTACTGTTGGTGCCGGTGTTGGTGTTGGCGTTGCCGTTGGTGCCGGAGTTGGTGTCGGTGTTGCTGTTGGCGCGAAAGTTGGTTTCGGTATCAACGTTGGGGTTGGTGCCGGAGTTGGAGTCGCCGTTGGTACCGGAGTCGGAGTTGCCGTCGGTATCGGGGTCGGCGTTGCTGTTAGAGTTGGGTTCGGTGTCGGCGTTGCCGTTGGCTCCGGCGTTGGGGTTGCCGTCGGTTCTGGTGTAATAATTGGCTCGCACATTTCATCGTACACTCGTACTTTACCTGCCCATTTCCAGAGACCGGATGAAAGATTTATATGAATCACAGGACGTATAACCGGCACTTTCTCATGCACGGAATAATGCGCTCTATCACCTGCATTGCTAGTACTACCAGTACTAAAAACAATAGGAATTCTTTTAGTCGGTCCACCTTTTCGAAGCCACCATGTTCCATTTCCCCAAAATGCCTCAGCCGTTGATGTCCAGCCTCCACGATTTTTTGTAAACTGTGTATTTCTGGATTCTCTTTTTTTATTTCTTCACCCTCTTCGCAATCAAATCCATACGCTGGATTTTGAACTTCATCAAGTGATAAAAGATATACATAATCTTCCGTTGTGCAGGCTTTCTCAAAATCATATTCGGGCGGTGTGTAAACACTTGTTAGACGAATTGCATTCTGCTCCTCTGTAGAAAAGGCAGCATAGAAAAATGCATAATTTAACCATTCCCGTAAATAGCAGGTTTCCCACGAAACATAGGATTCACTTGTATGATAAGCTTGGCTGTCCAGATTTTTATCTGCTAACAGAAAAGCATCATCACCATCTACCGATAATACCCGCCATTTAATCGGCTGTTTGTCATCCTTTCGATCCGCAGTGCCATCCCGATTCGTATCGCTTTGCCAGTAATTACCAAAGTACACACAATCCCATGTGGTGTACCCGTCAGCCACAATAGGATTATTCACCATGGTCGGTATTTCCGCCGGTTCTGCCGCCTCCACATCGACAAACTCATAACCATTCTCCAATGCATAAGTTTCCGCATAACTATCCTTATACCCAAATATCTTTATGATTTGTCCATCGCGAAAAGCAACTCGTGAAATAGTCGTCACCGATTTTGGTATATAAATTTCCTTCATTCCATATGTACAAAAAGAGCCCTGTTCAATGGTCTTTATTCGATTAGACAAATTAATCCGAGTAATGTTGTTACAATTATAAAATGCATCCTTTGCTATACTGGTAACTGAATTTGGGATTGTAACGGTTCCCTCAAAGTCTGTGCAATAAAAAGCAGCCTCACCAATACTTTTTAAATTGGGAGGAAGCACTAATGTTCCACTAAAACCTGAGTTTCGAAACGCCTCATACCCAATCTTTCTTAGATTATTTGGCAGCGTAAGGACTCCATCAAAACCTGCTCCCCAAAAAACCTGTGATTCTATTTCTGTTATACCATCCGGAATTACCAAATCTCCATTTAATGAGCTGCAAAATTCAAACGCTCTTTCACCCAAGCTTGTTAAATTTTTCGGCAAAACAAGAGGTCCTTCAAGATTTCTGCAATAGGAAAAACAATACTTTCCTATTTTTGTAATTGTATCAGGAAAAATCACCTTTGTAATGTTATTATTTGAACTAAATGCAGAATTTACCAATTGCGTTACCGGATATCCATCTATTTGGTCCGGTATCGCAACCTCACTCCCAGAGCCTAAATACTTGTATATCGTTACCGAGCCGTTATTTATTTCATAACGCCATTCCTCATTACTTATAATCGATGCCTCCGACACCCTCCCCGGCATATAAGGAAACACAAATGAAATAATTAAACAGAAAATCCATATCCGCTGTCTTTTTTTGCTTTTCACTCTCATCTTATGTCTCCTTTCCATTTTCACTTTACGCCTTCGTCGTTTTCTTCTTTCTTGTGGTTCGTTTTTTCTTATTTTCCCCTGCATGGTGAGGCTGCACCGAACGATAAAAAGAATTCAGTTTTGCACGGTAATCGCCGCCTTTTGCACGTTGTACTACCTGCTGCACAAAGGCTTCGAGTTTTTTCATATAGTCACCCTCGCTGATTGAACCATCCGCCACACCGGTTAAGCCCTTCTCCCAGCTTGCCGTCAAATTCGGCGAAATCATTTCCGGCATGGAACAAAATACGATGCCATAGACAAGTTCGCCCTTTAGCGTCGGTGTAATAATCTGATTCTTTTTGTTCAGATTCAGATATTCAATGGAAAATAATTTCTTCAAAATTTCCGCTCTCGTTGCACTTGTGCCAATGCCGCTTCCCTTAATCTGCTCTCGCAGTTCTTCATTCTCAATAAGCTGCCCGGCATTTTCCATTGCCAAAATCATAGAACCCGAATTATACCGTTTTGGCGGGGAAGTCTCCCCCTCTTTTACCGAACATTCAGTAAGGGAAACAGAGGTGCCTTTTTTTAAGAGATTGAGTACCTCTTTTAAGTCAAAACTTTCCTCTTTTTCCTCTTCTTTTTCTTCTGCCGACAGAATCTCATCCGGGTTCTTCTTTTTCGTAAAAGAATACTGGGTAACAGGCAAAAATCCTTCTTCCAAAAGAACTTTTGTTGATGTAAAAAAACGTTCCTCTCCGGCCTTTACCGTTACATTTAGCTTCTGATATACCGCAGGCGGATAAAAGATACTAAGAAAACGGCGCACAATTACTTCATACATCTTTGTCTGTAACTCTCCCAGACGCGAAAGTGCGCTTAACCCTTGACCGGTCGGAATAATCGCATAGTGGTCGGTAATCTGTTTGTCGTTTACATACCGTGTTTTCTCAAGCCCCTTATATGTCTGGTTTTGCGAAATATAAGGCAGGAACGATGCCGTCACCGGATACCCCTGCAGTCCATTTAAGTTTTTTCCGATTTCCTTTGCCACCGCACTGGAAAGAACACGGGCATCAGTACGCGGATACGTTACTAACTTTTTCTCATAAAGTTCCTGAACAACCGAAAGGGTTTCATCCGGACTGATTTTAAAAAGTTTTGAGGCGGTGTTCTGAAGTTCCGCCAGATTAAATAAAAGAGGCGGATTTTTCTTTTCCTTCTTCTTTGCGACCTGCTCAATTTCTGATGGAACCGGCTCCGGCTGCATCAGAGAATCAATCAAAGCCAGCGCATTTTCCTTTTCTTTAAAACCATTTTCTTTGTAAAGAGCCGGTGACTGATAATATTTCGAGCCTTCTACCGCCTTCCATTCTCCCTGAAATTTTTTGCCCTGTAACTCAAAATTACCAATCACACGATAAAACGGCGTTTTGACAAAATCACGAATCTGCATTTCACGTTTTACCACCATGCCAAGCACACAAGTCATCACACGTCCAACAGACACTGACGTCCACTTCTGCCCCTTTAACGTATCATTCAGCCAAAATCCATATTTCAAAGACAAAACACGTGAGAAATTAATTCCCATCAGATAATCTTCTTTGGCACGCAAATAAGCCGAACTGCTGATATTATCATATTCAGCCATCGGCTTTGCCTCGCGGATTCCGCGTAATATTTCTTCTTCCGTCTGGGAATCAATCCACACACGAAGTTTCTTTTTGTCAGCAGAAACGTGCGCCATCTGGTCTACCAGGCGGTAAATGTATTCTCCTTCCCGCCCGGAGTCAGTACAAATGTAAATGGTGTCTACATCCTCACGGTTCAAAAGATAACTGACCGTATCAAACTGCTTTTTCACACTGGGAATTACTTCATATAAAAACTTCTCCGGTAAAAAAGGAAGAGTATCTAACGACCATTTTTTCAAAGCGGCATCATAAACTTCCGGATAACTCATCGTCACCAAATGACCGACACACCATGTCACAATCGTATCTTCCGACTCAAGATATCCATCTCCCCGTCTTCCATTTACCTTTAATATGCGGGCAAACTCCTGCGCCACACTTGGTTTCTCTGCTATAAAAACTCGTTTTGCCATGCTCTCACTCTCTAGTATCCTAATTCTTCGCCAACCAAAATAACTTTGATTCGATTTTTCACTCCACTGCGCCTTGTCACTACAAACTGACTGCAGATACAGTCCTCACCGTAGCAGTTTCCACACTCACCATTCACTGCACAAGGTGTTTTTTTGTTCAATCGGACTGCATTTGGCGGGCAGGCAGTAAGACGAACCCGTTTCAGCCCCGACTCTACATCTGTTACCACTTTATTCATACCGGCAATCACAAGTACATTTTCCGGTCCATAACAGAGAAAGCTCACACGATTTGCCCTGCCATCAATATTAATCAGCTCACCGTCTGTGGTAATCGCATTTGTACTCATAAGAAAATAATCAGAATTAATCATTCTTGCCTTAATTTCTTTTTCCTCTTCCGGCGTAGAAAATGCGGTGCGGTCGATTACATCGCAGGGACTTTCTTTCAGCCAGTCCATAATCCCGGTTTCCTGTAAGGTAACAGAGCCTCCATAACAAACCGATTTTCCCTGTGTAAGAAACTTTTCCTTCACAAGTGCTAATGCTTCTTCTTTTGTTTCTACATAAAATCCTTCCATCCGGCGTAACTTTAATTTTTCAATCATCTTCTCCGCCAGCATACGGTTTGCCGTCTTTTTTGCTTCCTGCATCGAATCACTCCTCGTAAATCATAAGTCTGGGCAGATACGCCCAGACTTACTGTTTTGTTCTATAAAAATGTTACACACGATTCTAGTACAATGGGTACTTATCTGTCAATTCCTTAACAATTGCCTTTGCTTTTTCTGTATTTGCTTCATGGTCATCAATCAGCATTGCAATTGCCTCAGCAATCTGATCCATATCATCCGGATTCATGCCACGGCTTGAAACCGCTGCTGTTCCCAGACGAATACCACTTGTTACAAATGGAGACTGTGGATCATTTGGAATTGTATTCTTATTTGCTGTGATATTAGCATCATCCAGCCATTTTTCTACTTCTTTACCCGTCAGACCTTTGGCAGCCAAATCAACTAACATCAAGTGGTTGTCCGTACCGCCGGAAACAATATCAATGCCGCGTTTCTGCAATCCTTTGCAGAGAGCCTGTGCATTATCAATGATACGTTTTCCATACTCTTTAAAGCTTGGGTCTAATGCTTCTTTGAAGCAAAGTGCTTTAGCAGCAATCACATGCATCAAAGGACCACCCTGAATACCAGGGAAAATTGCTTTATTTAACTTATGCTCCGTGGCAAATTCTTCAGAAGAAAGAATCATACCGCCACGCGGTCCACGCAGTGTTTTATGTGTTGTCGTTGTCGTTACATGAGCATATGGAATCGGGCTTTCATGATAACCGGAAGCAACCAGTCCTGCAATATGAGCCATATCTACCATCAGATAAGCACCAACTTCATCTGCGATTTCACGGAATCTCTTGAAATCAATCTTACGGCAGTAAGCACTTGCACCGGCAATAATCATTTTCGGTTTGCACTCTTTGGCAATGCGCTCTACTTCATCATAATCAATAAATCCCGCGTCATTTACACCATACGGTACGATGTGATAATAAGTTCCGGAAATATTTGCCGGGCTTCCATGAGAAAGATGTCCGCCGTGGTCAAGGTTCATTCCCATAACCGTCTCGCCCGGTTTAACCAAAGCAAAGAATACAGCCATGTTTGCCTGAGCACCGGAATGAGGCTGAACATTTGCGTAAGTACAGCCAAACAGTTTTTTTGCGCGGTCTCTTGCCAAATCTTCTACGATGTCCACATACTGGCATCCGCCGTAATAACGTTTGCCCGGATAACCTTCTGCGTATTTGTTTGTCAGTGTGCTTCCCATGGCAGCCATAACGGCTTTGCTGACAAAGTTTTCCGAAGCGATTAACTCAATGTGGTCATTCTGACGACCGGTTTCCTGTTCCATTGCTTTTGCCAATTCAGGATCGGCATTTTTTACCTCATCAAATGAATACATAAATTCTCTCCTTTTTTATTTATTGTAAAGCGTTTTACGCCTCATCAATTGCTTTTCCGATATCATGTCTCATATACTTATTTGAAAAATCAATCCAGTTCGTCGCTTCATATGCGTTCTTTCTTGCCTCTTTCAAATCTTTTCCCTTTGCCGTCACACCAAGTACGCGGCCGCCATTTGTCACGATGCCCTTATCTGTCAGTTTCGTGCCGGCATGGAATACATAATAACCATCTTTACCATCAAAGTTTTCAAAACCTGTGATTACTTTGCCTTTTTCGTAATGCTCCGGATAACCATCGGAAGCAAGTACAACACAAACCGCTGCATTGTCCTCAAACTGAAGGTCAATCTCATCGAGTTTACCGTCAATGCAGGCATTCATCACATCAATAATATCATTTTTCATACGTGGAAGAACGACCTGAGCCTCCGGATCACCAAATCTGGCATTGTACTCTAATACTTTTGGTCCATCTTCTGTAAGCATCAAGCCAACAAACAAAATTCCGACAAAATCTCTACCTTCTTTTTTCATCGCATCCATCGTAGGCTGATATACTTTTTCCTCACAGAATTTCTGAACTTCATCCGTATAAAACGGACTTGGTGAGAAAGTACCCATTCCACCGGTATTTAATCCCTTATCACCATCTTTGGCACGTTTGTGGTCCTGTGCACTTGTCATTGGTTTGATATGTGTACCATCACAGTAACAAAGCACGGATACCTCTCGTCCGGTCATAAACTCTTCAATAACAATTTCATTTCCGGCATCACCAAACTGCTTGTCTAACATTAATGTCTTAACACCGGCTTTTGCTTCTTCTAAGTTGTTGCAAATCAAAACACCCTTTCCAAGTGCAAGCCCGTCTGCTTTCAAAACGATTGGCATTTTTGCCGTCTCAAGATAAGCAAGTGCCTCATCCGGATTCGTAAAGTTCTCATAGGCTGCCGTAGGAATGTTGTATTTCTTCATCAAATCTTTTGAAAATGCTTTGGAGCCTTCGATAATCGCTGCATTTTTTCTCGGTCCGAACACGCGGAGTCCACGTGCCTCAAACACATCAACCACTCCACCTACCAGAGGGTCATCCATACCGATAATTGTCAAATCAATCTGATTTTTTTCAGCAAAATCAGCCAATTTATCAAATTCCATTGCGGTAATATCAACACACTCTGCAATCTGTCCGATTCCGGCATTTCCCGGTGCACAATATATTTTTTCCACTTGATTACTTTTTGCTACACTTGCTGCAATGGCATGTTCACGGCCACCGCTTCCTACAATAAGAACTTTCACGAGATATCCTCCTAACTGTTATTTACGTTTTACAATTCCATCCACAATTTCTAATTTACCATTGGCAATTAAATCAATTGCTTCTGGAAGAATTTTCCATTCTGCCTGCTCCATCACACGTTTCTGTAAGACTTCCGGCGTGTCATCATCAAGCACTTCTACTGCTTTTTGTGAAATAATCGGACCGCTGTCGGTTCCCTCATCAACAAAATGAACCGTTGCCCCTGTCACTTTATTTCCTCTTGCCAAAACGCTTTCATGTACCTTAAGTCCATAATATCCGGCACCGCAGTGCGACGGAATCAACGATGGATGAATATTTATGATACGGCCTTCAAACGCTTTTACAAAATTCTCCGGCAAAATCACAAGATATCCGGCTAACACAACTAAATCAATCTGTTTGTCATTTAAACAGCGAATCAGCGCTTCGCCAAAAGCATTTCGGTCTTCGTAATCTTTCGGAACAAGGACTTCCGATGAAATCCCTGCCTTTTTCGCACGCTCTAAGGCATACGCCCCCGGCTTATTACTGATAACAAGTGCAAGCTCCGTATTTGTAATCGTGCCCGCCGCTACTGCATCAATAATTGCCTGAAGATTTGTTCCGCCACCGGATACACAAACGGCTGCTCTTAGCATAACGTAATTCCTTTCTCGCCATCTACGATTTCACCCATGATATAAGGTGTCTCTCCGGCTGCTTTGATTGCCTCTACCGTCTTATCAACGTCCTGTTTATCCACTGCTGTAATCATACCAACGCCCATGTTATATGTATTAAACATTGCCTCTTCTGCAATCGAACCATCGGATGCCAGCATTTTGAAAATAGGTGGAATCACAAAACTGTCTTTTTTAATTTTTGCATGAGTTCCTTCTTTTAACATTCTGGGAATGTTCTCATAGAATCCACCGCCTGTGATATGGCTGCATGCTTTAATCCGCACACCTGCCTCTTTAATCTGACGGAGTGCTTTGACATAAATCTTTGTCGGAGTAAGAAGTGTCTCACCCAAAGTCAGGTCACTTTCAAGAGATTCATATTTCTGGTTTAATGTTTCTTCCTTCATGGAAAATACACTGCGGACCAGTGAATAACCATTACTGTGAATACCGGAAGAAGCCATACCTACTAAAACATCGCCGGCTTTCAAATCTTTGCCGGTAATCATATCTTTCTTATCTACGATACCAACAGAAAATCCTGCCAAATCATACTCATCGATTGGATAAAAACCAGGCATTTCAGCCGTCTCTCCACCAATCAGTGCAGAATCTGCCTGACGGCATCCGTCTGCTACACCACTTACAATTTTTGCAATTTTTTCCGGCTCATTTTTACCACATGCAATATAATCCAAGAAAAACAGCGGTTCACCACCGGCACATGCAATATCATTCACACACATTGCCACACAGTCAATACCAATCGTATCATGCTTATCCAAAATGAAAGCCAATTTAAGTTTTGTTCCTACACCATCTGTACCGGAAACCAATGTTGGTTCTTCCATTCCAACAAATTTTTTCATTGAAAATGCACCTGAAAAACCACCGATATCCGTCAATACTTCCGGTCTCATAGTCGATGCAATGTGCTCTTTCATCAGCGATACTGCCTTATAACCTGCCTCAATGTCAACTCCTGCTTTTTTGTAATCCATTTTTGAAATTCCTCCTATATATTGTGCATATCAAAATTCATTGTACCATCTTTTGTACTATCGGTCAACGAATCTTAAATTTCATTTTTTTCGTACCGGAATAATTGCCAACACCTTTTACATAAAGAAGTGCGGTTCCTTTTTTCTTGTTTTTCCGATACGAAAGAATGTAATCT
>ERZ808240.4725-NODE-4725-length-11736-cov-6.957538_pt1 | contig 11736 bp, 17 predicted proteins | sample MGYA00521084_ERZ808240 | MGnify/ENA primary metagenome ERZ808240 (study PRJEB31516, sample SAMN03275571) | gut metagenome | biome: mammalia-associated habitat; material: feces | host: Papio cynocephalus | place: Kenya | collected 2012-08-06 ... | reverse complement strand
CATAATCGCGTTTTACGGTGTCCAGATATTGTTTGAGAATCTTTTCCCGCGACATAGCGTTGACAAGCGATACCTCCAGACCGGACAGCTCGATATTTGCGGGCATGAGATCCACGCCCTCCGTATGATGCAAAATGCCCTCTTTCGAGGGCATTGGTTCGTCCATGAGCGTCTTGCCCATGACAGTTGCAAGTGTGACCGGCAGTTTGTCCGGGCAGGCAAATCCGAGGCTCAGTGTTAGTGACCCCTGCGGATCCGCGTCCACTAACAAAACCCGTTTTCCAGCCTGCGCCAGACCGATACCGAGATTGGCGCACGTCGTCGTTTTGCCAACGCCACCCTTCTGGTTGGCTATTGCGATTGTATGTGTCATTTTGAATTTCACCTCCGTTGTTCCAAAAATTGGAGATAGCGAAAGCGTCGTAAACCGAAACATGGATACCCGCCGACATTGCCGCAATTCCATTGCACCGTTAAAAGTTATGTACTTATACTAAATTTATATAAATATAGCATGATTATAAGCAATATTATTTTATTTTTTGACGCACTTCACACGTTCTCCAAAGCCTGATTACGGGGGTACGTAACCGTCAGGTTTGGGAGAGCGCATGACTGGCAGTCATGCGGTCAGCGGTTCGATCCCGCTTATCTCCACCAAACGATCAAGACCGGAAATCAACTGATTTCCGGTCTTTTTCTTTGCTTTGCGAATTTTTATCGTCAAAACAGGCCATCTGCCCAGTGTGTTGATTTTCTGCATTTTTTGAAAAACCCGCACCAAAACCCACACGGGGCAAAAACAGCGCAGGAAAATCACTGTTCTCCTGCGCTGTTTCTGCATCTGTGGTTAAGAGAAATTTCCGAGGTTGTGCACAATATTCGCAAGCTTTTCAAGCGTCAGCGCATGGGCCTCCTGCGGGGAAACCTTCATGCCGTTGATGGTGCAGTTGATCTGCTTTGCAATCATCGTGCCGATGTTATGGCTGTCATAAGAGGCGTTGTGGACTTCGTTCGCACTCGTACCGTTGCTTGCCATCATCCATCTGATCTGGTCCATGTTCTGGCCGAAGGTCTTGTCGTCAATGGGGTTCAACAGCCGCTTTCTGAGCAGCTCTGTCACATCGGGCGGCGTGACTCCTTCATCCTGCATGGTTGCCTTGATGCCGCCCATGCCGTGTAGGATGCCGCCTTGGTCGTAGACCTTGTATGCGATGCCATACTTGTCTGTGATGGATGTTGTTCCGTCCTCGTTCTTCACCCAATGGGAACCATCGCCACCGTCCAGCCTTTTGCCGGCGAGGGCATTGTTCAGGAAATTCAGGCCGTTCGCGCTGGAAATCTTGTAGTCATCGCCCTTTCCGTCCAATCGTTTTGCAAAGACGGTGCCACTGTATTTCGAGCCAGAAGCCGAGCCGCCGGTAGAATCTTCTGTCCCACCAGAACCGCCGTTTGGATATACAGTGTAGGTAACGCCGTCCTTATCAACGATTGTGACTGTTCCGTCCTCATTCTTCGTCCACGTGGAACCGTCACCGCCGACCATTTGGGCCCCCGCCGGTTTATTGTTGATGAAGTCCAATCCCTTATCGCTGCCGATTTCGTACTTATCGCCATTCTTGGAGATACCGTACAATTTCTTGGCAGTGTCATTTACGGCGTCGGAAAGCTGCGACACATCGAATCCGAACTTTTTGAAAAGCTCTGCGTTTTCCTGAATGATCTGACGGAGTTCCGGCGTTGCGTTTTTCCAGATATTCTGCAAGATCTCGCCAATGCCGCGTGTCTTCTCCTTGATGGATTTCAAAAAATCTTTGTAGTCCGTTTCCAGATCGTCATACCGCTCGTTGATCGTTTTCTTCTGCGCTTCCAGTTCGGCCAGTGCGGCCTCATAAGCCATGTTCGCCTTGAAGTCCTCAAGGTCTTTCTTGGCCTCGTCCAAGGCTTCCTGTGCGCTGTCAACCTCCTTCTGGTCAGCCACCCACTCCCATTGACCGGTACGGGCATTAAATTGCCGGACGGTCCGCTCGTTCTGCGCGTTAGCAATCTTGGCCTGTGCCTGTTGGACTGCGAGAATTTTTTCCTCTAGCGTAAGCTGCTCGTCGCGAGTTTCCTTCTCCTGTTTTAGCGACTCGATCTGTTTGTCGATTTCGTCCAGTTCATTTTGTCGCTGCTCAGAAAGGTCGGAAAGCTTGTCCGCCATAACGTCTTGCAGTTCGTTCAGCAGATCATCTGTGCTTTTCAGAGTGCCATTGATTTTTTCCTGCCACTCCCACCATTCAGCAGAGAGCGCGTTGATGTCTGCTTGACTGCCGCCGATGGACCGCAGATACTGCGCCTGCGCATGAAGCGCCTGCTGGATCTGCCGCATTTTATCCTTCTGTGTGTCTTCGCTGGCATTCTGCTTTTCCAGCAATGTCAGCTCGGATTTCAGAAGTTCGACTTTCTGTTTGTGCGATTCAAGGCTTGCGTCAGAGGAACTGCCGCCGCCACCCCCAGTTGAAGTCCCGGTGTAGTCGGAAGTGTACTTTGAAAGTTCCTCCATCTGCTTCTTGTATTCTTCCTGCTGCTTTTTGTAATACTCGGAAGACTTATTCAGCAGATATTGAGAAGACCATTGCGCGTAATCTTCCGCATCTTTCTTCCAATTCTTCCCCGTCTGCTGGTTAAACAGGCGGCGCATATTGAACTCCTGATTCTCGGCCGACCATGTATTTGTGGTCAGTCCCGGAATCAAGCCGATCATTTGCTGAAGCTGCTGAGACGTAATGATTGCAGAAGAACCGACCGCCTGAATCTGGGCAATCAGATTGTTATAGTTTGCGGTCGCAGCCGCATTTTGCAGTTCAAGTTCCTTCTTTGCAAGATCTGCGAGGGCGGTGTTGGTCGTGAGCGCTTTTTTCGCGTGCTCGGTCAATTTTCCGTTTGCGTCGAACAGGGACTTCGTAAGTTTTGCAGCGGCGGTGTTTGCGTCATAGGTCGCGACCTCGACATCTCCAAGCGCGCCAGTCATATCGTCTGCGCTGTCGGCGGCCCCATCCTCTGCATTTTTAAGCTTCCATGTACCGTCCGCCGCTTTTTCGCAGGCACTCCGATATTCCCACGTTCCGTCTGCAAGCTGTACAAAGCCCTGCGCAAGTCTGGTGTTTGCGCTGTCGATATATCCGAGTTCATCAGCCAGTTTTGCGGATTCCTCAACCGTCAGCCCGGTATTATTTGCAATGAATTGAATCGCGTCTCCGGCGGACAGTGATGAAACTTCAATTTCCTGCGCAGCCGCGGCGAGGCGCAGATAAGCGTCTGCCTGCTCGTCGCTCACTTCCTTTGTCTGAATCATGTTTTGCAGGTCGGCAAGATACTGCTGGGCATTTTTCTTCTGTGCATCCGTCAGTTTGTCGTAAGACGAAGCCCATTCATCCACCTTTGCAAACGCTTCATCGGTACTTTCCACTACAGCGCTGATCTGGATTCGCTGCATCTGCGCATACAGATCGATCAACTGCCGAACCTGGCCTGCGCGGTCTTCCAACGCGCTGTTTCCGGCGGTCAGCCGCGCAAGAAACTGTGCGTCAGCGTCCGATTCCTGTCTCTGCGCATCTGCCATCTGTGAAACCGCCTGCGCAGCAGTCCCCGCCGCAGAAGCCTGTTCTTCCGTCGCAGCCGTTGTTTGCCTGCGGACAGCCAGCGCCTGCATTTCTGCCGAAGCAGCCTGATTGACCTGCGAAATATACTGCAAAAGCGCCTGCACCGCCGCCTGCGCAGAATTGCCCATGCCAGAAAAGGCCGCTGCATTCTGCCCAAGCTGCGCGTCAAGTTCCTGCAAGTCAGTGCGCATCTGCTGAACGGCATCAGAAAGCTGCTCCAGCGCTGCCGCGCCCGCCGTGTCTACCTTTACAGAAATCTTCTGATTTTTCAGGCTGTTTATGTCCGCAATAAGCTTATCAAGCTGTGCACGCAGAACCTCTACCTGAATCTGTACTGTGTTTTCATTATTTGCCATTCTTATATTACTCCTTCACCTTGAATCCGCTTTCCGTCAGAGACTTTGCCAGCGCATCCCGCACAAGCCCGGTTCCGATTGCAAGTTCCTGCGCTTTCTGATGGAACGGGCGTGCCTGCTTTGTTTTGTAAATCGTCGACTTCTTCCATTGATAGCCCTTGCCGCTTTCCACGACCGGCGCGATCAGCCGTCCGCTGTCCCGGTCCCGGCTCCTGTCCTGCACCTCCAGCGTCATGGTTGACGGGTCATATTTTGCTTCCATCACGTTCCAGTCCTGCAAGCCGCCGGGTTCGCCGGTGTCATCCCGTCGGATATACGGATGATCTTCACTGCGCTTATAAACCTTCTCGCTGTAGACCTCGGACTCAACCGCTGATACAATCGCCGCGCGGACAGCATCGGCTACGTCGCCGTCCATTGCCCTTCCGATTGCATCGTCCAGGCGTCGGTTAAAATCCCGGACAAAATCTTCGATTGCCATAAAAAACTCCTTATAAAAGCAGAAGCCCGGCACAGTGCCGGACTCCTGCGGTTTCCGCCCGACTTTTCGGGGGTATTTGAATTTTTCGTTCAATACGAGTCCCGCTCTTTCAGAGTTCGTACCGTTCCCCGTCCTGCACCGTACAGAGCGTTGCGCGGTTCAGAAACGTCTGACTCAGCGCTTCCCGCGCCGCCGTCTGATTTGCGGCCCGTACCCGAACCGTTGTCCGTGTACCGTCTTCATTTTCTCGTGAAAATGTGTAGATCGCCGTTTTTGCAGTCTGCTGCCGGGCCTGCGCCGCGACCTCCGCCCGGTGCTGCTCTGCTTCCCGCTTCAACTCGAACCATGCAGGCGGCTGTCCGTCGTCTTCGTCTCCGGGCTTCCAGCTTTCCGGAAGGCCCAAATACCCGGCGTCATAGTCAATTCCTTTCCGGCTCACAAGCCTGTCCGATGTGCGGGCGGGAAGCCCCGCCCGCTGTCTTCTTTTACGCCACAATAAAGCGGCGGCTTGTGATGGACTTGGTGAAGCGCTCGGCCAATTCCGGCATGGCTTTCTTGAACGCCGTGCTGTCGAACCGGCTGCTCGTCACGGTCTTCCAGGTGATCTTGTAATCCGCACCCGTCAGCGTATCGGCGTCGACGGCGGTCATGTGCGCCTTGATCGCGTCCTGAATGCTCTCGGTCTCGGCTGTCAGCTCGTCGGCCATGCGGCGCAGCTCGCGAAGCTCGTTGACCTTGCTCTGAATTTCTGTGTTGCTCATTTGTAAAGCCCCTTTCCTTTTTCGGCGGGCTGTGCTATACTGCAAGCAGCCCTTTTCGGCTGCGCTTCCGGCTTGCTTCCTACGGCCTCCGGGAGCGTTTTTCCTTCATTCAGGGGAAACTCCGGCGGCTGGGGGCTTTCAACTGATCTCGTGAGCCTTGCTGCACCTTGCTGTTCCTTCCCAACTCTTATAGACGTTCTTCACCCATCTTCTGCCGGTGTCTGAACTGTTTTCGTTTGTTCCCCTTGACTGTCATTATGATATCATATCTACCGGTAGATAACAATTGGCGATATCCACAAATATCTACCGGTAGATTTGTACATTATGTATCTACCGGTAGACTTTGTTTTGATGTATAATATGCTTATAAAAGTGAAAGGAGTTCGATATGCCAGAAAAAACAGAGGCACAAAAACGCGCACAGAAAAACTACATGGACAAATTCGTTCGTGTTGAGATTCGTATGACAGCAGAACAGCGCGAAGAAGTACAGGCCCACGCCGAAGCGCAGGGCGAGAGCACGAACGGCTTTATCAACCGCGCGATCTCGGAGACGATGGAGCGGGACGGGAAGCCGAAAACGGATTGACAACGGCGGGAAACGCCGTATAATGAAAACACGAGGTGAATCGAGATGTTAGATGAAAAAGATTTACAGGCTATCGATGAAATTTTCGCGCACAGAATGAACGTGATTCTGGAATCTGCCATTATGCCGAAATTCAACCTTCTGGCAGAGAATCAAAAGACCATGATGGAAACCCGCATCCCGGAAGACGACTTCGAAGATCTGAAGGAAGACGTGCAGATGCTCCGGGCAATCGTCCGGAAACACAGTCAGGAAATCAAGGAACTGAAGCGCGCCTGACTTGGGGTCACGGAATAAGGGGGCAGGCATATGAAAGTCTACACCATCATCGGCGGCGTGAACGGCACGGGCAAGAGCAGTCTGACCGGTGTTCTGCGGGCGCAACGCAACGATCTGGGCGTGATTGTGGACGTTGACCGCATCACGGCGCTTGCAGGCGTCAGCCCGCTTGAGGGCGGCAAGATGGCGATCCGGCGTATTGACGATTGCTTGGACAAAGGCATTTCCTTTGCGCAGGAATCCACGCTGTCAGGCTTCCGCACGGCGCAGACAGCAGCCAGAGCCAAGCGGGACGGCTATACCGTCCGGCTGTTCTATGTCGGCCTTGACACGCCGGAGGAAAGCCTTGCACGCATCGCGAACCGTGTGAAGCGCGGCGGGCATAACATCGGGACAGAAGACGTCCTGCGCCGTTTTGCGGGCCGCTGGGAGGCTGTGTCGAAGGTGCTGCCGTACTGTGACGAGGCACATTTTTTTGACAACGACAACGGCTTTGTCGAGGTCGCAGAGTACAAGAACGGTGAGTTACTGCTTGTTGGCGATCTTCGCCCGGCGTGGGTGCTGGAATTGCAGCGGTATCTTCTCCGCGCCGAAAGCGCAAAGGAAGGTGACGCAGAATGACCTATGCTGACCGATACCACCTGACACCGGAGCAGAGCCGCTTCCTTGCAAAAAAGAAGTGGGACGAAAATGTGTACTGCGGAATGAAGATGGAAAACCGTGCCGTCACATTCCCACAGACAAAGACCATTCTGGAAGGCGTCAACGTCCCCGGCGTGCAGCTGGACGATATCCAGGCCATTCTCAACATGCGCGACGCTTGGCGCTTCCTGATTGGCTCGATTGACGAAGATGTGACCTTGGAGTATGTCTGCAAGCTCAACGGCTTCATCGCCCGCAACGAGGCTCTGGAGTGGGGCAAGCTGCGCACGGGAAGCGTGGCCATCTCCGGTACGGACTACACGCCGCCTGTGCCGCAGGAAGCGACTGTCCGGGCAGAGTTGGCCGCGATCCTTGCCACCGATGCCTCGGCCACGGAAAAGGCGCTGAACGCCTTCTGCTGGGGTACGCGCGGACAGCTTTTCTGGGACGGCAACAAGCGCACCAGCCTGACACTGGCAAACAAAATCCTGCTGCAAGCCGGAGCGGGCGTTCTGACCATCCGGGATCAAAACATGGAGCAATTCAACGAAGTGCTGCTGAACTACTACGACACCGCCGAGGCCGAGCCGCTGAAAGCGTTTCTGTATGAGAATGCGATACAGGGGTTGGAACTCCATTCATAAAAAAGACCGTGAGAGGCCTGCAATGGGCTTTCTCACGGTTTTTCTTTTATGGCAGGTATCCGCGCTTCTGATATCCCGGCGTGTTGCTGTTCAGATTTCAAATCCAGATCTTCCAGCGACTGAACGCGGCACAGCTAGAGAACGTCAGCCAGGCACTGGTCAGCACAAAAAACAGACGGGGGTGGTTTTACAAGCCTGAATGAAAAAATAATTCCAGAATCATGGGAAGCACGTCTCCATCCGACTACGTTCTAAAAAACAGGAGGTAATTTATGCCACGCTTAAAAAAGAAAGAACCCGACTTCATCAAAGTCACTCGTTTGATTAGAGGATACGCGCCCACGTCAAAGGTCGCGGAAATGATTGGGAGGTCTGTACCAACTGCTCGTAAAAAAATAAATGACCCTAGACAATTTACACTCGGAGAATTACAAATGATTTGCCTGCGCGCGCACATCCCGGCGGAAGATATGGAAGCCAGCATCAAATTCTGATCCGGTCATTCCTCCCACAGTCCGCAGACCGTGCACTTGATGCGTAGCCTGCCGCCTGCATTGGACAGCGATACGCTGTCGCTGAGTTCCATGAGCATGGAAAAATGTTTTCGCACATATTCGTTCAGCACCACGACAGGAAGCGGCACGTCGAGTGTCAGACAGGCGCTGCGGCGGGTTTCCAACGGCTCCTGAATGTTCAGATTTCCGTGCGTATAGTGCATGAGCGCGCCGGCATGGCCGCGCAGCCGGTCAAATCGCAGCCGCTTGTCCTTGCTGGGGACTGTGCCGTGAAAATCGTCTTCAGGCTCACCGAGGATCAGGTTGATCATGTCTTGTTCGTTCATGTAGAAACCTCCTTCATTTTCTTTACACCTTTTGTTCTACCACATTTTTGGTCTTGTCCCGCCTGCGTCATAATTTTGTAACTGAATTTTCAGCCGTGAACAGGGTGCTTGTTTTTTCAAGCACGGGTGCGTCAGATCTGCCGCAGGAATCTGTCCAATTTTGGACACATCTGAAAAAACTTTCGCTCAAAATTGAGCACATCTCCCCAATTCTGGGGAGGTATCCTCATAATTGAGGACACGCCTCTTTTGCCATGCTGATTTGCGTTTGCTTCGCCTTCGCACGAAAAGCATACGAAGGGGGTCTGCGCAAAATTGCGCAGACCCCACCAGAACAGGAGGGGCCCCCAGAATGGGGGATACCCCCCATTTCACAAACCTGAGTAGAAAAAATCAAATCGTCCAAAGAGTTTCCCAAAAAATTTTATAAACTGCATTTTGAAACCGAAAACGCAGGAATTCTTGCATAAACCAGAGCAAAATATTATAATTACTCACAGGAAGGAGATGGTTTTGTGCCATATATCGCATATCTGCCGAACAGCAGAGTCACGCTTCTGGATCTCGACGAGGTGGCAGAGGTTCTGAATGTCTCACGAAAAACCGCATACCGATACTGCAGGAGTGGAAAACTCCCGTCCAACAGCGTCAGCGGGCAGGTCATGGTTTCCGAAGAAACGCTGCTTGCCTTCCTGCATGGCGCAAAACCACAGAAATCCGCGACTCGCACCGGCCAATATGCTGCCCGTGGGCAGAAGGTGGAGCCACCTCAATTCGCAGAATTCCCGCCAAACGATCTGACCGGAGTACGCCGAATCGAAGGATATTGATGATTTTTACGCAGAAATGCGTGTTTTTTCTGCATTTGTCCCGGACAGAAGTAGCCTAATTTTTGCCAAATTCATGGATATCGGGGGGGCTTTCATGCTGGAAAGCGTGTAAAAATGAGGTGAAGAGGGATGTGCTCTGCGTCCGGCCATGTTCTGCAAATGCCTCCGTGGGCTTCTACGCGCCGTTCTGAGCGGTTTTTATCCACTCGGCGTGAAGGAAGTCATGCAAGCGGCGTATTTCTGTATGGAAGCCTTTGGAATGCTCACAGGGCAACTGTCCGAAATTCGGACGGTTGTATGCGTCTGTGGGAAAACGCAGTAGACCGAAGTGGGGTGGTAAAATGCCGCTCCATGGTCTGTCCGAAAAACGGACGGACCGCCAAGCACCATTTCCCCCACAAGTGGGCGAAACGGAACCTGCTCTTTTTTGAGCGGGTTCCCAACGCTTCGAGAAAGACTTTCGCGGTTTTTCCTGCGTTTTACTCATTTTTGAGTAATGGACATTTTTGTCCATTAGCCCTATACGGTAAAACACAGTAGGGTGGGTATGTTTGTGACACGCCCCCGCGCTGCACGATGTTCAACCCGTACATTTTTGAACGGGTTGGAATTTTATTAAATCCAGATTTGGATTCAGCGACCCGTCAACCAGCGCAAAATTGCGCTCAATGAAATCAGCGAACGGAATTTTCCGTTGGTTACTCCTATAACCATGCCGACGAATTTCGTCGGGCTGGTCTGTCCGAAATCCGGACACGCTGTTTTCATCTTTGAACGCCGTCCGTAATCCGGACAACGAGACCAAAATTGGATTCGTTGGCTAACCACTAGCGAGTGACGCAAAAATCGTATTTCCAGACCTTTGGCCTCTGGTTCAGTCGCAGGAAGACGGGGTAACGGTTCGTTACACCCCCCATAGAGGTATAAAAAAGGAACGTCCCGGAAAGAACGTTCCTTTCTTGTTTTCCGCTTACAAGCGAAGGGCTTCCCTCAAGGCAGCTTCTTCTGCTGCATTCAGCTTTATGCCTTTGCAGGGTGTTTCCGTCCCATCGACCTCTTGGAACCACTTACGAATGTCCAGCACGGAATCAGGACTATTATCCCAGCGGATGCGTCTCACTTTTCTTTTCGAGCGGCCTGTCCCTGAAAGTGTGGCGATTTCCTCAACGATCTCATAAATGCGGTTGCTCATTCCAAGTTCCTCCTAAAATAAATGACTTTTGCTCAAATCTGTGTGAAAGTGCGTATGTGCTATTCCGGCCGCAGGGCCATATCATTTTGTTGCCGGAAATCCATGTTTCCGAACGGCCAACGAAATTCGTCGGCCCTATCGATTGTCTTAATCTCCAAAGCAGTTTCCTGCCATTGACCGTGTATGGACGGCCTGCCCATCAAGAAGGACGTCGATTCTGCGCCCGCAGTCCTCGCAGGTGATTTTGATATTTGCTTGGCTGGATGCCACGGCGACGGATCGGCCCTTTTTCCGGATGGTCAGGTTGCGTCCATCGTACCCGGCCAAGATGTTGCCGCAGGGGCAGCGAATGAGCTGGTTATTTCTGCAATTAGTCACGTTAACCCTCCTCGCTATTGCTCGTTTCTGTCGGCTGCGTATTTTTTGGAGATGAATTTTCCGTCAATCCGGAATTCTCAATCTGACAGTCACAAATTTCACCCGGATCAAGCGACGCACCGCAGTATGGACATGAATAGTAAAGATACATCGCGCTCAGCCCTTAGATTCCCTGATGATTCCAGGAGCACCCCAAAAATCAAATTTTATGCTCCCGGTACTACCATGGCGATTCTTTGCGACGATTGCGGTCAAAGTCTGCGCCTCCCACGATAGTTGCTGCTTGGGCTCGTACATAGCGGGACGGTGCAGCAGAATAACCGCGTCCGCATCCTGCTCAATCGCACCAGAGTCGCGCAAGTCGGCCATGCTTGGCTGCCTGTCCGCCCGCTGCTCTGACGCACGATTCAGCTGGCAAAGGCAGAGAATCGGCACGTCCCGCGAGCGGGCGAGGGATTTCAGGGCAGCGCTGTTCCGTGTGACCCTCTCATAAATGCGGTCTTTCCAGAAGTCATACTCCGCGCACGCTGTTGCGTTCGGGCGCTGCGCGTAGATCATAAGCTGCTCGTTGTAGGGGTACTTATAAAGCCGCGCCGCCGTAGCGAGAAAAGCCGTCCAGCTTCGATAGCTGCCGGTGATCTGCCGCGCGGTTCGCTCGGCAAATTCTGAATAGAATTGTAGTTTGGTTGACATAAATCAAAACCTCCTTTCGGAAAGTCTGGTTGTATTTTTTGAAAAAGGCTGTTATACTAAGAGCAAGAAAGAATCAGGAGGTGCGAAGTATGGGTATCCCGGAAATTAAATCTGTTGTTTCCAGGCTTGGACAGGAATATGGTGCGCAGCGGATCTGGCTGTTTGGCTCTTACGCCCGCGGGGATATGACGCCTGCCAGCGACATTGACCTTCGCATCGACAAAGGCCGCATCCGCGGCATTGAGATGGGCGGCTTGCTTCTTGATCTGGAGGACGCGCTGGGCGTGCCGGTCGATCTGATCCCGACTGGCAGCCTGAGTGAGCGATTCCTTTCCAGTATTCAGAAAGACGAGGTACTGCTGTATGAGGCTTGACCGCGACGCCAGTATTCTGGAACACATCG
>ERZ808240.4724-NODE-4724-length-11738-cov-29.078233_pt1 | contig 11738 bp, 11 predicted proteins | sample MGYA00521084_ERZ808240 | MGnify/ENA primary metagenome ERZ808240 (study PRJEB31516, sample SAMN03275571) | gut metagenome | biome: mammalia-associated habitat; material: feces | host: Papio cynocephalus | place: Kenya | collected 2012-08-06 ... | reverse complement strand
TCCTTTTTTTTATAACAACAGATCCTGGACTACGACTTTCCAGGATGACGGCAACACCAAACAACGGATTCCCGAACGCTCCGCGCCGGCTACCTTCGGGGATGACAATCTAAAAGAGGTATTATCCCAGAGGGGAGCCGGCCGCTCGCTAGGGGTAATGTAATCTAATATTTTTTAAATGACAGCAAAAAACAAGTGTTATTCCTGTTGGGGGTGGGCCCAGTTGCTGTAATAAAGCGAGACCCCTGTGTTTATTCAACGCAGGGGTCTCAATCAGCCGATTTGTCCATAATTACTCACTTTCCGTAGTAACAGGTACTCCAACAGTTCAAAGTTTTGCGGCGCCACACAGGGCCTGCCGGTGGTTGCGCCGCCCCATACCTCTGGCGAACTCCAACTGCCCTCAGGCAGCCGGCCCAAAGTTTGTGCAGCGGCCTTGCATACCAAACGCACCTGCTCCGTGTTGTACAATCCTCAAAGAACTTTTTTTCTGCTTCCCGGTCCCCTGCCGTGCCACGCTCTTCGCGCCCGCAAGGCAAACAATCGGGAACAGTTGTCATCCGTTCGCACCGCCAGACATCATCAGGAAAGGCTGGTGTGCCGGGGTAGTTTTCTGTCGGCCCTTACTAGGGATATGAATAGTATAGTGGAATTCCGGCCGAAATCAAGGGGAATTATCCAATATAATCCATTTTTAATACCACAAGGCCCAAGGGGCGCGCTTCGTCCGTCGGAAGCGTCTGCCCGGCCGCGGCCAAAAGCGTTTGCCCTTGCACCTTGGCAAGCAGATAGTTGCCACCCTCCCAAATTAGCATTGTTTTGCCGTCCACCCACACGCTTGCGGGCTTGATAAGCCACAGGGCATTATTTATGTCCAGCAAATATTTGCCGCCTTGGGTGCGTTGGCGGGGCAAGGTCCACCACTCGGTTACCTCGCACCCGGTAAAAGCCGGATAGTGCAAGGGGACGGCGGATAAAAGCGGTATGGAAACGCTGTTGCTTTGCGCGGCAGAATTGTCAGCGCTGTAAGCATTTTCCGGCCCTTGGGCATCGCGCAAGGCGGGCAACGGGGAAAACGGGTGCGCCTCGGGATACGTGGTAACGGGGGTAAAAAGCCGCATAACGGAAAACTCATCCAGCCCGAAAAGTTGCGCCATTTGGGCCACATATCCTTTGGAGGGGCGGCGCTTTCCGGTTGTCCACAGGGCCACCGTGGCGGTGGAAACTTGCAGGAGCCGTGCTAACTTGGCTTGGGCTCCGCGCAATACGCCGCCGTTCCATTTTTCCAGTTGTTTTTCAAACTTATTTATCATCGGCTCCTCTCTAAAAAGTGGCTGGGCCCAAGTAGGACCAAAAAATACTTGACAAATGCTAACAATACTTACTATACTAACATTTATAAACAAGCCCTAACTTGTTTATATTCTCCGGGCGTACAAAGTTGCCTCTATCCTTACAGAAGCAAATCCGTCTGCCGGACCCGGCAGTTTAGGCCGCGCCCGCGGCCCCAATATTTTGTGCGCTCTTGCTTGCGTGTATCCCGCCAGGGGGCGCAAGTTTATTGTAGCAAATAAAAAGATGTTTGGGTTAGCAAAGTTAAGATTCCAACGCGTCCGCCCTATGTTAAAAAGGCTTCCGGCCGATTGGCTTAACTTTGCTAACCACATCTTCCAACTATGTGTTTCTACTTCATTTTTTATCTGGTGGGCGTTATCAGCCTGGTATGCTTTGCGCGCGATTTGGCGGACTTTTTTAGCCGCTAAATGGAATTTTCAGGCGGGGTATAGGGGAAATTATCTATAATGTAAAAATGAAATCAGGTTTTTCCCTTAACATTTACGGCCTAATTTTTGCCATTATGCTGGTTATGGCCGCGCTGACGTACCTCCTGCCCGCCGGGCAGTATGACACCGTCCAAAAGGACGGCCGTTCCTATACCGTGGCCGGGTCCTACCATAAGGTGGAGTCCAACCCGCAGGGCCTTGCCGCCGTGCTGACGGCTCCCGCCAAGGCCTTTGGCGATTGTGCCGATATCATCGTGTTTATTTTTATTACCGGGGCTATTTTTACCATTTTGGAACGCACCGGCACGGTAAACGCCGTGATTTTGGGCACCAGTTATTTGTTCTCGCGCACGGACGCCCTCAAAAAGTTTTTTATCCCGGTCAGTATGATTTTGTTTTCGCTGGGAGGGGCCGTCTTCGGTATGGAGGAGGAAACCCTTATCTTCATCCCGCTGTTTATCCCGCTGGCGCTCTCGCTGGGGTATGATACGGTGGTGGGGGTGAGTATTCCCTTTTTAGGCGCCTGGGTGGGGTTTGGCTCGGCGTTTATGAACCCGTTTACGGTCGGCATTTCCCAAGGTATTGCGCAACTGCCGCTTTATTCTGGCTTGGGATACCGCTTTGCCGTGTGGGCCATTTGCACGGGCGTGGTGATCTGGTTTGTTACTTGGTACGGGGAAAAAGTGCGCAAAAATCCCACCAAAAGTATCACTTACGAGGCCGATAAAGAAAAACGCAAAAACCTGCATTTAAACGTGCTGGAAAAGCCGCATTTTAAAGCCTCGCATATTTGGATTTCGGTTGTTTTTACCTTGGGTATGGCCGCGCTTGTGTATGGGGTGGCGGTTTATCATTGGTATATTATTGAAATTTCCGGCCTGTTTTTGGGCGTAGGGTTGGTGGCGGCGGTTATCGGCCGCTTGTCCTTGAACCAAACGACGGACGCGATTATTGACGGGGCGCGCAGTATGGTTAGCGTGTCTATTATGCTGGCCTTGGCGCGCGCGATTGTGGTGATTGCTTCCGACGGGCGCATTTTGGATACAGTTTTGCACGCCATTGCGCAAATTATCGGCCAGCAGCATCCCTTGGCCGCGGTGGAGGGGATGTTCTGGGCGCATACATTTATTAACTTCTTTGTGGCGTCCGGCTCCGGCCAGGCCGTGCTGACAATGCCTGTAATGATTCCGCTGTCGGACTTACTTGGTATCAGCCCGCAACTTTCCATTTTGGCTTACCAGTTCGGCGAAGGCTGGACGAACGCCATTATCCCCACGGCTCCCGTTACAATGGCCGCTATCGGTATGGCGGGTATTCCGTGGCTCAAATGGGCGCGCTGGAACTTGGGCCTGCAAATTGTGCTGGCCGTGCTTTCTATGTTGCTCTTAATCCCGCCGTATTTACTGCATTGGTAGCCTGATTTATTTGTTTGAAGGCCCCTCTTGCAGGGGCCTTTTTTATGTCCTTTTTATGAATTTATCCGCTAAAATTGACTTGGAAAACCGCATTTTTGCCCGGGCGGCGTTTTTGTCTGTCCCAGTGGACGGCGTGCGCGGGTGTTTATCGGCGCCTGCGGACGATGCTTATTTGCAATCGTTGATAAGCGTGTATAACCGCTTTTTTGCGGACGAAAACCGGGCGTTTTTGCCCGAGGAAGATTCCTCTTTAACGTGGCGGTATTTTAGGCAAGAGAGGCGTTTTTTGCCCTTTTTATGTCCTATAAAAGGCGTACCGTTTTTTGCGTGTGATTTTAAGGCAAATTTATTTTTCTTGCAAAATTAATTTGACAAATAAAAAATACTTTGCTATAATATATTTATAATTACAAAGCGCAAAAAAGCGGTTTGTAATTTTTTTATCTCCGGGCGACCCGCCCACGCTTTCCTTTTACTTTCCGAATATGCAAAACGGGACGTTTTCATTGTCCCGCAATTCTTATTTGGAGTTTTTCAATATGCCAGCCAAAAAACCGCTTTCCTATCAGCCGGAATATTGCGAGCGTTTGCTTGCTTTTTTTAATGTGGCCCCGTTTACCGTTACCGAAGTGCAAAAGCGCGACGGCAGCATTAGTTTGGTGGAAACCGCCGCAGAACTACCCACCTTTGCGGCCTTTGCCAAAATGCTGGGCACCACTTGCGAGGTCCTTTCCAGTTGGGAGAAAAAGCACCCTGCCTTCCGCTTGGCCGCCCAAAAGGCGCGCGACTTGCAGGGCAATATTCTCATCCAAAACAGTCTGCGGGGCAATTATTCCTCGTCCTTTGCGGTGTTTACCGCCAAAAATCTTTTGGGGTGGAAGGACGGAAAAGAGGACGGAGCACGCCCGGATATCGTCGTGCGCTGGGAGGAAAACAAATGAATAAGACCCGTATCGTTATCCCGTATTCGCCGCGCCCCGTGCAGGCGCAAATTCACCCGCAGTTGGAAACCCACCGCTTTTGTGTGCTCGTTACGCACCGCCAACTGGGCAAAACGGTCTGCGCCGTCAACCATTTGCTTAAAAAGGCCCTGCAAAATCCGCTTCCGCACGCGCGGTATTTTTATATTGCGCCCTTTTTAAAGCAGGCCAAAATGATTGCCTGGGATTATGTTAAACGCTATACCGCGCCCCTGCCGGACGTTACCGTAAACGAAAGTGAACTGGCCGTCCGCCTGCCTAACGGCGCGCGGATTTGGGTGTGCGGGGCCGATAACCCCGATGCCTTGCGCGGCACCTATGCCGACGGGGTGGTACTGGACGAATACGCCCAAATCAAGCCCGATGTGTTTACCGAAATCATCCGCCCGATGCTGTTGTCGCGCGAGGGGTGGGCGGTTTTTATGGGCACGCCAAAAGGGCAGAACGCCTTTTTTGAACTTTTTAACCGGGCGCAAAAGGCCGCTTTATCCGAGCCTTCCGTTTGGTGGACGGGCGTTTTTAGGGCGGACGAATCGGGCGTAATTTCTCCCGCCGAACTGGCGCGCTTAAAGCGTGAAACGCCGGACACCATTTTCCGCCAAGAATATTTGTGCGATTTTACCGCCAGCGCAGAAAATGTGTTAATTCCCATAGATTTGGTGCTGTCCGCCTGCGCCCGCGCGTATAGCCCGGCCGAGGTGCGCTTTGCCCCTAAAATTATGGGCATTGACCCCGCCCGCTTTGGCGACGACAGAAGTGTTATTTTTTGCCGGCAGGGGTTAAAAACATTTGAGCCGCTGGTGTTCCGCCATATTGACAATATGACGCTGGCTGACCGTGCCGCGCGGCAGATAAACCTTTTTCACCCGGACGGTGTATTTGTAGATGCCGGGTGCGGCGGGGGCGTGATTGACCGCTTGCGCCAACTGGGCTTTTGCGTAACCGAAGTACCCTTTGGCGGAGCCTCGCTTTTCCCCGCGCAGTACGCCAACAAGCGGGCGGAAATGTGGGGCGAAATGGCCCGTTGGTTAAAGGCCGGTGGCTCGTTGCCGCCGTCGCCCGAATTAAAGGCCGATTTGTGCCAAGTGTGCTACGAGTACGACGCGGCGGGGCGGATGCGCTTGGAGTCCAAAGATAAATTAAAGGAGCGGTGCGGCCAAAGCCCGGACTTGGCCGACGCACTCGCGCTGACCTTTGCGGCGCCCGTCCGCCCCAGAAGTTTGGGCGTAAAAGAATTTGCCGGGTGCGAGTACGACGTGATATAAGGCCTATATTTTAGTGGGTCCTTTTACCTTTAAAAAATAGGTCCAAGGACTCTGTTTAAAAGGATTCAAAATACATATAGTAACCTTATGAAGATAATTCCTGTATTGGCGGTTTTGTGCTTGGCTACCCCTCTGTTTGCGCAGAAGCAAATTACGGCTTCCGTGCGCGCGGCGGGGCGTGTGGCGCAAATAACCCGCAATACAGCCACTACTTGGCGGGGTCCGGCTCACAGCGGTATGTTGTTTGAACAGTTGCAGCAAGAAATTGCCCGCTTAAAAGCGCCACCCTCTAATGTGCCTCCGGCGTGGATAACTAAACCGGAAAATATGAGTTTAGCCTTAAAGTTAGGTGCCAGTTTAAAGGAGCGCCAAGCCCAATTGCGCGCGTTGCCCCGTGCGGGCCTTGATGAACTTAAAACGGTGCGCAAACAGGCGGCGGAAACCTTGGCCGCTAAATTAAAGGGCCGTCAGTTGATTATGATAGGCGAAACGCATTACCAGCCGCAGGCCCGTGCACAGATTAAGGAATTAATCTTTCGCTTGCGCGAATTAAATCCCGGCAAACGGGTAGTTGTGTTTACGGAGTTTTTAAATTTAGATGAATTGCCCCGTGTGAAGGGGGAACACTCCAAATATGACTATTACCGCCGCGGCGGCGAAGGATTAAGCCGCGCCACGCGGGAAACGATTGATAATAAACGGACTATTTGGGTGGAAAACGACCACGCCAAGTACGAAGCCTATGCCGGGGATGTACTCTATCCGCTCGTAGAAAGCGGCGTAGAAGTTTATCCGTTAGAGGACCCGGAACATATCAAGATGTACCGCTCGGAACTTTCTTCGTTTTCTGTCGTAGCCGAGCGCAACAAAAATTGGGCCCGCCAAATGGACGTAAAAATGCGGGAAGTCCGCCAAACGGACCCCGATGCGGTTTTTATCGTGTATGCCGGGGCTTCGCACGTGGTTTACCATATGCTTTACGCAATGCCTAAATTCTTTGCGGGGGAAAATACCGCCGTGGTAAATGTGCAGGCAGAACACCCGCTGGGGAATTTCCCGGTGGTGGACGTATGGGGGGAAAACAGCGCATTTTATAACCCCTTTGCCCGGCCCGAACGCTTTGCCTGGCTTTATAAAAAACAGCAAGCCCCTGTGCTTTTTTATTGGAACGAAGCCAACGCCAAAAAAATGGCCCGCTTGTCCGGCTTTGATTATGTACTCCTCTTGCCGAAAGCGGCTAAATAATCAGCCTGTAAAATAAGCCTTATTTTCCTAAAAAAATAAAAATATTTGCTTAAAATTTAAGTAAAATACGAAATTTTTTAAAATATTGCTTGACAAAATGCTATTTTTTATGATAAAATAAAAAATATAGAAGTTACGCAGTATTCCTCTTATTTCCCAACAATTTTTGTAGTGTAATTAAAAGCGTCTTTTGTATGCTTTTATAGGCTTTTTTGACATAAAAAAACCCGCTCGTTAGAGCGGGCAAAAAAGCAATCCAACAGGTTTTTATACCGGGTTTCCTACCAGGCCCAAGGCCAACAACCCCAGTAAAATAACCGTCAGCAAAATAGAAATCCAAGTAGCGGATTTTTTGCTCTTCTTTGGAAATACCTTGCGCGTGATAATGTAAAAGCCCGGAAAGGCAAGCAAAATCACAAATACAAAAATCGTAATTAATCCCATCATAGTCGTACCTCTTTTGTTATTCTAATAAATTTTTACCGTTTGCGCACGCCCGTGCGCGAAAAAAACGGGTTAATTCCTACCTATGAAAAATAATATCCAACCAAAGACCGATTATCTACGCCTTTACGGCGAACTGAAAAGCGAGCGCGCCACCTGGTTGCCCGCTTGGAAGGACCTCTGCGCTTACTTGGCGCCTACGCGGGGCTTTTTTGACGGGCAAACGCCCAACCAAGGCCGCCGCTTGGACCACAAAACCTTGCTGGACAGCGACCCGTGTTTAGCGGTGGAAATTCTTTCCGCCGGGATGATGAGCGGGCTGACGAGCCCGGCAAGAAGTTGGTTTGACCTGGGGCTTGCCCCGCGCGAACTGTCGGACGCTCCCGGCGTGCGCGAGTGGCTCACCGAAGTAAAAAAACGCTTGGAGGACGCCTTTGCGGCGAGCAATGTGTATAGCACGCTCCATATGTTTTACCAAGAAATTGCCGTCTTTGGCACGGCGGCCTTTTTGCTGGAAGAGGACCCGCAAAAAGGGATTCGCTGTCGTCCCTTTACCATTGGGGAATATTGCTTGGGAACCGATTCCTTGGGGCGCGTAAACCGCTTCGGGCGCGAGTTCTTTCTAACGGTTCCGCAAATGCGCGAAGCCTTTGGCCTTGAAAATCTGCCGCCCTCTTTACTGGTATCGTCCGCTCCAAACCGCTACCATAAAATTATCCACCTGATTTTGCCCAATAAAGATTATTCCCGGGAGTGCCTGGATAACCGCCGTATGCCTTATTTATCCGTGTATTTAACGGAGTCCGGCCATTTGCTACGCCAAAGCGGCTATCGGGAGTTCCCGGTGATTGCCGCCCGCTGGGAAGTAAAACACGCGGCGGATGCGTACGGGCGCGGGCCGGGGTGGAAGTGTCTGGGCGACGTAAAAATGCTTCAAAAAATGCAAAAGGCCAAGTTGGTGGCGTTAGATAAAAACACCAATCCGCCCGTAATGGTGTCGGCCAATGTGCAGGGCGAAGTGAATTTATTGCCCGGAGGAATTACCCGCTACAACGGCACGACGGACGCGGCGGTAAAACCCGCGTATCAGGTGCAGGCCGATTTATCGTCCTTGGAAAACGCTATTTCGTCCGTTAGAAGCACGGTGCGCGCGCAGTTTTTTGCGGACGTATTTTTAATGCTTTCCGCGCAAAATTATTCCAATATGACCGCCGCCGAGGTGGCCGAACGCCACCAAGAAAAAATGCTGGTGTTGGGCCCTGTGTTGGAGCGGCTTAAAAACGAACTGTTGGACCCGCTTATTGACCGTGCCTTTGCCTTGCTCTACCGCCAAGGTTTTCTGCCGCCCGCGCCCGAAAGCGTGCAGGGCCTGAAAATGAAGGTAGAATATGTGTCCCTTATTGCGCGTGCGCAAAAAGCCGCGGGGCTTTCGTCTCTTGTCCAAGGTATTAATTATGCGGCCACGCTGACGGCGGCTAATCCACAAGTAGGCGAGCGGGTGGATTACAACCGCGCGCTGGAAGAAGGACTTAACGCCTTGGGCGTAGCACCCGCCTTATTAAAAAATTCGGAAAAGTAAAAGCAAAATGAAAAACCGCTCCCGGGCGCGCCTTTATAAGCGAGCGGCCCGAAAGCGGAGTGAATACGGCTCCCGGAACCCCGTATTTGCCTATCAAAAACCGCATAAGCGTTGGGGCAGGCGTCTAAAATTACCGCACGCTGCCCCTGCCGCGGGAGAGAACCGCACCGGCTCCGGCTTCTCTCCCGTCTATATAAAACCTATGAACGAAAAACAATTAAAAAAACGCAACGCCTGCGATTTGCAGGCCGTTCTAAAAACCGTACAGGGCCGCCGTGTGCTATGGCGTATTTTGCAGGCCTCCGCCCTGTGCCAGCACGGCTTTGTGCCGGGCGATGCCTGCGCGACGGCCTTTCATTGCGGGCAAAGGAGTTTGGGGCTTTTTCTGCTGGCGGAAATAGAAGAAGCCGCCCCGTCCGCCTACGCACAAATGCGGGGGGAATATTTGTCCGAAGTAAAAGCAGAACAACAACAGGTAAACCGCCAAAGTGAGGAATTAATATGAGTGAAGAAACAACCGATTTAAACGCCCCGGCCGCTCCGGCATTAGAGCCGGACAAGCGGGCGGACGTACCCCAAGACCCGCCGCTCTACGACGGATTAAAATTGCCCGAGGGCGTCGTGTTTGACGGTCCGTCCTTGGCTGCTTTTAAAACCCTGTCGCAGGAAATGGGCCTTTCGCTGGAACAGGTACAAAAACTGGTGGATTTTGAAGGCCGTTTTGTGCGCCAAGGGGAAAGCGAGGAGCAAAACCAAAAACAGCAAATTGTGGAAAACTGGGCCCGGCAGACCAAGGAAATGTACGGCCCCCAGTTGGAAGAGGCTGTTTCTTGCGCGGTCCGCGCGGCGGATGCGTTCGGCGGGCCGGAACTAAGGCAACTGCTGCAATCCACGGGGCTTGGGAACCATCCCGTTATCGTCCGTACCTTTAACGAGATAGGCAAACGTATCAGCGAGGATTCCTTCCCGGGCGGCAAACCCGCCGCCGTGCAGGATAAAACCTTCGCCGAGGCGTTGTACGGAAAACACAATTAAGGAGAAAGATATGGCAATTATTGCTGACAAGCAGTACAGTTTGATTGATTATGCAAAACAGTTTGACCCCTCCGGCCAGGAATTGGCCATTGCCGAGGTGTTAAGCAAGTCTAACGATATTATCGGCGATGCGCTGGTGGTGGAAAGTTCCTTAGACAGCGGCCACGAATACGCCGTCAGAACCGGCATCCCGGAAGGCACTTGGCGCCGCGCTTACCAAGGTATTGAACCTGCCAAGGCCACTACCAAAGTGGTGGTGGAGTCCTACGGCACGTTGTCCGCCTATTCCGTGGTGGATAAATTGGTAGCCGAGAAAGGGGGAAATGTAGAAGCCGTGCGCACCGGGCAGTCCCGCGCGATTATTGCCGGGATGTCCAACACAATGGCTTCCAACCTGATTTATGGCAACGCCGGAAAGAACCCCGAACGCTTTACGGGTTTGGCCGCGCGCTACTGCGAACTTTCCGGGGCGGAAAGTTCCCGCAACGTCCTTGACGCGGGCGGTCAAACGGAAGGTAAAAACTCCTCTATTTATTTGGTGGTATGGGATACGGACAAGATTTTTACCTTCTTTCCCAAGGGATCCAAGGCGGGCATCCAACGCTTGGACCACGGCCTTGTCAACCATATTGACTCAGAGGGCAACGAATACCCGGCCTATAAGGAATATTTTGAGTGGAAGTTGGGCCTGGCCGTGCAGGATTGGCGTTTTGCGGGCCGCATTTGCAATATTGACGTGGAAAATGTGCCCGCGGACCTGATTGACCAAATGTGCGAATTGGAAGAGCGTATCCAAAGCCTTTCTATGGGCAAGCCCGTTTGGTATATGAACCGCACCGTAAAGGCGGCCCTGCGCAAATTGACCAGCAACCGCACCAACGTACAATACGCCGGACCAGGTAACGTCCCGCCCGCTGATGACGTTTAACGAAATCCCGGTGCATATTTGCGATGCTATCGTAGATACCGAAGCCTTGGTGAAATAGGAGAAACATATGTTATTAGACCAAAGTGTTATTTTGTCGGATAAACAGGCGCTGACCGCGACGGCGCCTTCCACCCACACGCTGGATTTGGCCGCCGCCGGAAATGCCGTCCCGGGCCGCCTGTATGTGGTGGCCCGCTTGGATGAGGGGTTGACGGGGGCTACGGGCCTGACGGTAGCCCTGCAAACGGCTGATACGGCGGACTTTGCCAATGCCAAAGAGTTGGTAAGCGTGGCCTGTAATGCGGACAATTTGGCGGAGGCTGGCGAACTATTTAGCGTGCCGTTTCCGCTGGGGGCCAAACGCTATGTGCGCGCGTATTACACCGTAGCGGGTACGCCGACTGCGGGCAAGGTTTCTTGCTTTGTTACGGACGCGGTGGACCTGAAATAAGGGGATGCAACCCGGGCTGTTTTTTAATGGCCCGGGTTCCTTTAAAAGTGGTGCCCTAGCGGGTCTCACGCGGGTGGCAAATAGTCCGCGCCCCTTTGGTTAAGAGAGCCACACTTTTTTGCGATGTTACAAATAAACGAAGTTGCAACAACAGACAAGGCTGTAAAAACTGATGACATCCAAAATTGAGTGGTCCGCCTGCCACATTGCCAGAGAACCCGCCTGCAAAAACACCTTTTGGATAGTATCTGTATAACCCTTTGCTTAAAAAACGCTTGAAATAGGGCCTATTTTGCTCAAAATCGGGGTTTTTACGGCCCAAAAGCGGATAAATGCTTTCAAAATAGAAATGTTTTTGATATCTTTCCCCAATTTTTTAGAAAATAGGCGATTTTTCCAGATGTTACCCCAATTGTTGATAAAAAATAATTATAAAACATTATTAAAAAGTGCCTACACGGAGAAACACCCACGCAAAAAACGGTATAAAATTTTTATAAACAAAATATTTAATTTGATTTTATAAAAATACATATAAAAATAAAAACACTTAAAATATAAGTATTTTTAAAATTAACTATAATTTTAAATTTACAAAATACTTTGATTTAA
>ERZ808240.4722-NODE-4722-length-11753-cov-35.865362_pt1 | contig 11753 bp, 7 predicted proteins | sample MGYA00521084_ERZ808240 | MGnify/ENA primary metagenome ERZ808240 (study PRJEB31516, sample SAMN03275571) | gut metagenome | biome: mammalia-associated habitat; material: feces | host: Papio cynocephalus | place: Kenya | collected 2012-08-06 ... | reverse complement strand
GTTGCGAAATGATTGCTTTTTGCAATTGTTTTGCTATCTTTGTCGCAAAAATGTAGTTATTATGTCACAGTCAGCAGTAACAATACGGATAGATTCCGACATCAAGAATCAGTTTGATAGTCTTTGCGAGGAATTTGGTATGAGCGTGAATACGGCGTTCAACATTTACGTACGCAACGTTGTACGAAACCGTAGGATACCGTTTCAGATTGAGGCGGCAGGGAAAGACGATGCGGTGGAGAAAGGTCGTCGGGCTTTCAGCCGTATGCGCCAGATGGCTCAGGAGTCGGGCGCGGAAATGACTCTTGAGGAAATAAATGAGGAGATAAGGCTTGCGAGGGAGGGACGCTGATGAGACAACTCTACGCCGTGATTGACACAAATGTTCTCGTGTCGGCCCTTTATGCGAAGAATCCTGATTCGGCGACATTTCAAGTCATTGAGAAAATCTTTGCACGGGAAATAATACCTATGTACAATGACGAGATTCTTCAGGAATATGGTGAGGTTCTTCGCCGTCCGAAGTTTTCGTTTTTGGAAGAAGACATTAAGTCTCTGATAGAGTCAATTACCGATATCGGACAGAACTCGTGGCGAGCAGCTGTTCTGGACAATGTGTCTGACCCTAAGGATGCCGTTTTCTATGAAGTTGCCCTGTCAAGGGATGATTCATATCTCGTGACAGGCAATATAAAACACTTTCCGAAAGTACAGATGGTCGTTACCCCTCGCGAGATTCTTGACCTCCTGTCCAAAACGCTGAAAGAAGCGGAATGAAAAAGCTGCGGGAAAAGGAATGAAAAAGCTGAAAGAAAGGGGATGAAGAAAAAGATGAGCTCGCTTTTTCTTCGCCCTGCTTAGACGCATAAGCGTCGTGCGAAGAACAACGAAGCGAGAGCCTTGTGCGATGGTGTGCACGGAGCACCACTTCCCCTTCGAGGGGACGGGAGGGGTCTATTTAGAGTCCGGCGCGGCCGAGCTTGACGGGGAATGTCGGAAAAGTGCTGCGGTCGCCGTAGGTATAGACCGAGCTGCCGCTGACGCCGATGTAAAACATCTGGAGGAAATTCAGGGTGCCTGCGGTCGTGCTGAGCGAGAGCCCCTTCATCGTCGCGTTGCGGCCTTCGGCGTCGAGTTCGCAGGCGCAGATGTAATAGATGTCGCTGTTGTCGTCCGCAATGCCGTAGAAGCCCTTGCTTGTGAGGCCCACCAGCATCTTTGTGACCTTGATGGTGCCGCTGTCGGTCGGGAGGTCGTGCTCTCCGTAGTTGTAGGAGGTAATGTAGAGCTTGCCTGTCTCGTCGTCGATGACTCCGTGCATCGGAGTGTCGGTGACATTGTTCCAGCCCGAGATGAGGAAGGTGAAGTCTTCGCGCTTGTCTTCGGAAATCGTCAGGCTGTAGCCGTGGCCGGTGTTGTCGGCCGCCTCCCACTTGCCGAGCCACTTGTCATAGACCGCGCTCCAGTCCTTGCCGTCGATACGGAACTTTTCGGAAACTGCGAAACTGCCGGTGAAATAGCCGTTGCGGTCAATGCCGATGGCGAAGGCGTAGTAGCTCTTGCGGGTGCGCAGGGTGTAGTAGATGCTGCTTGTGCCCGTAAACACGTACTTGCTCCAGTTTGACGGATATTTCGCGAGGAGATTGGCGACTGAAGCCTTGATGAACGCGCTGATGTCGTTGTTGTAGAGGCTTGTGAGGTTCTCCTCGGAAATCACGTCTATGAAATAGCGGGTGTTGTCGGTTGAGGTGTTGGTAATCTTGCGGTAGGACTTGTCGGCGCCCTGCGGCTTCACATAGCCGTCGTAGGTCACCGTCCAGTTCTCGTTCAGAACCGCGTCGGGGGTGAGGCGGAACTCAAGCGTAGCCGGCGTTCCGAAGACAGTGCCGTCGGCGTCGAGGCCGGAGACAATCGCACGGAGTTTTTTCGATGCCGGAAGATCCCCGAATGTCACGGATTTCTTTCCTGAGCAGAGAACCGATTGGATGTCTTCGAGAGACGCGACCTTTGTGCGGAACAGTTCGGCGGCGTCGCTCGTGAGGTCCTCCGTCACGAAGGCGTACCATTCTCCGGAGCCGGACGGCGTGATGCTCACCTCCGCCGACGACGAGGTCTCGCCGCTGATTTTCATCTCGAACGTCATTGCCTCGTGCTCCGTCCTGAACTCGCAGCTTGCCGGCTTTCCATAGACCGTGCCTTCCGGGGTGAGCCCGAACACCACATAGACATATTTCGTCGCCGGAGAGAATCCCTCCGCAATCCTTATCCTCTTCGAGCCGCGCTCAAGAGCCCCGGCGAATCCTCCCTCAAGCCCGGAGAGCTCGTGCACCTTTCTGTTTATGGCGGCCTGGACCGGCGTGCTGACGTCGTCGTAGGCGAAGCCGTACCAGGTGTTGCTGTCCTGCCCGTTGTTGGTTATGAGAAAAGTCGCCCCTTCGGACGTCGGGTCAGAAACCTTAACGCTGAACTCCACCCCGGCTTCCGGGCTTTCCGCGCCGGATTGCAGGAAATCTTCCGTACATCCAGAAAATAAGGCAGGTACGACGGCAGACAATGTCAGGAACTGTAAGCAGAACTTTCTCATATCGAATAAGTTGGATAAATCGCGTGGATGTATGCTCCGTGGGCGGGCCCGCCTGCGGAATCGACCGGCAAATATATGCAAATAATTTTAATAATAATTGTGATGACAGAAATTTTGCATATTTTGCTTCAATTTTATAGTCAAATCCTTTGAAAAGTGTAAGCTGCGCGGCGGTTTGGGGATGCAAAATTTGTGTCAAAGTGCAATACATATCTGTCAAATGTGCTTTGGAGTGAAAAAATATTGAAATGATAATTGTAAGTGATGATGATTTTTTGTAATTTCGACCTCGTTTCCAATGATTCTTGCGTGTTTTGGATTCGTTAGTAGTAATAATTTGTAATCAAATTTCCCAATGAGATTTAAGAATGTAGTGTTTTCACTGCTTTTTCTTTTCATTTCGGTGACAATGGCCGCCCAGAAGGTTACGGTTACGGGACAGGTTCTGGACTCCGTGAGCGGCGAGGGCGTTCCCTTTGCCGGAGTTTTCGTGAAGGGAACGACGACAGGGGTTTCGACTGACGATGAGGGCCGCTTCTCCATCGATGTCGTTCAGGGGGGGGCAGAGCTCCTTATCAGTTCAATAGGCTATGTCGAGCAGCTGTTTAAGGCGGTCCCCGGCGAGGAGCTTGTCGTAAGGCTCGTGCCGGATTCGCAGGCGATTGACGAGACCATCGTCGTGGCCTACGGAGTTCAGAAGAAATCTTCCTTCGTCGGCTCGGCCGCACAGGTGAGCGGGGACAAGCTCAGCAAGATGCAGTCGACCAACATCTCCAAGTCCCTTGAAGGTGCGGTCGCGGGGCTTCAGACGTCCAGCTCCTCAGGAACTCCCGGCTCCTCGGCGAGCATCATCATCAGGGGGCTCGGCTCCGTGTCGGCCTCGCAGGCTCCGCTTCTGGTCGTTGACGGCGTGCCTTATGAGGGCAGCCTCAACTCGCTTCCTACCCACGACATAGAGTCGATGACCGTGCTCAAGGATGCCGCTGCGAACTCGATGTACGGCGCGAGGGGCTCCAACGGAGTCATAATCATAACCACCAGACGCGGGACATCCGACAAGATACGAATCGAATTTGACGCGAAAGTCGGCGTGAACTCCCGAGGCGTGCCGACCTACGACATAATAACGGATCCGGCCGACTACTACGAGATGACATGGGAGGCCCTGCGCAACGAGGTCTATTACGGCGGTTCCATGGGGCTCGGACAGGCGAACGCCTATGCCTCCGGCTCGCTGATTAGCCGCTATCTCCGCTATAATATATATAAGGGTGTCGAGGACGGTGAGGTCATAGACCCTGCAACCGGTAAACTGAACCCTCTGGCGAAGGAACTCAAGTGGACGGACGACTGGAACAGGGATGTCTTCAAGGCAGGAATCCGTCAGGAATACACCCTTGCGGTGTCCGGAGGTTCGGAGAAGACGAAGGCGTATATGTCCGTTTCCTATCTCAACGACAACGGGTATGTCCCCAACTCCGGATTCAGGCGTGTCTCGGTGAGGGCGAAGATTGACCAGAACATTGCGAAATGGCTGAAGGCGGGACTCAACGTCGCGTATTCCAACACGAATCAGAACCAGTTCGGAGCGGAGTCTTCTGGCTCATATTCAAACATATTCTTTTTCGGACAGAACATCGCCCCGATATATCCGATTTATCTGTATGACCTCGAAACCGGCGAGCGCCTTTACGGCGAAAACGGGGAGACTCTCTACGACTGGGGAGAGAAAAGGGCATACGGGCAGCTCTCGAACCCTTACGGACAGCTGCTCTCATCGACGGTGAACTCCGTGAGGGACAATATGTCTTCGAGAGGCTATCTGGACTTCGACATCGTGAAGGACCTCAAGTTCACGGTGAATCTGGCATACGACATATTCAACACAAAGTCAGATAATTACACAACTCCGGTCGGAGGCGACGCCGCCACTGTGAACGGACGCGGAAAGCAATCGACGGGCCGCTATTCGGCTCTGAACACCAACCAGCTGCTCTCGTGGACTCCAAGCTTCGGCTCATCGCGCGAGCACAGCCTCTCGCTGCTTCTGGGGCATGAAATCAAGAGCGACGCCTCCTACGGGCTCTCAGGTGAGATGACTAATTTCGTCGATCCGACAGTTTCGGACTTTGCAAACGCCGTGGTCTATCAGAACCTCGATTCCAGCCGCTCGTCCTATTTCCTTCAGGGAATCTTCTCAAGGGCTGAGTACAGCTACGCCAACCGCTATTTCGTCTCCGCCTCCTACCGCCGGGACGCATCCTCAAGGTTCGCTCCGGACAAGAGATGGGGCAGCTTCTGGGCCGTCGGCGCATCGTGGAACGCCAAGCAGGAGCCGTTCCTCCTTCCGGTGGCATGGCTGGACTACCTCAAGTTCAAGGCGAGCTACGGAACGCAGGGCAACGACAACATAGGAATGACGAAGGTCTATGAGGACCTCTACCGGATTGACCGCGTGGATGGCGAGGCGTCTATAGTCAAGGTGTTCAGGGCGGCTCCTGACGTGACATGGGAAAAGTCCAACAACTTCAACGCCGGCTTCGAGTCCCGCTTTTTCGACAGGCTCTCGGTGAACGCGGACTTCTTCATCAAGGAGACCAAGGACATGATTTACTACCGCGCCCTAGCGCCTTCTCAGGGAAATCCGGCGAGCCAGCTGGTGAACGACATGGACATGATGAACATAGGCGTGGAGTTCGACGTCGCGGCGGATTTGGTGAAGGTCAGGAACTTCTCGTGGAACCTTGCGGTGAACGGGACGGCGTACAGGAACAAAATCACGAAACTCCCGTCCAATGAGCCTGAGGAAGGCTACGCTTCCGGGAACTATTGGAGAAAGAAGGGCGGCTCGCTCTACGACTTCTATATGTACGAATGGCTCGGGGTCGATGAGGCCACAGGTGAACCTCTCTACACGGGCAAGGACGGCGCTCCTGTCCATGAGCCGGCGAACGCCAAGCTTGTTCAGACCGGAAAGAGCGCGGTGCCTGACCTCTACGGCGGCGTCACTTCCTCGTGGAGTTTCTTCGGGGTGGACCTGAGCGCACAGTTTGCCTACCAGCTCGGGGGATGGACCCTCGACTCGAACTATCAGGGGCTGATGTCCGCGGGTACGGCCGGAACCAACTGGCACAAGGACATATTCCGCCGCTGGACTCCGCAGAACACCTCGACCGACGTGCCCCGTGTGCAGAACCGCTATCAGGATGCCTCCCAGACATCTACGAGGTTCCTCACCAAGGCCTCTTACATAAGCCTGAAGAACGTCACGCTGGGCTACACATTCCCGAAGTCGCTGATGCAGAAGGCTAAGATTTCCAGCCTCAGGGTCTATGTCGTGGGCGACAACCTCTGGTATATGTCGAAACGGCGCGGGCTTGACGTGCGTCAGTCGTTCAGCGGGGCCACGGGCTTCACCTACTCCGCGCTCAGGACCGTCTCGGCGGGTGTTTCATTCACATTCTAAAGCAGACCGGACATGAAAAGGATAACAGTGATATTGCTTTCAGCCGCATTGACCCTTTCTTCCTGCGGCGATATGTTTGAGGTCGATTCGACCGGGAACCTCACCGGCTCTAAGGCCGCGCAGATGGTGGAGAAGGAGCCGGAGTTCCTCTTCTCCTATGTTTCCGGGCTCTATTCATGGATGGTCACCCCGTTCACGGTCTATTCCGGCCACGATGACGGGGGCTTCCTCCTCTGCACTATGCTGACCGACTTCATGGGGCAGGACATCGTTCTCGACGGAACGGAGAACTGGGGACAGTTCGACTACAATTTCGACTATGGGATGGAACAGTATGTCCGCACCTATCAGTTCTGGACACAGTTCTACACCCTGATAAACAATGCCAACACCATTCTGGACTACATCCCCGCCGGCGATGAGCCTTCTTCCGTGCAGGTGAGGGGCTATCTCGGGCAGGCCTATGCAATCAGGGCGCTGTCCTATATGTATCTGATGCTGCTCTACCAGGACCCCGTCGATGAGTCCGGGTCTCTTCGCACCGACGCGCCGTCCGTTCCGCTGGTGTATGCCTCAAGGGACGGGATTGCCGCCGACGTGGCGTATGACCGTCAGGGAAGGAATGCATATTCCGTCGTCATGGAACACATCGATTATAATATATCCGAGGCTCTGAAATATCTCGAGGGATATGAGAGGGCGTCGAAGAACGAGATTGACAGGAGCGTCGCCTACGGAATCGCGGCGAGGTACTACCTCTTCGTGCAGAAATGGGCCGAGGCCGCCGAGGCCGCCGAGAAGGCGCGCGAAGGCTACGACATAATGGACCGTGAGAGGCTTCTGGGAGGTTTCATGAACCTTGAGGACAACGAGTTCATGTGGGGGTTCAACCACACGACCGAGACCCAGACGACTTATGTCTCCTTCTCCTCGCACATGAGCAACGACTGCGAGGGATATGCCGGGCTTGACCAGCCGGGCAAGCTGATTGACCGCTCGCTCTACGACAAGATGTCGCGCACGGACTGGCGCAGGGGACTGTTCAACGGCCCGGAGGGCGACCCGAAGGCAAACCCGAGCACCCCGGCCGCAGCAAAGGCCTATGCCGCGAGAAAGTTCGGCTACATGGACCAGTGGCTTCAGGACTACATCTATATGAGGGCTTCCGAAATGGTGCTGATTCAGGCGGAGGCAGAGGCCCGTCTGGGGGACGGGGCTAAGGCGGCGGCGACGCTCGCGACCCTGATGTCAAAGAGGGACCCGTCCTGGAGCGCCGCTTCCGTCACGGCTGCGGACGTGCAGCTTCAGAGACGCATCGAACTCTGGGGCGAGGGATTCGGCTACTATGACATACGGCGCAACGGTCGGGGGATTGACCGCAACTACGAGGGCACGAATCACAGCCCGGCGAACAGGATTAAGGTGCCGGCGCACGACCAGCTGTGGTGGTTTCAGCTCCCTCTGAAGGAAATCACCGAGAATGACAAGATTGACGAGTCTGAGCAGAATCCGTGGAGCAAGACCGTGCAGGGAGGTGAGGATGAGGAGACGGACAGCAAGTCCGCCCTGTCACTGCGAAGCGGCATGAGCCTCGGTGCGACCCGGGTGTCCGTGAAATAAGAACAGAAGGAATGATGAAAAGGATATTGACATATATTATGATTGCCTCTGCGGCTCTCTGCTCCTGCCAGAAGGCTGCGGAGAAGGCCGAGGTCGAGGCCGGGTTTGCCGACGGAGGGCGCGTTCCGAGGGTCGGGATTGCCGATAAGGTGGATGTCTATCAGTACGAGAAGAGGGTGTCCGCGACAGTGCTTGTCTCCGGAATCGACCCGGATATGACGCATCTTGAAGTCGGCCTGCTCTCCTCGCAGGACGAGTATTTTTCCGACCCGAAGGCGGTGTATTCAAAGCGCGCGCGCAACGGCAGCTACACCCTGAGAGTCCCTGTGACCCCCGGCAAGACAAACTGGATTATGGCCGTTGCCGCCTGTGACGGAGGAGCCGCATATTCCACTAAGATTTCGGTCGATGTTCCCGACGTTCCTTGGCAGTACAAGATTGCCGACAGCTACTCCGGCACCTACCTCAACACGACAATCAAGCAGGGCGAGCAGTCCTATCCTGACCATAAGATTGTGCTGAAGTACAACGGCAGCTCCAACAAGCTGACCATCGGCAATGTCTGCGCATATTCCCTTGCACAGGGATTTGACTACACCAAGGACAACAGCGTGAACTACATCGTAGGCGACGTGGATATCGAGGCCAAGACCGTCTCTTTCCCTGTCACCTCGTCAGGAATTAACGCGCATCTTGCCGCCGGGACGGCCCTTATGCCGTTCGAGCTCAAGGACGACAGCGTCTATTCCGCAAAGGAGTTCGTCTGGACCTTCAACGAAGACGCGACCGAGATTTCCTTCCCGATTTTCGGACTTGTTTCGGGAACCAGCATAAAGCAGTCCTACGATGCCGGGACATTCAAGGCCGACTGAGCCTGAGAGCTTGCCGAGATGGACCTGTGACGTTGATGAGCAAAGATTTGCAAAGAAAAGAACTATGAAGAGATACGGATATATATTTTTGATGATGACGGCGGTTTTCGCCGCCGGCTGTGCTAAGGAAGCTGACGCGCCCGAGGCTCATAAGTCTCCGGAGACGCTCTCCGACTCCCCGTCGGCCGTCCCGGGGCTTGTCCGCATTCAGGTGAGCGAAGCCCTTGCGGACGAACTTCTTGCCGCAGCGGACTCCGACGGGAAGGTTGCTCTTGAGGATGTTCCTCAGTTTCAGATAGAAGGGCTCGAGATAAGGTCTGTCTCCACATCTTTCCACATAGGCGGAAAGTTCGAAAAAGTGCAGCGCGAGTCCGGGCTTCACAGGTGGTTCGACGTTGAATATGACGAGGCGACCCCGCTGACAAAGGCTTCCGCCGGGGTTTCAACCATCGACGGCATAGCCCACATGGAGCCTGTCCACATCCCGGAAAGCCGCGCCGTCACGATGAACGACCCCTATTATGGAGTCCAGTGGCACTACCACAGCACCGGAAAGGGCAGTTCGGTCGAGGGAATCGACATAAAGCTTCAGGAAGCATGGGATCTCTACGGGGTGTATGGCAACAGCAGCGTGATAGTGGCGATAATCGACTCCGGCGTTGACACGACGCACCCGGACCTTGAGGGCAATCTCTGGACCAACGAGGCCGAACTTAACGGAACGGAAGGCCGCGACGACGACGGCAACGGCTACCGTGACGACATCCACGGCTACAACTTCGTCGCCGGTTCGGCCGCCATCCATGCCGAGAACCACGGCACTCATGTCGCGGGAACGGTCGGCGCGGTGAACAATAACGGAGCCGGAGTCTGCGGCGTCGCCGGCGGACGCTACCCTCAGAAGGGCGTGCGGCTGATGTGCCTGCAGATTATGGACGAGACTCTTCCCGACAAAGGGGCGAACCTTCTGAAAGTCTTTCAGTACGCCGCCGAGAACGGCGCGGTCATCGCCCAGAACAGCTGGGGCTACAAGAAGGACGTGACTGAGATGCCTGCGGGCGATGTCACGGCCATCAACTATTTCATAGAGCACGCCGGGATGGACTCCGACGGAAAGCAGACCGGGCCGATGAAGGGCGGGCTTGTCATCTTCGCCGCCGGGAACGACGCTCAGGACTACGCCTACCCGGCAAAGTATGAGAAGGTGCTCTCCGTCGCTGCGGTAGGCCCGGACGGGAAGGCCGCCTACTACACCAACTACGGCGACTGGGTGAGCGTCTGCGCCCCCGGAGGAAACGAGCGGCTTGTGGAAGGCGGGATTTACAGCACCCTCCCCGGAGCCAAGTACGGCTACCTCCAGGGCACCTCGATGGCCTGCCCTCACGTCTCAGGCCTCGCCGCCCTCACGCTCTCTGCCTGCGGCGGCCCCGGCTACACCTGCGACAAGCTCTTCGAGACCATCGTGAACAGCTGCGACGAGTCTATTTACAAGTACAACACGGCGATGACAGGCAAGCTCGGAAAGGGGATGATAAACGCCGTGAACGCACTCTCCTCCATAAGCACCGTTCCTCCGGAGGCCGTCTCGCATCTTGAGGTCAAGGCTCACTCCAACACTCTGAACATCGTCGCCGACCTGCCGAAGGACCCCGATGCTGAATATGCCTACAGCTACAAGGTCTATTACAGCAAGTCTGCATTTACCTCGCTCAGCCCCTCTTCCGCCTCGACGGCCGTTTTCGTCGCCTCTTCGCTTGAGGCAACGGAGGACGGCTACAGGAAGATTAGCCTCAAGGGGCTGGAATTCAACACTAAATACTGGTATGCGGTCTCCGCGCTTGACTTTGCCGGCAACGAGTCACCGCTCTCGGATGTGGCCGAAATCACCACAGGCGGCAACACCGCTCCGGAAATCAGCGTGAACGACGCGGCTCCGGTCAGCCTCGAATCCTACGAGACGGCGATGAGGATTTACACCGGCTCCGACCCTGACGGTCACGCCGTGTCATTTGCCTGGACCTGCGACGAGCCTTCGGCCGTGTCTTTCGTGAAACTGGACGAGGACATCGTGCAGGTGGAGGTCTCCGGAGTGAAATCCACTCCGGGCGAGCATTGGTACAGGATCACGCTCACCGACGAGTACGACCTTGCCACCGTTCTGGAGGTCTCCTACACCGTCAGGACCAACCATGCTCCGGTGCAGACCGCTGAAATCGGGACGCTTGCCGTGAACGGAGTGAAGGGCGGCTGCACCGTCGATGTGAACGACTGGTTCTCCGACGAGGACAACGAGGCGCTTTTCGCAGTGGTCAGCGTTGCGGACAGGAACATTGTCGCGACCGAAATTTCCGGAAGTAAAGTGACTTTCACGGGGAAGAAGACCGGGCGGACAAATGTTACGCTCAGAGCCTCCGACGCGAAAGGAGAGTATGCGGAACAGCGTTTCTCTCTTGTGGTCAGGGATTCCTCATCTCCGTTCGACGTGTATCCGAACCCGGCGACCGACCATATCAGCATCCGTCCGGGTGCCGACAGCATCGACGCCTCGGTCATTATAGTAAATCAGGCCGGAACCTCCGTGTTCAGCAAGGAGGCCGTTCTCGGGATAAACTCCCCTCTGAGGGTTGAGGTAGGGGCGCTCGCACCGGGAAGGTACACCGTCCGTATAAAGAACGGTTCGGAAATATATGGAACATCGACGTTCGTTAAGAAATGAGAGTGTCGGGCAAATGAGAAATCTGAAGGATATGACAGAACTGATGAATATGAGAAAGCTGATGAACATGAGGAGGTTGATGGTCATGCTTGCCGTGGCTCTCGTGCCCGTGGCGGCGCTCTCCGCTCAGGATGCCGCGTCCTCTTCGGCCGCGATGTCGTTACTCGACCGCCCGCACGGGGCGGTTCGCTCCGCCATGGCGGGTGTGGGGACGGTTTCGGGCGACGCCTATGCCCACTGGGGAAATGTATCATCCGCCGCGTTCTCCGAAAGAACATTTCAGGCGGGTCTTGGCTACGGCCTGTGGCAGCCGTCCGCGAACAAGGCGAACATAACGGATTTCGGAGCCTTTTGGCGCATCGGCAAGAAATTGACTGTGACAGCCGGATTTTCCTTTGCGGCGTATCCCAAGGAGCACCGGATGGACGAATACGGGACGGCTCTTTCGGATTTCCGTCCGACTGACATGACGGCCGGAGCCGGCGTGGCCTGCAG